>CEWR01042061.1_pt1 | contig 28554 bp, 26 predicted proteins | sample 356321 | NCBI WGS metagenome assembly CEWR01 (sample SAMEA2621551, study PRJEB7988) | marine metagenome | biome: marine biome (ENVO:00000447); feature: mesopelagic zone (ENVO:00000213); material: "saline water (ENVO:00002010), including plankton (ENVO:xxxxxxxx)" | depth 790 m
CAACAACAACAACAACAACAACAACAACAACAACAACAACAGAAAAACGAAGTCTCCAATACCACACAACAAAAAAAATCCGTGCCCAAACTAGTTGGAAACGGATTTATATAGTAATTAAAGAGTGCGTTTTATCCCAATACTTCTTGTACTTTATCAGCAGCTTCTTGAAATTCAGTAGCAGAAATAATTTCCATTCCACTGTTATCAATTAATGCTTTTGCTTCTTTAGCATTCGTTCCTTGTAAACGACAAATAATTGGCACATTAATTTTGTCTCCCATACTTTTGTAAGCATCTACAACTCCTTGGGCAACACGATCACAACGTACAATACCTCCAAAAATATTTACCAAGATTGCTTTTACATTTGTGTCTTTTAAAATGATTCCGAATGCAGCTTCTACACGAGCAGCATCAGCGGTACCACCAACATCTAAAAAGTTAGCTGGTTCACCACCTGCTTGTTTGATTAAATCCATAGTCCCCATCGCCAAACCAGCTCCGTTCACCATACAGCCAACATTTCCTTCTAAGTCAACATAATTTAACCCCACAGCTTTCGCTTCTACTTCAATAGGATTCTCTTCACGAATATCTCTATATTCTATATAATCTTTATGACGATACAATGCATTTTCATCTAAAGTAACTTTAGCATCAACAGCTAAAATTTGATCATCAGCTGTTTTAAAGACGGGGTTGATTTCAAATAAAGCAGCGTCAGAACCTACATAAGCTCTATACAAAGCAGTAGCAAATTTTGTCATGTCTTTAAATGCTGCGCCGGACAGTCCTAAGTTAAACGCAATTTTACGTGCTTGAAAAGGCAATATTCCTGTTGAGGGATCCATTTCTTCTGTGAAAATTAAATGCGGAGTTTCTTCAGCAACCGTTTCAATATCCATTCCACCCTCTGTAGAATACATAATCATATTTCTACCTGTAGCCCTGTTTAATAAAACAGACATATAAAATTCTTCTGGCTTAGAAGGACCATCATAATATACATTTTCAGCAACCAATACAGAATGTACTTCTTTTCCTTCGGCAGAAGTTTGAGGAGTTACCAACATCATTCCTAAAATATTGTTTGCATACATTTTTACTTCATCGATAGATTTAGCGATTTTTACACCACCTCCTTTACCACGACCACCAGCGTGAATTTGAGCTTTTACAGCAAATACAGTGCAGCCTTTTTCTTTATTAATTTCTTTAGCTGCAGTAATGGCTTCTTCTGGAGTGTTTGCAACAATCTCCATAGGAACTTTTACTCCAAAGCCTTTTAAAATTTCTTTTGCTTGATATTCGTGTAAATTCATCTGTTTAGTTTTAAAATCGTGTACACAAATGTAAGAATCCTATTTCCAAAAAGCATAATTTATGATGGTTTTGACGTGTTATTATCCATTCCAAAATTTTTGCTATGTTAAATTGATAAGAAAGCTAAAAAAGGAAGGTGATTTTGCTGCATTTTTAATATTTTTGGAGTCTGAAGTTGAAAAAAATGATAAAAGCGAGTGATTTACATAAATATTATGGGGACTTAGAGGTTCTTAAAGGGGTGAGCCTTCATATTAAAAAAGGAGAAGTTATTGCTATTATTGGTCCATCAGGAACAGGTAAGACTACTCTATTACAGATTTTAGGAACACTAGACAAACCGTCTAAGAAAAACGCGTATAGCCTTAAAATAAACGGGAAGTCATTAGAAGGAGTTTCTGATCATACACTTTCTAATTTCAGAAATAAAAATATTGGATTTATATTTCAATTTCATCAATTATTACCAGAATTTACAGCATTAGAAAATGTTTGTATTCCTGCATATATTGCAAGAAAAAACAAAAAAGACACAGAACAGAAAGCGGCTAAACTATTAGATTACTTAGGCCTTTCAGATCGTATTACTCATAAGCCTAATGAGCTATCTGGTGGAGAACAGCAACGCGTTGCAGTAGCTAGAGCTTTGATTAATGATCCCGCTGTAATTTTTGCGGACGAACCAAGTGGAAACTTAGATTCAAAATCAGCAGAAAACTTACATCATTTATTTCTGAAACTACGTGAAGAAATGGGACAAACATTTGTAATTGTAACGCATAACAAGAAATTGGCTGATATGGCAGATCGTACTTTAGAAATGCGAGATGGAAAAATTGTAGAAGAAATAATAAACAAAAAAGCAACTTCAAAAGAAACAGCTAACTAGAATAAGGCTTCATATTTTCTGTTTACTTAGCTGTTGAATCAATCTAATATAAAAGTACGTAAAACAAACGTTGTACTCTTGTTCCTTAGCTCAACAAACAACTTACTACTTTATTACAAAAAAACATGAAATTAGGAATTATTAGTGCAATGCCGGAAGAAGTTCAAACCCTTATTGACTGTTTGGAACAAGTAGAAATTGTAAAAAAAGGAATGCGCTCCTATTACAATGGCCTATATAAAGGACATCAATTGGTGGTCGTATTTTCTAGATGGGGTAAAGTTGCTGCTGCCGTTACGACAACACAACTGTTGAATGACTTTGATGTAGATGAGATTATTTTCACAGGAGTTTCTGGTTCGTTAGATACTTCATTAAGAGTTGGAGATATCGTTATAGGTACTAAATTGTATCAACACGATATGGATGCACGACCATTATTTCATCAGTTTGAAATTCCTTTATTAGGTAAAACTTCATTTTCCACAAAACAAAATGATGCTTTGGAGAATGCTGTAACACAATTTAAAAAAACGATTACAACTCATGTTGCGCGTAAAAAATTAGCTCAGTTTTCTATTGAAACAATCAATATAAAAAAAGGAACAATTTTAAGTGGAGATCAGTTCATCAGTTCAAAAGAAAAGGTTGCTCAATTAAAACAAGCAATCCCTGATGCACTTTGCGTAGAAATGGAAGGTGCATCCGTTGCACAAGTTTGTTATGAATACTCAATTCCATTTTCTATAATCCGTGTTATCTCTGACAATGCCAATAATGACGCTCCTATAGATTTCCCAGAGTTCACAAAAGCTGTGGCGAGTAAATATGCCAAAGGGATTGTAGAAAATTACTTAGAATTAATTTAAAAGATACGAGATGGATATAGAAGGAATTATTTTTGATTTAGATGGAACGCTTGTTAATTCAATTGAAGACATCGCAGATTCTATGAACGTGGTTTTAGAAAATTCTGACTATCCTACGCACTCATATAATATTTATGAAACTTTTATTGGAAGTGGAATTCGAAATTTAGTCTCCAAAGCAATTCCTGACTCTGTAAAAACAGAAGTCGAAATAGAAAGAGTATTTGCGTCCATGTTAGACCATTACAAAGACAACTGCACTAACAAAACAGCTGTTTACCCAGGTGTTATAGAACTTTTAAATACATTGAAATCTAAAGACTTAAAAATGGCTGTACTGTCGAATAAGGCAGATGCTTTGACAAAAAAAGTAGTTGCTGAAAAGCTGCCTACCCTGTTTGAACCCGTTTTGGGGTTGACAACGGAAGCTTTAAAAAAGCCAAATCCTGAAGTTGTTTTGGGCATATGTAAATCCTTAGGACTAAATATTAAAAAAACTTTGTATGTTGGCGATTCTAATGTAGATATTCAAACAGCAAAAAATGCAGGTTTGATATCTATAGTTGTTACATGGGGATTTCAACCTAAGGAAATTTTACTTGCTGAAAACCCAGATTATATAATTGACACTCCTCAGGAGTTACTAAACTTCGTTTTATAAAAAAAATCATAATTTGTGAATTTAAAAATCCTCAAATATGCAACGAAAGATAAATTCACTATTAGAAGAATACGGAGAAAGCCATAACAATTCAACAAACAAGTTTATTCATTGGATATGTGTGCCTGCAATTTTCTGGTCTATAATTGCACTTCTACATTCGATCCCAAACGACCTCTTTACAAAATATATTTGGTCAAATGATTTTGCTAGTTGGGCTGGCCTGGTATTGTTATGTATCTTTATTTACTACTTAACTCTATCTATAAACCTTGCCATTGGAATGACTCTATTTGGATACTTTTGTATTTTTATTTGCGTTTCTATAGAAAACACATTTCAGTTATCTCTACCAATAATAGCAATTGTAGTATTCATTCTAGCTTGGCTAGGTCAGTTTTATGGACATCAGATTGAAGGGAAGAAACCGTCATTTATAAAAGATCTTCAATTTCTCTTAATTGGTCCTGCATGGTTGTTGCATTTTATTTATAAAAAAATTGGTATGAAGTATTAAAAGTCATACATAAATAACAATGCTTAATCAAATGTGCTCTGGAGAAAAGCAATCTCTTTTATAGAGGTATTTTGCTTTGATCTAATTTTCATTTATCAATACAAAAATAGTATATTCGTTTTATGATTAAAACAATAAATTTAGCTAGATAAATGCCTAACCTCACTAAACCCAATGTTGGAAAAGACCCCATAATTTTTCTTGATGCTTTAAGAGATGTTGCCTTATCAGATATTCTTTATGCTACTATTTTAAGTTGCGGTTTTTATACATTTGGCCTTTTAGAATGACTATGAAAATGTGCCACTTTAAAAAAATAGTTTCCAATTAAAATAAATGCTTAACCTTAGAGAATAACCTAACCTTATGAAATACTACAAAAAACATATAATTCAGGCCCTTACCTTTTTATTCATGTTTACGGGATTTATCAATGCCGTTGCTCAAAAAAAGAGCGCTACATCAAAAGATTCTACTTCAGTTGTAAAACCTCAATTTATACCTACTTTAAAAATTATTGATAAAATTGAAGAAGAAAAAGAAACGGTAAAAAACATTTATAAAGATATAGATAACAATGAGAATTTAACAGTCATTGACTCTTTACTTCCAATCTACTCTAAATTTATAACAGATCAAAAAAAGAGCACTGAAAACTTTATAAAAGCAAACCCTAATCGTTTAAAAATAACGATTCTAGTAAAAAAATGGAATGGTTATATAGATTTTCTAAGCATCTGGCAAGAAGATGTAAATACATACGCCAAAAAAAATTCATCCTTAGCTAATAAGGTTGTCTTTAATAGAAGCACTTGGGAGTTGACGTATGAGAATGCCAAAGAAAAAAAAATTCCCTACGAGGTATTAAAAAATGTAAAGACAGTTCTAAATGAGTTGACAACACTTGAAAAAAATATTTTTTCTAATTCAAATAATTTATTAAAACTTGAATCTAAAATCAGCAAGCAAATTAGCAGTTCTAAGGAAGTAATTGTGCATCTTAATGAATTAAAAAACTCAAATGTTTACGATTTATTTTACCTACGTCATCAACCTCTTTGGAAATTAAGTTTTAAAGCCTCTAAAAATGAAAAAATAAGAAAAGAGAATTCTGAATCCATTTCTAAAAATATAAGTGATTTTATTAATCTCTTAAAAAATAGCGAAGAGCAACTAAATCTTTTTGTTATTTTGGTACTATTAATATCTCTTTTGATTCTGTATGTAAGAAGTCTGCTTCAGAAAAGTGAAATTTATCAAACTGGTTTTGAAATTACGCGTGCTCGAGATAATTTAAAAGATTTTACACTAACAACCATTTTATTTACGGTCATCGTAGTTGCTAAATACACGTTTGTCAATACGCCTAAGCTTTTTGATGATTTCCTATCAATAATTGTTTTAATTGTTATTATTCCTTTGGTAAAAGCCAACTTAAATCCTAGTTACTACAGAGCCTTATACATTATAGTTTCCTTTTATATACTGGATCTAGCAAAGACCTATTTATGGCTTACTACAGGTCAATACAAGTTATATTTACTAGTTTTAGGACTGCTAATACTTGTCACGACTTTTATTATAAAACCCAATAGAAGCGCACTTAAGAAAATAAAAATAGGGTATTTTGGTAAGTATCTACAAAGATTAACACCTGCTTTGTATGTACTTGGTACAATTGCCATATTTTCGAATATTTTGGGCTATACAAATTTAACTGAAACAATTATAAAAAGCTGTATTAGTGTTGGAGTGATCACAATGCTTTTTTATTACATCTTATTAATCGTTAATAGTATTTCTGTTGTGGTCATACACAGACATTATAATAGAAAAATTGGTTATGATGTAAAAGATAAAAAAAAGAACCAAAGAAAAGCTTCTAAAATTATTAGAATCATTATGACTATTTTGGGATCGATTATATTCCTGAAACAAATTGATGTATTCAACTCTGTACTCGCACTTTTAGTAAAAGTATTGGCTACCCCTATTGGTGACCCCACATTCACTTTGGGATCAATTATAAGCTTTATTTTAATTTTAATTGGTTCATATGTCGCCACCAAACTAGTCTCTTTTGCATTTGGAGACTTTGACGAATCAGACAAATTATTCAATGTTATAAAACTTCCTAAAGGAGTTCCAGCGGCTATTTCTTTGGTGATTCGTTATTTTATTTTTGCTTTTGGAATCATGTTGGCCTTATCATCACTCGGAATTGATTTGAGTAAATTTAACTTAATGGCAGGTGCATTAGGATTGGGTATTGGTTTTGGTTTGCAAACAGTTGTCTCAAATTTTATCTCTGGACTGATCTTAGTTTTTGAACGTCCAATTCTTCCTGGTGATACAATAGAAATTAATAATTTAACAGGAGTTGTAAATCGTATTGGAGTACGTTCCTCTAGTATAAGTACTTTTGATGGTGCAGAGGTTATTGTACCGAACAATAATCTTATTTCGAGCAACCTCATCAATTGGACACATACTAAAAGTATAAAACGATTGGAAATAAATATTGGAGCTGCTTATGATGCAGACCCAAATAAAGTAATTCAAATATTAGCGGATGCTGCCTTGAGTAGTGATAAAGTGTTAAGAACCCCTCGCCCTCTGCCTCTACTTAATGAATTTGGAGAAAGCTCTTTAAATTTCAAACTCCGATTTTGGGTTAAAAGTGAAAATGCCTTAGGTGGTAAAAGTGATGTTTCTATTGCTATCTATAATAAATTCAAAGAAAATAATATTGAAATTCCATATCCACATCAAGATGTGCACATAAAAGAAACTCGAAAAGAATCGTTTCCCAAGAAACACGAAGAATAAAACATTTAATTATTTTTCATTTTAAAAAAAAAATCGGACAGAATTAATTTTCTGTCCGATTGAAACTATAATCTTAATCCTTAGATAATTTTATCATTTATTAATAGTTAAAACATAGTCTTGCAATTGTTTAAACAAATCAATTCACATAATTATATTAATCATATAGACTTTTAGTGCGCTCTTAGCTTGATTTATAAACGAGGTATGCTTCACAAAAGTGATGAGATAATAAAAAATATTGAGAAATAAATAATTCTTTTATAAAAAATGCAAATCAAAAAAAACACCATTTAATATTCTTTATGTATCTTTGATCAATCCTAGAAACAATGCAGCAGAAATATATTATTTCACTACTTTTTTTCAAGCTAAAATCATTAGCAAGCATTATTGTTTCCATTTATTTCCTAAATATATTACATTTCATACAGAAAAACATAGCTAATAACACAGGTATGCAATTTCATCTCTTGTCATTAAAATACAGTCCTCAATGAATATACTCCTAAAAGCTGCAACTATTTTCGATAAAAAGAGTCCGTTTCACAAACAAACGAAAGACATTTTAATCGAAGACAATACGTTTACAAAAATTGCAGACACAATAGATTGTCCTAAAAACTGTAAAGAAATTCATCTTAAAAACCTTCAAGTTTCTAACGGATGGTTTGATTCTTCTGTTTCTTTTGGCGAACCAGGTTATGAAGAAAGAGAGAACCTATCGAATGGACTAGATACTGCAGCTAAATCAGGATTTACAGCTGTTGCGGTAAATTCAAACACACAACCCTTTTTAGACAGCAAAACAGCAATTGCGTACTTAAAAAATGTAAGTCAAACAAAAGCGACTGATCTATATCCCATTGCAAGTTTGACACAAGGCTCTAAAGGAACAGAAATGGCTGAATTATATGATATGAAATCTGCAGGAGCCATTGCTTTTGGAGATTATAATAAGCCTATTAGTAATGACAATCTAATGAAGGTTGCTTTGCAGTATGCTCAAAATTTTGATGGACTTGTTTTGAGTTTTCCACATAACAAAGCCATTGCTGGGGAAGGCATTGCACATGAAGGAAAGAACAGCACTTTACTAGGACTTAAAGGAATTCCTAGCCTAGCAGAAGAAATGCAAATAGTAAGGGATTTATTCCTATTAGAATATACTGGAGGGAAGCTACACATCCCAACCATAAGTACAGCTAAGTCTGTGGACTTGATAAGAGAAGCAAAACAAAAAAACTTACAGGTAACTTGTAGTGTAACAACACATCATTTGACATTAACAGATGCTGAATTGACACATTTTGATGGAAACACCAAAGTGCTTCCGCCATTAAGAACCGACGAAGACAGGCTAGCACTTATAAAAGGAGTTGAGGACGGAACCATTGACTGTATCACTTCTGACCACAACCCTATAGACATCGAAAATAAAAAAGTAGAATTTAATAATGCCAAATACGGAACTATAGGATTGGAAAACTTATTTGGAAGCCTACAGACAGTGCTAGACACCGAAACTATTATAGAAAGTATCACCCGTAAACCAAAGGCTGTTTTTGGACTAGAACAAATGAGTATTGAAGAAGGAAATACTGCTTCTATTTCTTTATTCACTACCACAGAAAAAGAAAAATTCTCCGCTAAAAACATTTTGTCCACTTCTAAGAATTCAATTTTCATCAACAAGGAAATCAAAGGAAAAGCTTACGGGGTGTTCTCTAAAAACCAATTGATTTTACAATAATTATTTAGTCCCACAATTAACAACCTCTTTTAATGACAACTACTTTACAATACGTAGAAAAACTACCCCATACAACTTCTGACAGCCCCGCTCCATTATTAATATTAGTACATGGATATGGAAGTAATGAAATGGATTTATTTTCATTTGCAGATGAATTGCCCGACAGCTTGCATATTGTTAGTATTCGTGCTCCGCATGAACTAGGTCATAATAGCTTTGCATGGTACAGTATTAATTTTGATGCAGACCAGAATAAATTTTCTGACTTGGAGGAAGCCCGCGTTTCATTGGATTTAATTTCAACATTTATTGATGAATTTACGGAGTATAAAAATATAGACTCGAACAATATCTTTTTAGTAGGCTTTAGTCAAGGTGCTATATTAAGTTATGGATTGTCATTAAACACTAACAAAGTTCAGCATGTTGTTGCACTGAGTGGTTATTTAAATGAGGAGTTGATAAAGGAAAACATCACAAAATCTCCTGTAGATTATTTTTGTTCACATGGTAGCGTAGATCAAGTAATTCCTTTAGAATGGGCTCGAAAGGCACCTGTGTATTTAACAGAAAAAGGAATTGACAATCAATTCAAAGAATATCCTGTTGGACACGGCGTACATCCGCAAAATTTTTATGATTTTAAAGCTTGGATTGAAGAACGATTGTAGTTTTTAGCCTATGGCCATTTTTTATTGGCTTCTAGTAAAGAAATAACCTACGCTAAAACAACTCGCTGGATTTTATAATTTATAGCGTTTTCTTTTGTCATAGCTTTAGTCTTTTCGTTCAAAAAAACAACCCTTATTCTACAACCAATCCGTCATACCCTAAAAACACATTATCCGGTAATTGTTTAGAGATTTCTTCGTGAAATCCTAAACGATGGCTGATATGAGTTAAATAAGCTTTTTTAGGTTTTAATTCTTTAATCAGAATCAAAGCTTCTTTTAAATTCATATGGGTCGGATGAGCATCTATTCTCAAAGCACTGACAACCAAAATATCTAAATTTTGCAATTTTTCTCTTTCAGAATTTGCCAAGGTTTTTACATCTGTCAGATAAGCAATGTCACCAAAACGATATCCAAATATCTCCAAATAACCGTGCATTACATTAATCGGAACTACTTGTATGTCATGAATTTTAAAAGGACTTCCATCCAAAATATATTCCATAATTTGTGCTGCTCCTGGGTACCTGTTTTCTTTCGCAAAAATATAATCATACCGTTTTTCTAAAGCAAGCATTACACGCTCTTGAGCATAAATAGGCAAAGCACCTTGTTGGTAGCAGTACGGACGAATATCGTCTAAACCTGCAATATGGTCTGAATGCTCGTGACTAAAAAATATAGCAGATAAAGACTTCACTTGGGCACGTAACATCTGATATCTAAAATCGGGTCCACAGTCAATTAAAAAATTTTTATCATTCCATGACAACAATACAGAAGAACGCAATCTTTTGTCTTTTACATCCTTAGATAAATTCACTGGTTCATCAGAAAGTAACATAGGTACCCCTTGCGAAGTTCCTGTTCCTAAAAAAGTAATTTTTATTAAATCGGATTTCATAAAATATCTATGATAATTATCTGTTAAATTACAGTTACAAAAATAAGAATCTATTTCACAATCTTGCTGCAATTTCATTACATTTGTTTGATAACGTTTAATTATTTTTTCTAAATGGCCGTAACACTAAAAGGAGACAAAGAAATTAGCAATATCCCTACGATCAAAGGGAAGGCATTAAAAATAAATTTAAACCAAAATATTTATGGTACTTTCGCTGAAATTGGTGCAGGTCAAGAAACAGTTCGTAATTTTTTCAGAGCTGGCGGTTCTTCGGGTACTATAGCAAAAGCAATGAGCGCTTATGACAAAGATTTTTCCGATGCCATTTATGGGATGGAGGATGACAAACGATATGTTACCGAGACTCGTTTGAAAAAAATGCTAAACCATGAAATTCGATTGATAGAAGATCGTTTGAGTCGAGAAACACATCCTGATAAATTTTTCTTTAGCTATGCAAACACAGTTACAACTATCGATTTTGCTAAAAAATTTAAAGGACACGGTTGGGTTGGAATACGTTTTCAATTAGATCCTTTAGAAGATTATAATGAAATTGTCTTACACTTACGTTTTAAGGAAACCGATATCACTTTACAACAAGAAACTTTAGGAAAACTAGGTGTAAATCTTATTCACGGTGCATTTTACATGAATGACAATCCTAAAGATTTGTTAATTTCTTTGTATGATAATCTTCATAAAGATCAGCTAGAAATTGACATGATTAATTTCTCTGGCCCCAGGTTTATGTATGTAGACAATCGTTTGATGAGCTTACAGCTTGTTAAAAATGACATGACAGACGCAGTAATGTTCGACTCCAGCGGAGTTAATTTATTACCTGCAAGTGTGCTTTATAAAAAAAATATCTTAGCGTTACGTGGTAGCTTTAGACCAGTAACGAAAGTGAACATGGATATGTATGAAAATGCAAAAAAAATATTTTTTGCTGATCATAAAGTTAAAGAAGACAATACTAAAATCATTTTCGAAATTACTTTAGCAAACCTACGGACAGAAGGAAAAATTAACGAACGAGATTTCTTAGACAGAGCAGAATTATTGTGTTCATTGGGTCAAAACGTAATGATTTCTAATTTTCAAGAATATTATAAATTGGTAGAATACTTTAGTGAATTTTCTAAAATGAGAATGGGACTGGCTCTTGGAGTAGAAAGTTTAATCAATATTTTTGATGAGAAATACTATAGAGACCTTAGTGGTGGTATTTTAGAAGCTATTGGGAAAATGTATTTCAAAGATTTAAAAATCTATGCATATCCATTAAAAGATAGAAATAGTGGAAATATAATTACAAGTGAAAATTTGATAATACACCCTAGAATGAAAGAATTATATAAATTCTTTAAAAACAATGGGAAGCTAGTGGATATAATAAACTATGATCCAGAGATACTGAACGTTTTCTCAAGAACTATCTTAGTTATGATTGCAAAATCTAAAAAAGGATGGGAAGAAATGGTTCCAGAAGGAATCTCTGATTTGATAAAAGCAAACCGTTTGTTTGGATATTCAAGAGGAACACAATCTTTAAAAAAATAAATTCGTAAACTTACACTTCAGAAATCAAGATTGATAAAAATCAAATAGTGCAAGACGAAAAAATATTCTTAGAACAGTTAACCAACCCTAAAACGCAAGAAAAGGCTTTTAGAGAGTTGGTGAATCTTTATAAAGAAAGGTTGTATTGGCACATTCGTAAAATTTTAATATCTCATGAAGACACCAATGATGTACTTCAAAACACTTTTATAAAGATTTATAAAGGAATTAAAAAATTTAAAGGGGACTCGAAATTATTTTCTTGGATGTACCGTATTGCAACTAATGAATCGATTACTTTTTTAACAAAAAAAGCAAAACAAAAAAATGTATCAATTGATGAATATCAACTCAATTCACTATATTCATTGCAAGACGATATTTTATTTGATGGAGACGCCATTCAGCTTGTATTGCAAAAAGCAATTCAAGAGTTACCGCAAAAACAGCGTCTTGTATTCAATATGAAATATTTTGACAATCTTAAATATGATGAAATATCAGAGATTTTGGGTACTTCGGTAGGTGCTTTAAAAGCATCTTATTTTCATGCAGTAAAAAAAATAAAAGAACAGATAGAAAAACATTAAACCTTTTAAAAAAATAAAGGTCTAAACAATAATGCATAAACAAATAGAAAAAGAAATAGCAAAATTAAGAGCATTGGGTATAGAAAACCCTGGATTTAAAGCTCCTTCAAATTACTTTGAAGAATTTTCCAATACGCTTTTTACAAGAATACAAGAAGAACAAATTCCACAAAAAACAGGCTTTATAACTCCCGAATCCTATTTTATTGACATCGAAGAAACGATTCTATCTAGAATAGATTTTCAGAAAAACAGAAATCATACAAAAATTCGAATACTATATACGATAACAACTGTTGCAGCTGCTATCATTCTTTACTTTGGTCTTTCAGAATACCAACAACCAGCAACAGTAAGTTTTGACTCTCTTACAACTGTCGACATCGAAAATTGGATTATTAGTGGAAATATGAACATTGACAGTTACGATATCGTTTCGATTGGTGCTGAAAATGTTTGGAGTAGCAATCTAGAAATGGATAAAATTTCAAACGAAGAAATAAATAATTATCTAGATACTGTAGAACCAGAATTTTTATTTATTGAAAATTAAGATTATGAAAAAAAAACTACTTATTTACATCACAATATTATTTATAGGTACCTTTCTTAGTACTGCTCAGAAAAAAGGAGGGAATAATTATGAAAAAATAAAAACATTAAAAGTAAATTTTATTTCTTCTGAATTAAATTTATCTCCTGAAGTAGCTGAAAAATTTTGGCCTATTTACAATCAATACGAAGAAGTGAATCGCCAATTAAGGACTTCTAAAATAAGAAAAATAAAAGAAGATGTTAAAAAAAACGGGGCTATAGGAGATCTCTCAGATGAAAAAGCAAAAGAATTATCAAAAAAATTCATCAAATTATCTGATAGATATGCTTCCAACAAGAGAAAATGTTTTGAACAATTAGAACCTGTTCTTTCACCACAACAACTCTTACAGTTACATTTTGCGGAGATTGAATTCAACTTCAAGGTACTACGAAAATTACATAAAGAAAAACAGAACAACAACAAATAATATTATAAGGAGACTTACTTATGGAGGCTATATCACTTTTTATCACCGGGGGTACCCTAGACAAAGTATATAACGAAACACTAGGAGAACTTACTTTTCACAATACACACCTAGCAGAAATGTTAGGACAAGCAAGATCAAGTATCAATATAGAACTACAAGAATTGATGCTAGTTGACAGCCTTGAAATGAGTTCATCGCAGCGTACTCATATTGTAACACAATGTAAAAAAACAACAAATTTAAAAATTATCATTACCCATGGTACAGATACAATGGTACATACTGCGGCTGAGATAGCGAAAGAAAATTTGCAAAAAACCATTGTAATTACTGGAGCAATGATTCCATATAAGGTAAACAATTCTGACAGTTTATTCAATCTAGGAAGTTCCCTAGCATTTGTACAAACGTTACCTATAGGGGTCTATATTGTAATGAATGGAGAGTGTTTTCATTGGAATGATGTGCGAAAAAACAAATCTTTAGGAGTTTTTGAAAACCTTTAATTAGCAATTACTAATTGTCTTTATTTTATTTCCAAATTTCTATTTAGCACACAACTAAATGGAAGAAAATCTAAATAAAAATTCCAAAAATTAGATTTTTAGAATTTACCGCATTTTTAACAGACAAAAAACAATGCTACCTCCTTTTTGTTTATTTTTGCTTAAAATAATTTTCAATTGAAACACTGCATATTCTTCTATTTCATTCTATTTAGTATTGCTTTTTCTGTGACTACTGCAAAAGCACAAACAAAGAAGATAAAAATTCTTCATGCTGAACAGACCTATAAAGACCAACTTAAGTACCCAGGAGCAGTCATTTTAAATGGAGATGTGAAAGTGAGTCATCAAGGAGCAATATTGAACTGCAACAAAGCGCTATATTACCAGAAAAGGAATATTTTACATGCGTATGGAAACGTTGTTGTCAACCAAGGAGATACGATCAGACAGACTAGTAATTACACCAATTACAATGGAAATACACAGAAAATAATTTCATGGGGTCAAGTTGTTTTGAAAGACCCGAGCATGAAATTGAAAACAGATACATTACATTTTGATAGGGTTACTCAAGAAATGACTTATAACTGTTATGCTACTATTACAGATGAAACCAATCAACTTGATAGTAAAAACGGTGTCTATTACACAGTAGATAAAAAGTTTACTGCAACTACAAAAGTGGTTGTTAAGAATCCTGAAAATAAGTTAGAATCAAATCATTTAGATTATTATACGGAAACAGGTCATACTTATTTTTATGGTCCTTCTACAATTACAACAAAACAAAGTACTGCTTTTGCGGAAAAAGGATTTTACGACACCAAAAATGGAATATCTAGACTCACAAAAAAAGCAAGAATAAATTACAATAATAGAATTATTGAAGGAGACAGCATTTACAGTAACAAAGAAAAGGGATTTGCCTCTAGTACTGGAAATATAGTAATGACAGATACCATTAATAAAACAATAATTAAAGGTGGTTATGCTGAATTTTTCCGATTTAAAGATTCTGTATTTGTAATAAAAAAAGCACTAGCAATTTCTATATCCGAAGCGGATTCTCTATTTATACATGGTGATACTTTATTAATCACTGGAAAAACAGAAGAAAGAGTTATCAGAGCTTTTCATCATGTAAAGTTCTTTAAAACAGATTTACAGGGAAAATGTGATTCATTATATACAAACCAAAGAACAGGAATTACAAAAATGTTCAAAAATCCAGTTATTTGGTCTGGAGGAAATCAGATTACAGGAGATAGTATTTATTTGTCTTCTAGCTTAGAGACCAATAAGTTAGATTCTTTATTTATCAAAAGAAATGCATTTATAATTCAAAAAGATTCTGCTGGTTATAGTCAAATCAAGGGGAAAAATATGTACGGTAAGTTTCTTAACAATCAATTGAGTACTTTACTAACCAAAGGGAATGGACAAGTAATTAACTATGCTCGGGATGAAAATCAAATATTGATTGCAATTTTAAATATGATTTGTAGTAATATTTTATTCGAACTAACAGATAACAGTATCCAAACCATTCAGTTTTTAATGAAGCCTGAAGGAAAAACATATCCTCCATCGAAATTCCCTGAAGAATTAGAAATACTAGACGGATTTATCTGGAGAGAAAAGGAACAACCTTTGACAAAAGAAGATATTTTCAAACACGACACTGTCTTGCTAGAATAACAATTATATTAAATTTAAGAAATCACGTTTCAAACGTACCGATCATGAATGAAGATTTTTTACAGCACCAAGCACAAACAACTCCTCACCCACTTGCTATAGAAATTGCAAGTGCAGAAGGATCTTATGTTTATGACACTTCAAATAAAAAATATTTAGATTTTATAGCAGGAGTCTCTGCAACAAGTTTAGGTCATAATCATCCAAAAGTAAGTGCCGCTATAAAAAAACAAGTAGATACATACTCACATGTAATGGTATATGGAGAATTTATTCAAAAGCCTTCTTTAGAGTTATGTAAGTTACTCGCAGCCCACTTGCCAGAATCATTAAGTACTGTTTATCTGACCAATTCCGGAACAGAAGCGACGGAAGGCGCTATGAAACTAGCAAAAAGACATACTGGAAGAAGTGGTTTTATTTCTTGTAAAAATGGCTATCACGGAAACACTCAAGGAGCAATGAGTTTGTGTGGTGCAGAAGCACAAAACAGAGCTTTTAGGCCTTTGCTTCCTGGTGTTCACTTTATAGAGTTTAATAAAGAAGAAGATCTAGAAAAGATAACCAAAACAACTGCTGGAGTAGTTCTTGAAACTATTCAAGGAGGTGCAGGTTGTATTCTTCCTACTAATAATTATTTACAAAAAGTTAAAAAACGTTGCGAAGAAGTAGGCGCATTAATGATACTTGATGAAATACAATCTGGTGTAGGCCGTACTGGGAAATTATTTGGTTTCCAAAATTTTGATGTGGTACCTGATGTTTTTATCACAGGAAAAGGTCTTGGTGGCGGAATGCCAATTGGTGCTTTTGTTGCTTCTAAGCAATTGATGGATTGTTTACAGGACAAACCTAAACTAGGGCATATCACCACTTTTGGAGGACACCCGGTAATTGCTGCTGCTGCTTTGGCAACACTTACTGAAATTACTACAAGTAACTTAATGGAAGAAAGTTTGCGTAAAGAGAAATTGATACGCTCTTTATTAATACATCCTACAATTAAAGAAATTCGTGGAAAAGGATTGATGTTGGCCCTAATAGTTGAAAATCCTAAAATTGCTTCACAAGTTATTTTAAATGCGATGGGCAAAGGCTTGTTATTATTTTGGTTGTTGTTTGAAGGTAGTGCCGTGCGTATTACGCCTCCACTTACTATTTCTGGTGAAGAAATACAATTAGGATGTAAACTTTTATTAGAAATACTCGACGAACTATAATTCCGAAAGTGGACTTTACTACTCAATCATCACTAAGATCAGGATTAATCTCAAAACATTTGTCTACATTTTCTTCTTCTAAAAAAAATAAACAAACTTTTTTTGGAGACATCAATTCCCAAATTACTTTCTAATACTTACTTTTCTTTTATCCATTTCTATTTTTAAACCAACTTATTTTAAGGTCAGTTTTGCATTCTTTTTGAAACGGTTTATTTATTTGTAAACTAGCAATTTTTCAGATTATTTAAACACTAAATACCTCATTTATATGGCAATAACTTCAATTTGTAATATCAGTAGCATCGTTCTGCTTTTAAAACTTTTCAACGTCACTTTTGCAACCTTTTGATACGGTTTACCTACTTGTGACCTAGCTACTAAACAAGTTCATTAAAAAATAATGCGGAGTAAAATCCTATGACCAAGGCTCATGTAAAATGATCCTAGCCAAACGCCTCTAGATCCATGCTTTTAGGTTTTGATTTATATCCTTAAAGCTATATATTTATAACTTTAAGTAAAATTGATAAATTACTCGTTTACAAACACACTAGCCAAAAACGTTATCATTTATAAAAAACAGATACATATATTTTCAATGAAAAGAATTTTACTAATCATATTACTAATTGGGTTTGGAGTAATTGCAAATTCTTAAGAAACTACATATAAAGTAATAAAAAACGTCCAATACTACGGTGACTCCATAAATCAATCGGATCAATACATTGATGGACGTTGTATTTTAGATATCTATTAACAATACATGAGATAAATGTCCCAAAACAGTAAATTTCCAAAACGTTCACCAAATAGAGAAAAGCTACTTTTATACATCGCAATAACTAGCGGCGTACTGCAAAAAAAAATCTGACAATGGAAAAAACAATATTTGAAATATCCAAAATGGACTGCCCCTCTGAAGAAAATATAATCCGAATAAAATTGGATGAAATATCAAGTATTGTACATCTAGATTTTGATATTCAAAATCGAAAATTAACCATTTTTCACAATGGGGAAATCGAACAAATCGAAAAGTTCATTATTGAACTAAAACTAGGTGGAAAGAAAATCTTAACCCAACAAACAGACCAAACGGAGTTTGAGGAAAATAAAGACCAAAAAAAGTTACTTTGGTCTGTATTAGCAATCAACTTCATCTTTTTTATTATAGAAATGACAACAGGGATGATTTCAAAATCTATGGGTCTTGTTGCCGATAGTTTGGATATGCTTGCAGACAGTTTTGTCTACGGAATTAGTTTAATTGCCGTCGGAGGAACTGTTATTAAGAAAAAGAGTATTGCAAAACTTGCCGGGTATTTTCAAATCACACTTGCTATTGTTGGGTTTTTAGAAGTTGTAAGGCGATTTTTTGGAAAAGAAAAACTTCCTGACTTTTCAACAATGATTGTCATTTCTGTTTTTGCACTTATTGCAAACGGTATTTGTCTTTACATTTTACAAAAATCAAAGAGCAAGGAAGAGGCTCACATAAAAGCAAGTATGATTTTTACTTCAAACGACGTAATCATAAATTTGGGTGTCATAATAGCAGGTGTCTTAGTGAATTGGCTAAGTTCTAACAAACCTGATTTGATTATAGGAACAATCGTTTTTGTTTTAGTTATTCAAGGTGCGTTTCGTATTTTGAAAATTGCAAATTCTAAGACGAATTAAATAAGACATCAATTCGAATGGAATTAATTGTATCATAGTGGATAATAATTTTGTGCATAGAACTAGTATCAATTACTTCTCGATACATTTTCTTTGTTTCATTACGAAAACACTTGAATTGACAGAAGTATATTATTTATAAACGTCAGCAATTCTCTAGTTGTTAAGGTCATCTCGTTAAATTATTAATTTGATTCTTTAATCGTAAAACTAGTCGTCAAACCGACACAAAAGTTTCTTGGTAACTTTTCTACTCCAAAAATGGCTCTTGTGTAAATTCTCTTATCCCCTAAAATAGTGACAAATAGATCAGAGGCTCCATTCACAACTTTGGGTGATGCATGCAAATTACTGCCAGATTGATGATAAGCATCTATATGATTGAGGCCCATACCATTCTCCATTCCTACTTTTGCTTCCATTTGAGCCTAAGTATTCAAAGCACAAATTTTCATAGCTTCATAACAATCAACAGCAGTTATTTCATCACCTAGCTTGCTAGAGGTATACACTGTTTTTAATAGGAAATTGAATTGCTACATAGGCAATGTTTGCACGAATATGAACTGAAACATAGTTTTCCACAAGGCTTTTTTATCGTTGAAAGCTCAAGTTCACTTGCTTTTAATTTATCTTCATGTTATTTTGTTAGAATTTGAAATGGATTCTTATCAAGAATAAATCAACAAATACTATCTTTTATATTTGCAATGCTTGTTTTATTTAAATCATTTAAAATGGATTTGTCCCAAATACTGATTTCAGAAATCGCAGGGTGACGAAGGATAAAGGAAACTATTAGTGTTAAAACAAGATACTTATACTGGCTCAACCGCAGATTCGATGATTGTAGTTTAGAAAAAATTGTTATTTTTGATAGATGCAAGACATTCCATTACACATCAACTTTATAGTAGACATCATATTTTTAGGTGTATTTTTTGGCTATTATTGGTATCATGGGATATCTCTTATGGTTTACAGGCTTTATTAATAATTGTTTGAACAAGCACTTATCGCAATCCTCATTCACAACAACAAAACCGGATGGTATTACCTTTAGAAGACCATACGCTTTATTAAAAAAAAACTACTTTTACCTTTCGACAATTTAAATACTTAGCCTAACATATGTTTTTCATAATTGGAATTTTCATCGCTATATTTGTTGTGCTACTTTTATTAATTAAGAAGAATGAATCTGGTGCGGATAAGACTCTAATTACCTGGCTGTTTTTAATTGTTATTCATCACGTGCTATTTTATTTAAATTATACAGGTGAATTGTATAAATCGCCACATTGGCTTGATGTTGAGCTGCCCTTACCCATTTTACAGGGTACTCTATTGTATTTTTATACATTAGACCTAGCAGGGAATACAATAAAAAATAAATGGCGCAAACGGATACATCTAACACTCATAATTACGCTGCTTGTTATTCCTTTTTATATATCAACTAAAGAAGAGATAATATTTATAATTGCAAATAAGGGTGTGGGGTTTGAATGGTATGACTTAGTATACCGAATATTAATATCTGGAATGACTTATTCTGTATGGTCTCTATTATCAATAAAAAAGCATCAAGTAGAGATACAATACAGGTTTTCAAATACTGATAAAAGTAAATTACTTTGGCTTAGATCTCTTTCCATAGGGTGTGCTATAACATGCATAATTCCAATATTTTTTGAGGGTTCTATTATTTTTTCAGCAGTTGTTGTTTTGGTTCTATTCATGGATTTTTTCGGAATCAACCAACTTAATATTTTTTATTCAAATAATGTAATGCAAGCAGTTAAAAATATAGAAAATGCTATCAACTCTAAAAATAAAAATTCGAATACTATCTCAAAACCTATTTCTTATGAAGATAAATATGTAAAATCAGTTTTAAACAAAGAGATGGATACCGAAAATTATAACAATATGAATAAAGTGATGTCTGAACCAAAATTTTATAAAAATATTACTTTAGGAGAGCTATCCAAAGGTTTAAAGGTTCATGCAAATCATTTGTCACAGGTGCTTGATAAAAAGCAAGGAAAGAACTTTTATAGTTACATCAATTTCCTTCGGATAAACGAATTTATCAAACTCGCTTCCCTACCTGGGAACAAAAAATCCACGACAATTTATTTGGCTTACGACACTAGTTTAAGTTCAAAATCTAACTTTAATAAACACTTTAAATTAGTTACAGATAAAACCCCAACAGCGTTTTTTAAAGCCTAGAGGTTTGGGGAATTCAACAATAAATCGATCTCAATGACAAAATTATCTATAGCAGTACTCCCGTTTGTAAACATAAGTTCTGACAAAGAAAATGAATATTTTAGTGATGGTATTACCGAAGAAATAATAAATGCCTTGGCTCAAATCAATGGACTTAAGGTAACATCAAGAACTTCTGTATTTCATTTCAAAGGCAAAAATAGCAGCATTCAAGAAATAGGTTCAAAATTAAATGTATCTATTCTTTTAGAAGGTAGTGTCAGAAAAGCTGGTGAAAAAGTTCGAATTAGCGTTCAATTAATAGATGCAGAAGATGGGTTTCATTTTTGGTCTGAGACTTATGATCATGAGCTCCATGATGTTTTTAAGGTTCAATATGAACTTTCAATGGCCGTGGCAGAAAAAATGCGTGAGCACATTGGGCACTTTGAAATCAACAAACCTACTGCTACAATAAAACAAGATATCAATGCCTATGAGCTGTACTTAAAGAGCAAAGAAAACTTTAATAAATTTCAGAACAAAAACATTTTATTGGCGGTTGAACAAATTGAAAAAGTCTTAGATATAGACAATTCATGTCCCTTTTACCATGCAGCCAAAGCAAAATATTATAGTTATTTAGGCTTATTAAATATCATTCCTAAAAAGCAGGCTTTCACTATTTCAAAAAAGTCAGCAGAAATAGCCATATCTCTTGATCCAACAGATGCTGAGGCCAATTATGCTATTGGTGTTGTTAGTTATTTCTTTGAAAAGGATATTAGCAAATCTCAAAAATACTCGGACTTAGCGCTAAAGTACCGTCCTAACTATACAGATGCACTGTTAGGAGGCTCGGTAACAGATGGATTGTCAAATAATCACAAACGTGCTATTGAACGAATTAAGAAAGCCCGAGAAATAGATCCTCTAACCCCAACTAATATTTATTATCATGCAGCAGCTTTACTTCGCATGGGCAAGTATAAAGAAGCGTTGATTGAAGTAAATGAAATATTATCCGTGGCTCCACATCATACAAATTCATATTGTATGAAGGGTGTTATTCTTACAAGACTTGAAAAATACGAAGAGGCCATCAAACATTATAAAACAGTTCCTTCAACTCCCGAAAAAACAGGAATATATTATTCTGGAATTGGAATAACCTATGCCACCCAAGGAAAGCTTGAAAAAGCAAAAGAATACTTAGACAAAGTGACTCTCGATGACCAAAATTTAAATGTCGCAGCAGAAGAAAACGCAACGGTGATTATCAATATTTACTTAGGTAATTTAGACTTGGCTTTTGAAGAGATTGAGAAAGACATTCAGGCAAATAAATACTACCTCAATTTTTATAAAGAAATACCAGCCTTTAAATTATTAGCTAACGACTCTAGGTATCTTATATTTAATAAAATATTTCTAACCAATGGAATAACTCAAAGCACAACAAAATATGAACGTTCCTCTTTGAATGCAAAAAAAATCAACAGCATCAATGACAAATTGGTAAAACTGATGTTAGACGAGAAACCATTTTTAGATTCTAGTATTGGTTTGAAAAAATTATCGGAAAAACTGCATGAAAGTGCCAATCATGTTTCACAAGTAATCAATGAAAAACATGATATCAACTTTTTTGATTTTATCAATTCTCATCGTATTGATGAAATGGCAAGGTTGGTAAAAAACCCTTCCAACAATAATCTTACATTACTTGCATTGGCCTATGAATCGGGATTTAATTCAAAAACAACATTCAATACTGCATTTAAAAAACTCAAAGGAAAAAGTCCGAAAATATATTTTAAGAGTCTTGACTTAGATTAAGATAAAATCATTTGCCTGCTCTGTTATCATGGAGTTTGATGAAAAGGATCGGCCTTATAGGTCGATCCTTTTTTTTTTGAAAGATACATCAATATAACACCTCTCTTGCTCAAAAAAAGGTTCGGGAATACAGTACAGTTCTGCTGTCTCAATGACTAAACATATCTTTGCATCATCAAAATAACAAGAATAAAATTTCGTTTCTACTTTCCCTAGATATAGAATAGAGAAACTAAATAAAAAATAGTAAAAATGTACAAACTCATTTTTCCAGAATTGATTCGTTTGCTTAAACATTATCTTCCTAAGGAAGATATCGATTCAATATCTTCTATAAATATGGAACTACCCATAACCATATTAAAACATAAAAAAAGTATTCAATACAATCAATTAAATGGTATCTCAATCGACACTATTTTAGACGACAACCCATTTATATTTCTACATAAAATCGAAACATTGGATTTTTTGATTTCCATAGATCTTCTCAATAGATTGGAAAACATCAATCTAGTAATTGAAAAAATTGGTTTTATAATTGCATCTCAAGGGATATTTTCTTTTATTTATAAAAGAAAAGATAACCGAAATTACAATGCTTTTTCACTTCAGAATACCAACTCTTTAAAGTCCTGCCCCATTAAAGATGGTGTTATTCAAAAACACTTAATCAACAATAATTTCTATATTCAACATGAAGTTGAATTTCCTATTAATCAGGAAAAAGATTGTTTTATGGTACTTATCATTGCTCAAAAAAAATAGCTAGATGACTAATTGTTCTATTATATTTAGTAGTTATATCGTTTATAACGGCTTAGATTTAAATACTAAAATAAGGTGTCAAATTTTTTAAATAAAAAAAATTCATTTTAGAATCTTGTTTTTGTCACATGGAGCACTATTTTTAATCGAAGCTATTCAAGTATTCTTTTTGATAATTTTTGTTTTAACAAAGAAGTCTATATTGATAGGAGCTGTTATTCTTTCAATGGGTTTATCGCTCTCTGGAGTTCCTCTTTTAAGTTATTATTTACACCTACAACACAATATTGGTTATTATCCTTCACTATAAATCTGCTTCCCAAAACTACCAATGCTTCATGGAGTTTTAATGTTTGTTGATATGGTCACCGAGGATATTCCAAAATTATAATGACAATAAATGCTCTATCTACTATCATATATCTCTTTTACACTATTCATAAATTACATTGTACATCTCAATGGTTATACATCCCATTAAATTGGTGTGAAATAGGTTAAGACATCTTCTAATTATTAATATGATTATTCGGATTCTAGTTCTAATCGTTAGCACTATTGGTTGTTCAAGCAATTTAAAGGTTGTTTTGGCATCAAACTACACGTCATTTATTCCCTGCCAAAAGCAATCATTACTCCTTCTGAGATAACTAAAAATAGCACAATTAGAATCACTACTATAAAACAAAAATCTGGGCATAAATATGAGAAATCTGGATTGATAGATCTTATTTCATCAGAAATCTATTCAAATTTAAACAGTTTGATGAATGAGCATTCTGACTATAAAAATGAAGAACTTACCTTGGTTAAATTGCCTAATCGCCTTGATGTAAACCCAAATCATTTGTCACAGATCATTAATGAAAAGCAAGGAAAGAACTTTTATATTTATATCAGCTCCCTTAAAGTACAGAAGTTTATCAATCCCGCTTCTCTTCCTGAAAACAAAAATTCACAACGATTGCTTTGGATTACGATTTAGTTTTAGTACAAAATCTACTTTTAACAAAAACTTTTGTGCCATTTAATTTTCCGCTCACAGTTCCTGGACATCCATCCAATCCTGGTTTTTCCAATTAGAATGACCAAAGAAGTGTTACCTGTCGGAATCCAAATTCATGGTAAAAAATGGCATGCCTATAAATTACTGCAACTTGCAAAAGAGTTGGATGAATTTAAAGTTCCTAAAATGATGATTCCTTAAAATGAAAATACGCCGCCTATAAGACCGATGTTATTTATCAATAAAAATAATCAGTATATCGCTCACCAACAAACTTAAAGCCATGTGAACTATTACCACTAGCAATCATTAATTCACCATTCCAAAAAAAGTTCGGGATTACAATTCGGGGCGAATAGTCACAATACCCAACCTACATTTGTCTTTTCAAATAATAAACTCTTAGAAACTACAAGTATGAGATATTAAAAACAATGAAGTGATTCCCTATAGATCAGAATACCTAACCTATAAGGAAATTTCCATAAAACGTAGGCCTGTCAGTAATTTTGACAATACAAAAAATCAATCTATTAAAATCACAAACAACCTAACACAAAAAAAATGAATAAGTTATTAGTATTATTTATGTTGGTCACAACTGCATTATCTGCACAAGATAACTATACATTAAGCGGAACAATTAAAGAAGCCAGCAATGGAGAAACAGCATTTGGAGCCTCAGTGTTCTTAAAAGGAACGACTATTGGTGTAATGAGTAACGAGTATGGATTTTATTCTATCACAGCTCCTAAAGACACTTATACCTTAGTAGTTTCCTATATAGGGTTTAATGACAAAACGTTAGAAATTACTTTAAACAAAAATCAAAAAGTAGATTTTGAAATTACCGAAGCATCAACCCAGTTAGATGAAATTGTGATTACCACAAGTGAATCTGAACAGACGAGTATCAGAGATCCACAAATGAGTGTAACAAAAGTTAAAATGAGCACCATTAAAAAAATGCCGGTGGTATTTGGTGAAGTTGATATTATAAAGTCAATTCAAACACTTCCTGGAGTAACAAACAATGGTGAGTCGTCAGGTGGTTTTAATGTACGTGGTGGCACAGTAGATCAAAATTTAGTTTTATTGGATGAAGCAATTATTTACAATACCTCACATTTATTAGGGTTTTTCTCTGTCTTTAATGCAGATGCCATAAAAGATGTAAAATTATATAAAGGAGGAATACCTGCTCGTTTTGGAGGTCGTGTGTCATCAGTATTAGACGTACGTCAAAAAGACGGAAACAATAAGGAATACAAATTTACTGGAGGAGTTGGATTGATATCTAGTAGATTAGCAATAGAAGGCCCCATTGTAAAAGACAAAGGTTCTTTTTTAATTGCAGGTAGAGGCTCTTATGCGCACTTATTTTTAAAACTTCAAAAAGAAGAGGAGAGAACAGACAACAGCGCCAGTTTTTACGACTTAAACTTAAAGACAAACTATAGTATTGATCAAAATAACAAAATATATATTTCTGGATACTTAGGAAGAGACAATATAAACTTTGACGGTGGTTTTGCCAGTAGCTATGGAAATTTATCGGGGAACTTGAGATGGAATCATATCTTTAATGATCGTTTGTTTTCTAACGCATCACTAATCTATAGCAAGTATGACTATGAATTAGAATTCAGAGATTTTGAATTTGACTGGATCGCTTCCATCAGAAATTACAATGCAAAATATGATCTTAAGTATTATGCAAGTGATGTACTTAAATTAGATTTTGGTTTAAACACTATTTATTATGGTTTTGAACCAGGAGAAATAAACCCAACAACAGATTACTCCTCTATAAACCCATTAGAATTGGACCAAAAACGAGCTTTTGAAAGTGGTTTGTATTTAAATGCAGAGCATAAAATAACTCAAAATTTAACTGCTCAATACGGATTGAGATATAGTAATTTTTCACGATTGGGAGGACAAACATTAAACAACTACGAAAACAATCAACCAGTAGTTTACAATGAAAGATTAGGACTTTACGAAGAAGGAACTATCATTGGAGAAACAGAATATACTAAGAATGAGACCATAGCAACATTCAATAATTTAGAACCAAGATTGTCTATTTCATATCAATTAAACGAATCTTCATCTGTAAAAACAGGGTACTCAAGAACAGCACAGTATATCCATTTATTATCGAACACGTCATCTGTGTCTCCTTTAGATGTATGGACTCCGAGTGGAAAATTCATCAAACCTCAATTGGCAGATCAATATGCACTTGGGTATTTTAAAAACATCAAAAACAATAGCTACTCTTTAGAAACAGAGGTGTATTACAAAACGGTAGATAACAGAATTGACTATGTAGACGGCTCAGAACTAGTAGGGCAAAACGCAATAGAAACGGAAATCCTTTCAGGAGAATCTAGAGGGTATGGTTTAGAAATTTTGCTAAGAAAAACGAGAGGTGACTTTACTGGTTGGTTGAGTTACACACTTTCAAAATCAGAACAGCGCACACCAGGAGGAACTGCTGGTGGCCCAGGAATCAATAGCGGTAACTGGTACAACTCATCACAAGACAGAACACACGACATTTCATTTACAGGAAGTTATTCATTAAATGAAAAGTGGACTTTAGGTACAAATTTTGTTTTTCAAACAGGACGGCCAGCAACCTATCCCGACGCTCAATACGAATATGAAGGTGTATCAGTAGCAACATTCTCTGACAGGAATTCTCAAAGACTCGCGTCTTACCATAGATTGGATATTTCTACAACTTACGCACCTAACAAACATCCAGAAAGTGACTGGAAAGGCGAATGGGTATTTGGTATCTACAACGTATACAATCGTAAAAACGCAGCATCGGTATCTTTTGGTCAAAATAAAGAAACCGGAATGAACGAAGCAACTCGAACATCCATTTTTGGGATGGTACCTTCTTTTTCTTATAACTTTAAATTTTAATAAAATGACAACTATTTTAAGAGTAACTATAATTTCATTATTAACATTAACTACAAATACAATCTTCACCTCGTGTACTGATGTAATAGAAGTTGACGTTCCGGAAGCGGAAACAAGATTGGTAGTAGAAGCCTCTATAGACTGGGAAAAAGGAACCCCTGGAAACAATCAAAGCATAAAGTTGAGCACAACAACCCCTTATTTTGATCAAGAGACCAATACAAATGTAGTGGGTGCTTCTGTAGTACTAACAAATAATAATGATTCTAGTGAGACAGTTTTTACGGGGCAAAACAATGGAAATTATACAACAACCACTTTTATTCCTGTACTCAGCAATTCTTATACATTAAAAATCATTTACAATGGTGAAACGTATTCGGCTCAAGAAACGTTAATACCTGTTACGGATATTATAGATGTATATCAAACGACAGAAAAGGGACTTAAAGATGTATTAGAATTTAATATCGATTTCCAAGACCCTATTGATGAAGTGAATTATTACTATTTTAAAATTCAAGAACACGCGGACCTATTACCTACTCTTCTAGAGCTGAAAGATGAATTTACAGATGGAAATTTACTCAGCGTTTACAATGAAAGAACTGAAGATGAAGATATAAATCAGGTTGAATATATGCCGGGAGATATGGTAAATGTTCAATTATATGGAATATCAGAACAATATTCAACATTTATAAGACTCCTAATTGAACAATATAATATTGATGCCAATCCATTTGGATTAACTCCTGTTCCTATAAAAGGAAATTGTATAAATCCATCGAATCCAGAGAAATATGCATTGGGATATTTTAGACTTACACAAGTCGTAAAAACAAATTACACATTCCAATAAAAATAAAATAATGCTATACCCGACTTGTCGAATCAGATAATCTAACCTCAATGCGAGTTGTTGTAGTTCTATTAAAAAAAATGAAACTTCTAAAACTTAGGACATTTATTTCTCATCATAGAATTAAATTTATACTCCATAAAAATGTAGCTTCATTAAAATTTTACCTAGAATTAAATAATAATAATAATAAT
>CEWR01157043.1_pt1 | contig 28539 bp, 29 predicted proteins | sample 356321 | NCBI WGS metagenome assembly CEWR01 (sample SAMEA2621551, study PRJEB7988) | marine metagenome | biome: marine biome (ENVO:00000447); feature: mesopelagic zone (ENVO:00000213); material: "saline water (ENVO:00002010), including plankton (ENVO:xxxxxxxx)" | depth 790 m
AATACAAACGCCAAGCAAATAAACCTACTTGCAGGAGTTAAAATAATGAATTACATTTGTAAACAAAAAACAAGATTACAATGTTAAACAATAGTAGCTTCGCAAATAGACTTAAAAAAGTAATGGATTTCTACAGTGTTTCAGCATCATCATTCGCAGAAACGATAGATGTTCCTCGCTCAAGCATCTCTCATATCTTATCTGGAAGAAACAAACCCAGTTTAGATTTTGTATTAAAAACAATTGAAACATATCAAGAAGTAGATTTGTATTGGCTCTTAAAAGGCATTGGTCATTTTCCAAAAAGCACCTCTGCCCCACTCGAAACAAAATCAACACCTATAAAAAAAACTACCACAGAACAAAAAAAAGAAGAAATACCGATTCTGGAGACTCAGCCAGTTTTTAACCAAAATGACAGTTCTATCGAAAAAGTATTCATCTTCTACAAAGACGGCACTTTTAAAGAATACAGAAAGCGGAACTAGTCTTTTGCAAGAAAAGTAAAAAACAAAGGCTCCGTGCTTTGAGCTAAAGACATTTCAATACAAAACCTACAAACAAAGCACAAAAACACCTTAGAAGCGCTTGAAGAAGGAAAAACAAACACTACTCCTTGTTAAGGAGTCTCATTTTATTATTTGAATGCTACCTACAAACACAGGAGATTGATGGATCAGCCACATTAACAATACCCTATTCTTTACCAATCATACAAATACACTTATCATTTTCGCCCCTTGACTCTAGCAAGTCAATCTCAGAATGCTATTAAATAAACAATTGTTACTGACGAATCGAAAACGCTACCTAACAGAACTTCGGAAAATACCATATGACAAAAACGTCAAACCAATATTAGACATAAAGCATTAGACCTATCAGATTCTAAAATCTGATAGGTCTTTGTATTATCAACAACTAATCTAAAAAGAAATATGTGATTATTTTTATTGAACGACCAATAGAAATATAGAAGAAACTACACTTTCATCAATTCTACTAATGCTTGATTGACAACAGTAATTAATTCTTTTTTATTAGAATTATTCAATTTATCCTGCTCCGTAACCATAGTTCTCATTAATCGTATTGCTTCCTTATCGAAATCGTATTTTTTATACTGCTTCCCCTTAGCAATCATATCTGCGGTTATGTTTTTATAAGCAGCCACATTATTAGATCTAGAAATCCACTGAAAACCTGCTTTGAAAACGTTTTTAGTTTCTTCACTATTAGACAAGTACATTCCTTGAATCACATACCTAGAAACAAATGTCATCTCTGTTATATCTCTTTCTTCTATATAAATCTTAGATAACGGATATGCGATCGTCTCTTTTACATTATCAGGCAACTGCTTTGCCTTTTCTATTGCAACTTCTTTATTCAAATAATACAATCCCTCTAAAGCAGCACCTTTTACTTTATTCGATTCATCATCAAATGATTTCTCGAAAAAATCTTGATAATCAAAATACACCAATCGGCCAAGAATTTTAACCGCGGTCGCTTTTACAAGATTATTTTGCTCACTTCTTGCCATCTCTTCAATCTTGGCAATCACTTTCCTTTTTGAATGCTTCTCACTCAAATCTATTTTATCTAAAGCGAGTATTTTAACTTGATAATTAGGATCATCAAATGCCTTGACCACCATTTCAAATGTTTTTTTATCATCTTGATGTCTCACCAACTCCTCCAATGCATTTTTTCTATCCTCAAAATGAATTGCATTTTCAAACTGATACTTATAATCTCGCAATGTATAGTTTTGAATAAAATCTGCTAAAACTGCATGATTTGCATCAATATGAACCCAGTCAGGATATTCATCATAAGAAAACGTAAATGATTTTTCTGCTGAATCTACAAAAAGCTCTTTTTGGGTTTTCACACCATCTTCATGAATCTCAATGAGTAGCGGAAAATAATACTCCCCAAATTGCTGTTTCAATGTAACTGTAACCGTTTTTTCTAATACATTATAATCGTGAGACACTCTAATATTCGGATGCCCTGAACCATAAAACCACTGGTCAAAAAACCAATTTAAATCCAACCCTGAAACTTTTTCAAAAGCCATTCGCAACTGCGGAACTTCAGCCGTGGAAAATTTATTTTCTTGTAGATACACTTTTAAGCCAGCAAAAAAAGCTTCTTCACCAATATAGTTTTTCAACATATGCAAAACAGCTCCCCCTTTATTATAACTTACTAAATCAAACAAATCTTCTCTGTTCTCGTAATCAAAACGAACAAGATTCTTCAATTTATTATCTCCTTCTTTATAAGCGTTCACAGATTTTATACGATGCTCTTCTGCCCTATCTTCTCCATACTCATGCAACAACCAAAGGTACTCACTGTAATTTGCAAAAGACTCATGCAGACTAATATTACTCCAACTTTCAGTTGTTACCAAATCTCCAAACCAATGATGAAATAACTCATGCGCTATAACCGGTTCCCAAGCATTACCGTCAACTAAATCTCCTTTAGATTGATATGCAGATTCTCCATGCACTACTGCTGTTGTGTTTTCCATGGCACCACTTACAAAATCACGCACCACAATTTGACTGTACTTATCCCAAACATACGGCACCCCGGTTATTTCAGAAAAGAAATCCATCATTTTAGGGGTTTTACCAAAAATATCTCGAGCCAAATCTTCATATTCTTTTTCTACATAATAACTAACCTCTTTTCCTCTCCACTCATCTTTTATAATTGAAAACTCTCCAACTCCCATAAAAAACAAATACGGGGCATGTTTTTGACGCATTACCCAATAATCAGTTCGCTCTCCATTGTCGTGAGCCTCTTGAGACTCTAGCAAACCATTAGATAATGTTTTGTATTTCTCAGGAACCCTTATTGATATTTCTTGTGTAGTTTTCTGATTAGGACTGTCAATTGTAGGAAACCAACAACTGCTTGATTCAGTTTCGCCTTGAGTCCATATTTGTGTAGGTTTGTTTTTACTCGCCCCTGAAGAATTGATAAAATACAATCCTTTAGCACTCGTAATTGACTGACTACCTCTTTGTTTCACCATAGAAGGATCTGCTATATACTCAATATACAACTGCAAAGAATCTTCTTTTTTATACAAACGCCCTAAATCAATATAGATCTTCTCATTCTTATATTGAAAATTCAACATTTTACCGGCTAAAGAAATTTTTTCAATTGTCATTCCTTTTGCATCCAAGGTCAATTTATCTGCAGTATAAAAATACGGACGTACCGTCAACCATTCTTTTCCAAAAAGGATTTCTTGTGGAATGTCAAAACGAACCTCTAGCTTCGTATGAATTAGTTCAAACTCCTTTTCATACAAAGCTGCATTTGTATAACTTAATTTTTTAGAATCTTTTTGAGCCAAAGACACAAAAAAACAGAAAAACAAAAGCAATGCGGAGATTTTAATTCTCATAGAAAAAAATATTTCTTGCAAAAATAAACATACTTCGCAAGCATACCTATAATTAATTGTTAAAAGCATTTGAAGAAAAACAAGCTGCGGCAAGAAAGAGACACACCTTATTTATCAAATTTTATATGTGATGTTTGTTTGGCATACACTTCCTCTGCATAGGCATACCCCTCTTTCCACCACAGTGTCATTTTCTCTTTATCAAAAATCAAAGAATTCATTGTCAATACAGTTGGTGTATAATACAAGTTTAACTTTACATCATTATTCTTAGCGGCTAATTTACCTATAGTTACATTGTGTTTTTCAACATTCCCAAGCACAAACTCAAACAATGTAGAAATCAATGAAAATGGGTTTTTTATAGGCAGGTTATTATAATGACTCACTTCGGTATCTAAAATAATAACATCTATTTCTGTAGCTCCTCTATCTATCGCTTCTCGAATTGGCACCAAACTCCCAAAGCCACCATCGGCATATTGGCAATTATTTTTTTCAAATAAACTCATAAAAGGCACATAATTACAAGAAGCCCAAATCCAATCACAAAAATCAATATACGAACAATCACTTGCTGATTTGTATTCAATTGTACTTTCTGTTAAATTAGAAACAGTTACTACAACTTCTTTGTTATTGGCTTTTAATTCCTCAAAATCTTGTTTTGAAAAATGCTTTCGAATTAGTTTTCTTAAGTTTTTACTCTCTCCAAAGGTTTTTCTTTTTCGGATGAAATTCCACAAAACATGAATGTGATTTATAGTAACCACTTTCTCGCCGTGAACTTTTTTGATAATAAAAGGATTGTTGTTAAAAATACTTCTTTGATTTACATTCGTGTATAGCTTTTTTAACTCGTCTGTTTTACCCAATGCTAGATGAGAAATCAACAAACTTCCGGTAGAAGTTCCTATAAATAAGTCATATGACTTGTGTTTTTCCTTTATTAAATATTCTGCAACACCACCCGCAAAGGCACCTTTACTTCCTCCTCCTGATATAACCAGTGCTTTCATAGAATTTTTGAATGTTTTTTTACTAATTTTGATAAATGTAACAAAAATGGATTCAAATGTAAAGAATCCCTGAATTATTTTATGCGAACAACCTACGCCAGATCCCAATCCTATTTATATGTATCGTTTTTATTCGTTTTTAGCCTGTCACTAACTAGCTGTGCAGAAAAGAACATCAACAATCTATTAGATATACATTGTGACAACAATTATGAATTCAGAGAATTAAAGTCAACGACAGACACGAGAGGTAATTTTGAAATGAAAATTCCATTGTCATGGAAAAAAGAAATGTTTGTCAACCAAAACGAAACAAGATTGTATTTTGCGGATACCACAAGACAGCTAAATGAAACATTTATTATTGATATCGGACTCAATTTTTCGAAAACTAAAATTGATTCTACTTTTATTCGAGAGATAAAAAAACAAATTCAAGAAAACAAAAACACCAAACTTATCAAAGAAAGTAAAATTACACTTAAAGAAAAACCTGGATTTGTAATTCAAACAAAAATCGAAGAATTGAGCATTGAAAAAAATTGTATTGAGATCTATTTAAACAATAAAAATGATAGTTATTATATCTTAAAAATTGACGCATACGGAAAAGAAAATATTGAATCTAGGTTTTGCGAAGCAATACAGCTTCTTAATCACCTAGACTTAAGGTGATTTTTATAAATTTTTGCAGTACTTTTACTTTATGTTATTCAAAAACGATACTTGAAAAAAAATCGTTTGTATCTATACACTCATATGCCTATTTTTCAAATGAACACGTACCTAAAAAGAATTGAATCAATCGTTGATTTATCTGATGCTGAAAAAATAAAATGGTTAAGAATCTTAGCCATTTTAGGATTTATTAGCGTATCAATATATGCACCACAGCTATGGATAAACACCAAAGAATTTCCTGTAATACCGCTAATAGAGGGAATCTATATAGCAAATGCACCTTTTGACACTTATATCGCTTACCTTTTTTTTGGACTGTTAATTTCTCAATTGTTTTTTCAAAGAAAAGCTATCGGACTACTTATTATAGGAATGTACATTTATTTATGTTTCGTAGACCAAAACAGACTACAGCCTTATTTATACCAAAGTATAATAACGCTACTATTTATTTATATTTTTCCCAAAGAAGGAAGAGAGCGCACCATTGTTTTTGCAATTTCATTGCTTTTTTTTGCTACTTATTTTTGGAGTGGAATCCATAAATTAAATGAAATATTTTACACTCAATGGATGCATGCATTGTCAAAACACTTTTCATTTATACCAAAACAGTTGTTGTTAATATTTACCTATGCAGTCCCATACGTAGAAGCCTTGCTTGGAATTGGGTTATTTATTGACAAAATAAGAAAAGCAACAATACTCTTTATCGTAGGGATGCATATTATTATAATAGGATTGTTATTTTATCTTGGATATGGATACAACGTTGTTCCATGGAACTTACAAAATATATTAAGTGTCTTTGTTTTATTCTGGTGCTATCAAACAAGAAATACAGCACAAACATTTTTCTTTAACTTCAATTATAAAAAAGGAATTGTAATTATTTTCACCTTCCTACTGCCTTTTAGCAATTTATTTGGAATTTGGGATCACTTATTATCTTTTAGTTATTTCACTTCAAAACTAAATTACTATTATATTGAAATAAATGATGATGAGTTGAAAGAAAATTTACCAGAGCACATAAAACAATTTTACCGAACAGTTAATGACAGAACGGTAATATACCCAAATGAGTGGGCCGGAGAAGTAAATATGGTTTTATTTTATCCTCAAGACCGATGTATTCATTATTTAGATCGCTACTTAAAAGACTTTTCTGATAAAGAGAACAAGGACAACTTAACCAAATTAGTCATTTACAACAAAGACTAATTGCTGTTTTTTTTTCTTTGTTGAGACTTGTCTGGAATATTCTCTAATTTATCCTTTCCAATACGAATACGGCCAGAATTCACCAAAGCTTCTAAATTAACTGGAATTGCATCTTTATTATCAATTGATTTTTGCTTGTCAACAAGCCCTTTTAGGACACTAATCTTCTTCTTAGTCATAGGTCAAATATAAACATTCTTTCTGCAATTAATTATTAAATAATAAGTACAACTTATAAAACTAATCAACTTTAGAGAGACAATGAAAAAAATTATTCAATCATTCTTGATTATCGTATTTTTTCTTAACATAACAAATTCATTTGGGCAAATCTCTTATGCAAAAGAAGTTGTAAAAAAACTAAGTTCTAAAAAAATGCATGGCAGAGGCTATGTGAAAAAAGGAGATTTAAAAGCGGCGAAATATATAAAAAAGGAATTCAAAAGAATTGGTCTCCTTAAATACAATGATGATTATTTTCAGAAATTTAATTTCTCAATAAATACACAACCTAGCAACTTAGAACTAAAACTTAATGACACTTTAAAATTAACTCCTGGAGTAGAGTTTTTAATTGACCCATCGAGCCCTTCGATAAAAGGAAACTTTACAACCATACATTTTACCTTAGAAGACATCTTAAATACTAATTGGCTAATTGAAACGCTCAAAAGCGCTAAAGACAAGGTTTTGCTTATTGACACATACAGCTTGGACCAATTCAATACAGTAGAAAAAAACAAAATCACTAAAACTATAAACTACTTAAAATACAGTCAAGACCATCTAGCAGCTGCTGTACTTGTTTTTTCAAATAAAAAACTAACTTGGAGTGGAAGCACTATGCAAAGCAAAAAAGCCAGCTTTGTAATAAAGAAAAAAATAAATCTTAAAAACATTCATACAGTCAATCTAAACTCCAAGAGTCTTTTTATAGAAAAATACACTTCTCAGAACTGTATCGGGTACTTAAAAGGAACTTCAAATACAGATTCTACAATTGTAATTAGTGCACATTATGACCATCTAGGAAGAATGGGACGAAAAACGTACTTCCCTGGAGCAAACGACAACGCAAGCGGTATTGCACTGTTACTCAATCAAGCCGTGTATTTTTCTAAAAAGGAGAATACACCTAAATACAATATGGTGTTTATAGCTTTTGGAGGGGAGGAAATAGGGCTCTTAGGATCCAAATACTTTACAGAAAACCCTGTTTTGACTTTGTCTAAAATAAAATTTTTATTGAATTTTGATTTAGCTGGAACCGGAGATGAAGGAATTAAGGTTGTAAATGGAACCGAGTTTCCTAAAGAGTTCAATCTACTAAAATCAATAAATAAGCAGCACGATTTACTAAAAGATGTATTCTCAAGAGGAAGCGCTTGTAATAGTGATCATTGTTATTTTTACAAAAAAGGAGTTCCTAGTTTTTTTATCTACACCCTTGGAGGCATCAAAGCATACCATGATATTTATGACAAATATGAAACGCTTCCTTTTACTTTTTTTGAAGAATACTCAAAACTAACACATCTGTTTATCAATAAGTTATAAAGACTCATATTTCGTATAGTTGTTTTTTTTATGTATATTTAAAGGAATAAATATTTTAACTATTTAAACCCCATGTTATGGATACTTCAAAAATCATTATTAGGAGCACTATTAAAATTTATTTAGGAATTATTATTTATTTTTTTCTTATGAAATTACTCGGGCTTGAGAACATTTCTGAATTAAGAGTATTGAATTTTCTAATTGTTGTATGGGGAGTAAATTCCTCAGTGAAAAAAAACATTATAGAAAACAATGACAACGAATATTTAACAAATCTTTCTATTGCCTTTTCAACATCGTTTTTCGCTATTCTAGCAATTGCGTTTTCTCTTGTATTCTATATTACCTTTATCAATTACAATTTGATACATGTTATGGAAAACTCTTCCCTTTGGGGGAATGATCTTAGTCTTGGACATGTTGTATTTATCATTCTTATTGAAGGTCTTGCGTCATCAATAATTTGTTCGTTTATTATAATGCAGTATTGGAAAAAACACAAAGTAAATAGCATCGCTTAATCAGTAAATAAAAAGGCCAAAAAAAATCAGGACCTCTTACGAAATCCTGATTTTTTTTGCATTAAAAGAACTTCTCTTAGTGAGGTATTTTATTTTTTACTACTCCATACACCAAAGTACCTAAAACTGCACTTAGTATCACTACAATAAAAACAGTCATCTTTGCGCCTATTAAAGTATACATTGGTCCAGGACAAGCTCCGGATAGCGCCCACCCTAATCCGAAAACAATTCCCCCAAACAAATAACGTTTAAATCCTGGGTCAGAAACTTTTTGTTTTACAGACGCTCCTGTAATCGCTTTAAAATCGAGACGCTTCATCAGAAACATCATCAAAGCTCCTATCGAAACTGCAGTGCCGATAATACCGTACATATGAAAAGATTGAAAACGAAACATTTCCTGTATTCTATACCATGATATAGCTTCAGACTTTGTCATCACAACTCCAAACAGAATACCTATTAATAAATACTTAATAAATTTCATAACTTAAAAAATTAAAGGAAAAATTAAAAATGTCATTACCAAGCCACCTATAAAAAAACCAATCACAGCAATTAATGACGGTATTTGTAAATTAGACAATCCGCTAATTGCATGACCAGAAGTACAACCACCTGCCCATCGTGTTCCAAAACCAACTAAAAACCCACCAATTATCATGATCAACAGACCTTTAACAGTCGTTAAGTTTTCCCAATTAAAAATTGACAAAGGTGCCAACTCACCATCAAACGGAATCCCTAACGCTTTTAAATCTGTAATAGTCGCCGCTGACAAATCTAAAGGCTGACCACTATTCAAGTATTCAACAGCAATGTAACCTCCAATAGCCGCTCCAAGAACAAAAACCAAATTCCAAGACTGATCTTTCCATCCTCCTGCAAAAAAAGAAATTTTCTTTCCCGCTCCTCCAATGGAACATAATGTTTTTAAAGTAGAAGAAACACCAAAGCGTTCTCCAGACCACAACAGCAAAAACATAACTAACGATATCCCAATACCCGAAGCATACCAAGACCACGGCTGACTTATAAATTCAATAATTTCATTCATAAATAATAATTTTTACCAAATTAAAAAACAAAGATACTTTTTTTAAAAAGAAATAAAAGGCATGTTTGACTGCCTGCAACAAGAAGGTTTATTAAAATGCGGAGCTGTATAATTGTTTGCCTCAACCATAAAGTAAGAAAAGAATTAAAGAAAACATCTAAACACTCAAATCAATACACTGAATTAAATGAGTGTTTATAGCATGAATTTTAAATTCAAAAAAACATGTAATATCTTACTTATGATCTTGAAAAATCAACAACATTATTAAACACTCTCGTAATGTTTTAAAAAGCGGCTCTTTTTTATGTATCAATCAAAAACAATTCTATTAGCTAATTTACGTTTCTTATTCTGTAGTAATATTGATTTTATTCTTAGAATATTAATTACTTTTGCAACTATTAAAAAGATAATAAACAATGTTATTACAAGAAAGATTAGACGCTTTTTCGAGCTTAGGAACCTTCCTAAGTCAGTTTACAAAAAACGGTATAGAAAAAAAAGAAAACATTCCTTATAACGATCTTTTTTTCGATGCATTCAAAATGCAACTAAAAAGAGCGCAAGAGTTTAATGGATGGTTTACACAAGACAATGTATTGTTTTCGTTAGAAAGTTGGAGCAAAGCATTGTCACAAGAAAACTTAAACAAATGGACTAGTTCTTATGACTTCTCTATTGAAGTTCCCAAAACAGTTGCCATTATCATGGCAGGTAACATTCCTCTTGTCGGATTTCATGACTTTTTAAGCGTTTTGGTTTCAGGACACAATGTACTAGCTAAACTTTCGTCAAATGACAAACACTTTCTTCCATTAATTTCAAAATACCTAGAATATATACAACCATCATTTAAAGGTAATATTGAGTTTACAGAAAAAAAACTAGAAGGTTTTGATGCTGTAATTGCGACAGGAAGTGACAACACTGCAAGATATTTCGATTATTATTTTGGAAAGCACCCACATGTCATTCGTAAAAACAGGAATACTGTTGCTGTATTATCAGGACTGGAAACTCATGAGACTTTAGAGAAAATGAGTGATGATATATTTCAATATTTTGGATTAGGATGTAGAAGTATCTCAAAAATATACCTCCCTAAAGGATACAATTTAGATATACTATTCAAAGCAGTCTTCAAACACAAGGATATTATCAATTACGATAGATACGCCAATAATTATGAATACAACAAAGCAGTGTATTTAATGAGTTTATTTGACATTCGAGAAAACGGGTTTTTAATGCTTAAAGAAGACCCTAGTTACTCCTCTCCTATTTCATCTTTGTTTTATGAATATTATGACAACATTCATAGTTTACAAGAGAAAATAGTAAATGACTCCGATAAGATTCAATGCGTTACAAGTGACATAAAAGTACTTAACGGTATCCCGTTAGGAGCAACGCAAAAACCACAATTATGGGATTATGCAGACAATGTTGATACCATCTCATTTTTGTTAACAATCTAGTTAATAATTTTGCGGTTTTTCAATTGTCAAATGAATTAAATTGTCGAAATTTGCCTTTCGTTTTTACGACAAATATTATAGAAATTAAATTATCATGAAGAAACATAATTTTAGTGCAGGACCCTCTATCTTGCCGCAAGAAGTATTGAAAAAAGCAAGTGAAGCAATTCTCGATTTTAACGGGTCTGGATTGTCTTTGGTTGAAATTTCACACAGAAGTAAAGATTTCATCGCAGTAATGGACAATGCACTAGCATTGGCAAAAGAATTATTAGAATTGCCTGATGGTTATTCTGTATTGTTTTTACAAGGTGGTGCAAGTCTTGAGTTTTTAATGGCTCCTTACAATTTATTGAAAGAAGGAGGAAAAGCTGTTTATCTAGATACTGGCGCTTGGAGTTCTAAAGCTATTAAGGAAGCAAAAAACTTTGGAGAAACTATAGTTATCGCATCTTCTAAAGATAAAGGATACAACTACATTCCTAAAGGATATGATGTACCTGCTGATGCAGATTACATTCACTTTACATCAAACAATACTATTTTTGGTACACAAATAAAAGATTTCCCTAGTGGAGATGTTTTAAAAGTAGTAGATATGAGTTCTGATATTTTCTCAAGAAAATTAGATTACAGTCAGTTTGATGTTGTCTATGCAGGTGCTCAGAAAAACATGGGTCCAGCTGGAACAACTTTAGTAATCGTTAAAGATTCAGTTTTTGGAAAATCTGGAAGAACAATTCCAGCAATGTTAGATTATGCTGTGCATGCAAAAGCAGTAAGTATGTTCAATACTCCTCCTGTTTTTCCTGTATATGTTTCTATGCTAACCCTAGAATGGTTGAAAGCCAAAGGTGGTGTTGCTGCAATAGAAAAAGAAAATGAAGCTAAAGCTGCTTTATTGTATAATGAAATAGACACAAATCCTTCTTTTTTAGGATTTGCTGCTAAAGAAGATCGTTCTATAATGAACGTCACCTTTACATTGGCTGATGAATCTCAAAAAGAAAAATTTGATGCTTTAGCTACTGCTGCTGGAATTAGCGGTATCAACGGTCATAGATCTGTTGGTGGCTATAGAGCTAGCATTTACAATGCAATGCAAATTGAAAGCGTTCAAGTATTGGTAAATGCCATGCAAGATTTAAATAAATAACATGCACTAAAGTGATGCCTTAATTGGTGTCACTTTTTTTTATTACTCATAAAACAACATAGAATGAAAGTATTAGCAAACGACGGATTAGCTCAAAGCGGTGTAACTGCTTTAGAAGCCGCAGGATTTGAAGTGATTTTGACAACCGTAGCGCAAGCACAATTAGAAAGCTACATCAACGAAGAAGTAATTGATGTGATTTTAGTACGTAGTGCAACTACTGTACGCCAAGAATTGATCGACGCATGTCCGTCAATCAAAATAATTGGTCGTGGTGGCGTAGGTATGGACAATATTGATGTACAATATGCAAGAGACCAAGGTCTACATGTAATCAATACTCCTGCTGCATCTTCTCACTCTGTTGCAGAATTGGTATTTGCTCATTTATCTGGATTGGCTCGTTTTTTACATGACTCAAACAGAAACATGCCGTTGGAAGGAGAAGCTAACTTTAAAGGATTGAAGAAAGCGTACGGAGCTGGATTAGAATTAAAAGGAAGGACTTTAGGAGTGTTAGGATTTGGTCGTATTGGTCAAGCTACTGCTGCTATAGCTTTAAGATTAGGAATGAAAGTTGTTGCTTTTGACCCATTTATGGAATCTGCTACAATTTCGCTTGACTTTATTGATGGACAAAAAGTAGATATCAAAGTGGATACTATTTCTAAAGAGGAAGTATTAAAACATGCTGATTTCATAACACTTCACGTACCTGCTCAAGACGAGTATGTAATTGGTGCTAAAGAAATAGAGTCTATGAAAGACGGTGCATTTATTGCAAATGCTGCTCGTGGAGGAGTAATTGATGAAGTTGCTTTGGTTGCTGCTTTAGATAGTGGTAAATTAGGTGGAGCTGCGTTAGATGTTTTTGAAACAGAACCTAAGCCTGCTGTACAAATATTAATGAACTCTAAAGTCTCATTAACGCCACATATTGGAGCTGCTACAGGTGAAGCACAAGATAGGATTGGTGGTGAATTAGCAACTCAAATTATTGAGTTGTTGAAGTAGTCATTTCAACAACAATACTAAAAGGCTGTCTTTTTAGACAGCCTTATTTTTTTGTTATATTTTTGTATTAAATTTATGTTGTCATAAATGTAGTATAAGAACATAATTGTTCACTATTTTACAATTTAAGAAATTGTAAATTTACTTTTACTTAAAAGATTGCTCATATGGTTTTAGACATTATCAACAGTAAAATAAACTCATACAAAGAACACATTCAAAATACTACAGAGTACAAGTCACTTTTCAAATGGGATGCTGTCAAGCAATTTCAAGACAATTGGGATTTAAAGGCAGAAGACTTTAAACAAATGTATGAAAATAGCTTTTCTAAAAATGTAGCAACAAGATTATGGGAAGGTGAGAATTTCTACCCAAAAGAAGCTATGTTTATCATGCTTGATTACGATCAAGAAAAAGTTCGTGGTATGTTCACAAACCTTTTAAATGAAGAAAAAGACTTAGAGGCTCGAATCGAATTTTTTATTTTTGATTGCAATACTATTAGAAATGAAATATTAAGTTCAAATCCAGAATTCACGAATCACTTTCATGGAGACTATGCAATGGTTTCTATTTATTTATCTTTTAAATACCCTCAAAAATATTGTATCTATAAATATAATGACTTTAGGCAATTTATGGAAGCTGTAAAAAGTAAATCCATTCCTAATGAAAAAGACATCAATAGATTCTTTAAGGTAATGAAAACTATAAACGTTCTGATTTCTAAAGACGAAGAACTTTTAGCTATCCATAAAAAAATAAGAGAAATAAATAATTCTTATACTGACGAAAGTTTGCTTTTAGCGCAAGATTTTTATCACTGCAGTATAAAATTATCATAAAACAAATAAGAGCTATCCATACGGGTGGCTCTTTTTATTTGTACGCTATAAATTATACTCAATATTACTATCTTAAAGTTAATTAATACTAACTCCAACATCCCTTAACTACTCGGCACATAAATAGGAATCTCTTTATCGAAATCCTGAGAATTCAAACTATTAAAGAATGAAATAATCAAGGACATATCCTTTACTTTTACAGAGCTTTTTTTTGCTAATGCATCCAATTAAGCATCTTTTTATGTTTTTTTTAAGTTTCTAAAAGAAATGTCTTTATAAAATTCCAATACTTTTTGTAGATTTTAAAATTTGCCGTTATGCATATATGAAACGAAATCTTAAGTTTCTTAATCTAAGAGTTCTAATCACAAAAGCACTATCTGTGCCTGTCTCAACAAAGGTAAGCTTCTCGTTATCAAGGACAGTTAACGCATGTGCCGTATAACCCAAAAACCTTGGGGCACTAAGACATTCAGCACAACCTTTTTCTTAAATAACTCAAACACCTCCTTCTCTCCTATTGACAGTGTCGCTTTATCCCCTGGCACATATTGATCAAATCTAGAGTTTGCCGTATTTGAAGCTCTTTCAAAACAAGCGATAGCCTTTCCTATATTTTCAATTATAATGCTTGTGGTTTCAGCAAATGCTTTTATTACCAACAATCTTTTCACCACAACTTCCAAAATATTTTCTTCAGTATATCTGGTCCCTTATACCTCTTCCTTTGATTGTATTAGCTCCATAAGCTGAGCTTCTAGATTATCTTTTCTCATATCCTAAAACATAGATGCCTGTCCTGGATCATACTGCCAACTTTCATACATCTTATTGAAAGCAGTCTTTAAAATCGTATGGCATTTCTTTTTACAAAAGAAATTGCATTTAAAGTCTTAAATTTTCTGAATCTACATAATCTTTTTCTATGCACCCGAATAGACAACTCTATTTCCTCAGTATCCCCAAAGTCAGGATGATGACAGGAAACACACCCAACATCTTTATTACCAAATAAAATCGAATCATAGAACAGTAGCTTTACTTATTTCACTTTTGTTTCATTCGATAAATTAACTTTAGAACGAAAACCTTCGTTGGTAATGGTATATAATTAATCATTTTGTTTTTATTAATAGCCTTTTCAGAGACTAAACCAACATTTAGTTACTTCTAAAAACAACATCTAAGACTAGATATATAAACGCTAATAAGCTATATTTGTTGTAAATTGTATTTCAAATCTTTACGAAATGACTATCCAAGAAAATTTAAAATTAATTTCTGATTTAATTCCAAACAAAGTTACATTAGTTGCTGTTTCTAAAACCAAACCCAATGCTGCCATAGAAGAAGCTTATGCAGCTGGACAAAGAGTTTTTGGAGAAAACAAAATACAAGAATTGGTTGCCAAACAAGCAGGTTTACCCAAAGATATTGAATGGCATATGATTGGCCATTTACAAAGGAATAAAGTAAAATATATTGCCCCTTTTATTTCATTAATTCATGGTGTAGATCGATTTGAAACACTTAAAGAAATAAACAAACAAGCAAAAAAACACAATCGTATAATTCAATGTTTGCTACAAGCTAAAATTGCAGAAGAAGAAACTAAGTTTGGTTTGTCTTTCGAAGAAATCAACTCAATCCTTATTTCTGACGAATTTAAAGAACTAAATAACATTGCTATTATTGGTTTGATGGGTATGGCCAGTTTTACAGAAAATCAAGAACAAGTAAAGAATGAATTTAATTCTTTAAAAACTTTTTTTGACACTACGAAATTGACTACATTGTCTATGGGGATGAGTGGTGACTATTCATTAGCTATTCAGCAAGGTAGCACTATGGTTCGGGTAGGGAGTGCCATTTTTGGAGGACGATTATAATAATAAAATAGATTACAAAATACTGTTGATGTACGCAATAATAGATATAGAAACCACCGGAGGGAAATTTAATGAAGAAGGCATTACGGAAGTTGCTATCTATAAATTTGACGGACACGAAATAATAGATCAGTTTATTAGCCTTGTGAATCCAGAGAGATCCATCCAGCCATTTGTAGTAAACCTAACAGGTATTACTGATAAAATGGTTCGTACGGCTCCAAAATTTCATGAAGTAGCAAAACGCATCGTAGAAATCACTGAAGACTGTTTATTTATTGCTCACAATACTTCTTTTGATTATCGAATTATCAGGACTGAATTTAGCAGATTAGGATACGATTATGTTCGAAAAACACTTTGTACCGTTGAATTAAGTAAACAATTAATTGAAGATTTACCTTCTTATAGTTTAGGAAAACTGTGTAAATCCTTAGGAATTCCTATGAGTGACAGACATAGAGCTAGTGGAGATGCATTGGCTACCGTAAAACTTTTTAAATTATTACTTGATAAAGACGTAGATAAAGAAATTACTAAAAGCGCCATCAAAACATTAAGTGATAAACAAAAAGTACTGCCCACAAAAATACTAGACCATATAGAAAAAACACCTACAACTACTGGTTTGTTTTTTATTCACAATGAAGAAGGCAACGTTTTATATGTGGGAAAAAACAAAAACATAAAAAAAGGAATCAATCAACTTTTTTTAAGAACTTCAAAAAAAATAAAAAGTTTACTTTCTCGCACCTACTCTATAACAACAGAAGAAACTGGAAATGAATTGATTTCTCAATTAAAATATGATGAAGCCTGTTCAGTACATAGACCAAAATTCAATAGTCATAGAAAAAAGAACATACCTACAGTTGTTTTTAATAGTGATAATATGTTGGTTGTTGACAAAGGTCGTCATTCAAATGAAAAATCTGTATTGCTAATTGAAGGGAATGAAATTAAAGGAACAGCATATATTGATCTTGCATATCAAATAGAAAATATTGAAATTGTAAAATCATTAATTAGCCCCGTAATAGATAATTTATCTACGCGCCACGCAACTAAAAAGTATTTAGAAAAAGGAAAATTAGATCGAATTATTAGATATTGATCCTATTCATTGAAAAACAATAAACTGACAATGGAAACATCTGAAATTTCTTGGAAATCAAAATTGCATGAAGTCATTTACGAAGCTGACACGAGAGCTGGGAAATTATTTGATGTATTATTGTTAATTACAATTCTTGCCAGTATCCTATTGGTAATGTTAGAAAGCGTACCTTCTATAGATGCAAAACACCATCAATTTTTCGATGTTTCAGAATGGGTTATCACTATATTATTTACCGTTGAATACATATTAAGAATTATATCTATAAAAAAACCAAAACACTATATATTTAGTTATTATGGTGTTATAGATTTGTTATCTACCGCACCTAAATACATATCACTTATTTTTGGAGGAGCTCATGCTTTGGTAGTGTTACGATCTCTGCGATTATTAAGAGTTTTTAGAATTTTAAAAGTCACAAGATATATTGGTGAATCAAATCGATTGTTAAGAGCATTAAAAGCGAGTCGAGCAAAAATAATTGTCTTTGTTTTTACTGTATTAGTTTTGTGTTTGGTATTAGGTAGTATCATGTACCTTGTTGAAACTGGAGAAGATAGTGGGTTTATTAGTATTCCTAGAAGCGTTTATTGGACCATCGTAACGCTTACCACAGTTGGCTATGGAGATATTGCACCTGTAACAACTCTTGGTCAATTTATAGCATCTATTATTATGATTATGGGATATGGAATTATTGCTGTGCCAACAGGTATTGTATCTGCTGAATATACAGCCAACTTAAAAAAAACACAAACCAATACAAAAACGTGCGAATCTTGTGGTACAGAACAGCATAAAGATGGTGCAAAATATTGTCACACTTGCGGAGATAAATTCTAATTTATGAAATCAAAACATCTTATTACAATAGTTGGTCCTACCGCAATTGGAAAAACAACATTAAGTATTAAACTAGCACAGCAATTCAATGCTCCTATAGTATCTTGTGATTCTAGACAGTTTTATAAAGAAACTACTATAGGTACTGCTGTTCCTACAAGAGAAGAGCAAGCACAAGCACCTCATTACTTTATCCAAGACAGATCTATATTTGACGATTATAATGTGGGTCAATTTGAAAGAGATGCTTTACAAAAAATAAATAAATTATTTAAAATCCATGACGTTATCATAATGGTTGGCGGAAGCGGACTTTATGTTGATGCTGTCTTAAAAGGATTGGATTATTTTCCAGATGTTGCTCCTGAAATCAGAGAACAATTGAATATCGATTTAGAGGAAAAAGGATTGGAGTCTTTGCAAGAACAATTAAAAAATCTTGATACACAAACATTTGAATCTATTGCTATTGATAATCCGCATAGAGTTATAAGAGCACTAGAAGTTTGTATTGGGTCTGGCAAAACCTATTCTTCCTTTAAAAACAAACCAAAAGCTCTTAGAAATTTTAATTCTCTAAAAGTTGGACTGAAAGCTGATAGAGAAATTATTTATAACAGAATCAACCAACGTGTAGACAGTATGATAAAAGAAGGATTGCTTGAAGAAGCTAAATCTGTTTACAGCCATAAAAAATTAAACGCCTTACAGACCGTCGGTTATAGAGAGTTATTTTCCTTCTTTGACGGAGATGTTTCTTTAGATTTCGCTATTCAAGAAATTAAAAAAAACACTAGGAGATTTGCCAAACGACAAATAACCTGGTTTAAAAAAGACGAAAACACTCTGTGGTTTGATTATTTAGACGATACAGAAATCATCATCAAAACACTAGAAGAAAAAATTAGTTAAAAGAGTAAAAACAGTTATAATTATGTCTACACTTCCTAAAGTAATTGAAAGCACAAAAAAAATAAGGTTTCAAGATTGTGACCCATTTAATCATCTAAACAATGGGAGATATGTTGATTATTATATAAATGCCCGTGAAGATCAGTTAGTCGAAAATTATAATATTGATTTGTTTAAGATTATCAAAGAAGAAGGATTAGGTTGGGTAGTATCGAACAATCAAGTAGCATATCTAAAGCCCGTATTTACCAATGAAATTTTGGTTATTCAATCACAACTCATTGCATACTCTCCTGCTCATCTACAAGTTGAAATGCGGATGTGGAACGAAGACAAGTCCATATTAAAGTCAATCGCTTGGTTTAGTTTTGTTCCTTTCAACCTAAAAAGAAACAGAGTTGAAGTTCACCAAGAAAAATACACGCAACTATTCAAAGAAGTTCTTTTAGAAATTCCTGAAAAAACTTTCGAAGCTCGTGAGCTTCATTTCAGAACAATCCGACGAAAAAAAGCATAATCACACTTCTAAATTAACAATTTACTTAGAATAAAACTTATAAGTTTTAAGTATATTTGCTGCTGTTAAAACAAAAGATTTCAAAATGAATACAATAGAAAATTTTAAAGAATACGTACAAAACATAACGTCTAAAGAAGGATATGCAAAGCCTTTGGCTTTTGGACTAGGAATTAGAAAATCTAAAGGAAACAAAACGCTAGATGTAAACTACCCTTCTATCAACTGGGGTGCTGCATTTGGAACTGCTGCATTGTTACAAGATGTAACAGGATTCTCTTCTGATAAAAATGGATTTGTAACTGTTTCTAAAGAACAATTACAAAAAGCATATGACAATTTTAAAGCTTTCCATTCTGAAGTTGAAAAACACCCGAATATTGTTTTAATCAAACAATTATTAGACAACTACAACCAACCTGAAGCTTACCAGGCTATTGATGTTGTTGCATATTTCTTATTCGATAAAGATACTGCTGTTGAAAATGCTGTTGAAGCATATTTCAAATTACAATGTTTATCTCAACTACATGTAGTTCCTCATGGAATTTCATTGGATGGTGTTTTTGGTAAATTAAACAATGTAGCATGGACAAACCAAGGACCAATACTTCCTGAAGATTTAAGCGCTGAAAGAATCAAAGCTACTTTTAAAGGAGCTTCTTTAAACGTAACACATGTAGATAAATTTCCTTATATGGTAGATTATAATGTGCCTAACGGAGTTCGTATTGCTTCTGCATCACAAGTTCGTTTAGGAGCCCATGTTGCTCAAGGAACTACTGTAATGCCTGCTGGATATATCAACTTTAACGCAGGTACATTAGGAAATGCAATGATCGAAGGACGTGTTTCTGGAGGTGTTGTTGTAGGACATGACTCTGATTTAGGTGGAGGAGTTTCTATTATGGGAACTTTATCTGGAGGTAATAAAAACGTTATCTCTATCGGAGATAAATGTTTGTTAGGAGCGAATTCAGGAACAGGAATCTCTTTAGGTTTTGGATGTACAATTGCTGCTGGTGTTTATGTTACTGCTGCTTCAAAAGTTTGGATGTATAATAAAGACAAACAGCCTATTGATATCAATGGAACTGTTGTTGAAGAAAGAAATAATATTGTAAAAGGTGCAGAACTAAATGGAAAGGATAAATTATTATTCTTACTTGATAGTACAAATGGTCACTTGGTTTGTAGACCAAATATGAAGACAATTGCGTTAAATGAAAGTCTGCACACGCCTAACGATTAAAGGAAAAAAAATAAAGTTTATAAAAGCCTCGTTATCTAATAACGAGGCTTTTTGTTTTTAATATTGTTGTAAATGTTTTGATCACTCATTCTAATAAAAGATAATTTAATCTTATGAGATATATCATACTTTAGAATGTGTAATTTGGGGAACTTTGTCAAAAATTAAAACAATTCAATAATGACTAAAAAAACATCTATACATTCATTCCATATTCCAGTAATGGGGTTGGCATTTACTTTAGACAGCCCTATTAAAATAGCGAAATACGGTATCTCTTCTGTTGTTTCAATTGTCGACGATATATTAATTGAAAACATGGATTCTTTTTATAGTAAAAAATATAATTTACCATTTAAATCATATTCAACCAAAGATCCTAAAGCAAGATCTAACAGAATCACATCTTATCTTAATAATATGGATACGATTGTAAAGCAAAAATTTAATGCCTTTAAAGAATCTCTTACTGAAAAGAAAGAAGCTCTGGATAATTACATCGACTTGTTACCTGATTTTTCTGATGTAAGGAAAACGTTGGTGAAAATGACAGAAGAGAACACTCCTAAAGAGATTGTTCAAAATTGGATTCAAGAAAATCTAGTTCCAGGAAGTATTGATGTAAATATCATGACGAAATTGGATAACGGACGAGTTCACAAAGGGGAAGAATTACCTTCTCATTATAATGACGCACATACAGCATTAAAAGGTTTCGCTGAAAGTACCTTAAGATCATCTATTGTTTTATCTGCAGGTATGAATCCTAGACTTTATGCCTATTTCGAACAATTTGAAGACTTCTTCCCTACAAAAGAAAACGATCTTAAAAAGAAGATTATCTTAAAGGTTAGTGATTATCGTTCTGCAACAATACAAGGAATGTTTTTTGCCAAAAAAGGTTTGTGGGTATCAGAATACAGAATTGAATCTGGTTTAAATTGCGGTGGTCACGCGTTCGCAACAGAAGGGCTTTTGTTAGGACCTATCTTAGAGACTTTTACAGAAAACAAGCAAGACTTGATAAATAATACGTTTGAGACGTATAAGGCAGCTTTAGAGACAAAAGGGAAACATGTACCTGAAAACCCTTTAGATATTGAAATCACGGTTCAAGGTGGAGTGGGTACATCTGAAGAACATCAATTTTTATTAGATAGTTATGATATAACTTCTGTTGGTTGGGGATCTCCTTTTTTATTAGTTCCTGAAGCAACTACAGTTGATAATGATACATTGGAAGTATTAGCCAAAGCAAAAGAGAAGGATTTATACTTGAGTAATATCTCACCACTGGGTGTCCCTTTTAATAGTGTAAAAGGAGTTTCTAACGATTTATACAAGCTTAATAAATTAGAAAATGATGATATTGGAAGTCCTTGTCCTAAGAAATTTTTAGCCTTGAACAGAGATGCCAAAGGTAAATCTATTTGTACAGCTTCTAAAAAGTATCAAAGTGGTGAAATTGAAAAATTAAAAGAACAAGATCTTTCAAAAGAGCTTTACGATTATAAACTCAATAAAATAACCGAGAAATCTTGTTTGTGTATTGGATTGGCAAATGCTGGATTGATTGACAAAAACATTAAATCGAAAGATACAATATCTGGAGTTTTAGTTTGTCCTGGTCCAAACATTGCCTATTTTGATAAAAGTGTATCATTAAAAACAATGGTACAACATATATATGGTAAGACACAAAATATTACTCCTACAAGCAGACCAAATATGTTTGTTAAGGAATTAGAAATGTATGTAAAATATTTTAACGAAAAACTAGAGGAGTTTAAGACAATGCCTGATGACAAAAAGCAGAAAAAATATTTAACTAAATATTATAAAAACATCAACGAAGGGATTGCTTATTATAAAGATCTTTTTAAAGATGCAGCATTTGCTTCACGTTTTTCAGGATTACAAAATGACCTTCAACCTTTTTAAACTGTTTAAATTATACATTCGTAAGAACCATCAATTTAGATTGGTGGTTTTTTTATGTTTTTAAGAGGATTCTAAAAAACGATATAAAGGACACATTAGACAGAATACAAATAATATTTTCTCTTCACTAAAAAGTGTTTACACTTCTACTCTACTATTCTTAAGATATTAATTACATTTGCAATATCATGCAAAAAAAGATCAACATACAAAATAAGAAAGCTCGATTTGAGTTTGAAATATTAGACACCTATACAGCAGGTATACAACTTACAGGAACAGAAATTAAATCTATCCGAGAGAGCAAAGCTAGAATTACAGAAAGTTTTTGCGAATTCAATGAGCAAGGAGAATTGTTTGTTGTGAACATGTATATTGAAGAATATATCTTTGGACATTCCTACAATCACAAGCCTAAAAGTGAAAGACGTCTGTTATTAAACAAAAAGGAATTAAAGAAACTCGAAAAAGAAGTTAAAAATGTTGGTTTAACAATTGTTCCTTTAAAGCTTTTTATGACTGATACAGGATGGGCGAAACTATCTATCGCACTTTGTAAAGGAAAGAAAACACATGATAAAAGAGAAGCAATCAAAGACCGAGACAATAAAAAAGATTTAGCAAGGATTAAAAAGAACTTTTAAATGAAGAAATTGTTTCTTTATTTAAATTTTGTTCGTTGGAAAAATCTTCTTTTGTTATTCTTTTCTCAACTGCTTTTTAAATATCAAGTTTTTCCTTATTTCAACGCTGCCTCTTTTTTAAACACTTGGGAGTTTTTATTACTAATGACTAGTTTGCTTTGTATTGCGTCTGGTGGTTATATTATAAACGACTTATTTGATATAAAATGTGATAAAATAAACAAACCCAAAAAAGCGTACATCCCAAACCTGATTAGCGTAAAGAGTGCAAAAATTTTATACATTATCAGTACGGGAATTGGTTTTTTTTCAGGAACTACTGTGTGCCTATTAACCGATAAGCCGATACATATTGTTACCTGTATTTCAGTAATATTTATTTTGTATCTATATTCAGTAATGCTTAAGAAAATTGCCTTCTTAGGAAACTTAATAACATCTGCTTTGGTAAGTTTCAATTTAATTCTATTGTTACTTCTAGATTCCGACATACATCAAATAAACGAAGGTGTTCATCTTACATTATTGTTTTCATTTTTCGCTCTTTTTATTAACTTACTAAGAGAAATAATAAAAGACATTGAAGACATCAATGGAGATTATAACGCTAAACTACAAACTTTACCTATTGTAATAGGTGCAGATAGAACTGTAAAATTCATTCTAGCACTCTCACTAATACCTTTATATTTTCTAATAAGTTTTGGCACGCATGAATTAGAGAAACGTGCTGCTGTTCAACTATTTTATTGGATATGTATCGTATTGCTATTTTTATTTTTTATCTACAAAACGTACACAGCAAAATCTAAAGATGATTTTAGCTTCATTAGCAAATTATTAAAATTGCTTCTTACTTTTGGTCTTGTTTTAATATTTCTAATCACTTACACCTATGCTTAAAAAGCTCACTGACAAATACACAATTATACTTGCCTCTGGGTCTCCAAGAAGACAACAATTCTTAAAGGATTTACAAATCCCTTATACAGTCAAGTTATTTGACGTAGAGGAAGTTTATGATGCAATTTTAAAACGAGAAGAAATTACGGCATATTTATCTAAGTTAAAATCAGAGCCCTTTGATGCCATTATAAAAGAAAATGAATTAGTGATTACTTCAGATACCATCGTTTGGTTTGAAAACAAAGCTATGGGAAAACCAAAAGATAATGAAGAGGCATTTCAGATGCTCAAAAAACTTTCAGGAAACATGCATGAAGTAATTACATCTATATGTTTTAAAACTGCGGAAGCATCCAAAATTATTAGTGATACTACAAAAGTATACTTCAAAGAAATTACAGATAAAGAAATCAACTTTTATATAAATAATTTCAAGCCTTTTGACAAAGCAGGGAGTTATGGTATTCAAGAATGGATAGGATATATTGGAGTTGAAAAAATTGAAGGAAGCTACTTCAATGTCATGGGATTACCTGTACACAAATTATATGATTTTTTAAAAAACCTTGTTCAATAACAAACAATAATTGATGAATAATAAGCTTCAAAAAGAAAAAAAATAATATTCTTATTCCTCTAGAAAATTACTACTTTTGCAAGCATACTAATAGTACACACATACGATGAAAAAATACACTTTTACTGAGAAAAAAGATACTCGTTCTGGTTTTGGAGCTGGTTTAGCTGAATTAGGAAGAACAAACCCAAATGTAGTAGCATTATGTGCTGATTTGATTGGTTCTTTAAAAATGGACAAATTTATTGAAGAAAACCCTGAGCGTTTTTTCCAAATAGGTATTGCTGAAGCAAATATGATTGGTATTGCTGCAGGACTTACTATTGGAGGTAAAATTCCTTTTACAGGAACTTTTGCAAACTTTTCTACAGGAAGAGTTTACGATCAAATTCGTCAGTCTGTTGCTTATTCAGATAAAAACGTAAAAATATGTGCTTCTCACGCAGGTCTTACTTTAGGTGAAGATGGAGCAACTCACCAAATCTTAGAAGATATTGGTTTGATGAAAATGTTGCCTGGGATGACTGTAATTAACACATGTGATTACAATCAAACGGAAGCAGCTACGATTGCTATTGCAGCACATGAAGGACCCGTATACTTACGTTTCGGACGTCCGGTTGTACCTATTTACATGCCTAAATATTCTGATACTGAAAGCGAAAATAAATTCGTAATCGGAAAAGCAATCAAATTAACTGAAGGAGCTGATGTAACTATTGTTGCTACAGGACATTTGGTATGGGAAGCTTTACAAGCATCTGAGCAATTAGAAGCATTAGGAATTTCCGCTGAAGTTATAAACATGCACACAATCAAACCTCTTGATGCAGCTGCTGTTTTAGAATCTGTTGCAAAAACTGGTTGTATTGTTACTGCTGAAGAGCATAACTACATGGGTGGATTAGGAGAAAGCATTTCTGGTGTTTTAGCTAAAAACAGTCCTGTTCCTCAAGAATTTGTTGCCGTAAACGATAGTTTTGGTGAATCTGGAACTCCTGCTCAATTAATGGAAAAATACAAATTGAACGACAAAGCAATTGTTAAAGCGGTTCAAAAAGTAATTAAAAGAAAATAAGTATATTTATATTCTAACTAAAACAACCTAATATGAAAAAAGTACTTTTAACAATTGCCCTATTTGTGGGAACAATTCAATTTTCGAATGCACAAATTAGTTATGGTCTAAAAGCCGGTATGAATATCGATGCAAACGGAGAAGCATCTAAACAAATAGAATTCCCTGCTGGGATTTCTTTAGATACAAAAAGCAACAATGGTGGTTTCCATGCTGGAGCTTGGTTAAGAGTTAAAGTGCCGATTATTGGATTGTATGTGCGTCCAGAATTGATTTATACAGACTTAACAAGCGAATACACATTAAATATAACAGAACCCAACACTGGTATAACAGAAAGTACTGGAATAGAGTATTCTTTAACTAAAATTGATATGCCTGTTTTATTAGGGTTGAAATTTTTAGGAGTTGGAAATGTTTTTCTAGGACCTAATGTTCAGTATTTATTAAGTTCTGAATTAAAGTCTGATTTTTCTAGCGACGATTCAATTGATGAAGAACTCTCAATAGGATTGGTTATAGGAGCCGGAGTTGAATTTTGGAAATTAGGTTTAGATGTCCGATTTGAAACAGGATTTGTTTCTCCACAATCTACAACTATACCCACAAGTGAAGACATAGCAAATATAGCAAACTCATTAACTAGTCAAAAACCAAACCAAGTTATTATTGGTTTGTCTTATAAATTCTAATAGTAGAAACTATATAATTAAAAAGGCTGTTCAAACGAACAGCCTTTTTTTTGTTTAAAACTTCTCCATGATATACTAAAGGAATTTTAATACTATATCTATCTCCAAACACTACCTGTTGGAAAACTAGCTGTTACATTGCTATTCATTGTATGTAATGTGGGAGCAGTATCTTGTCCTACCGTTCCTGCCAATGGCTTTAATGTAAAAGGTTTTGGATTATTATCTGGGTACGGCTCAATAGAAATAACCGCTGTCTTACCCCTAACATCTAATGGAAAAGTTATTCCAACTGGTGCATTATTTAAAAAGTCTTCACCCGGAAAGAATCCATCATCTCCATTTGGTGCAGCCAAAGTATCTGATCCGCTAAAAGGAGCTCCATCATCTGTTGCTGCAACACTTGTAAAAGTTCCTGTTGTTATTGGCGTTCCATCTGCTACAACCCAACCTTCATATTTCCATCCTGCTGGTAATACCGGCAACGTTAATCCTGGTGTAGGAGTTTCCCCAGGCATCAACCACCAAATTCCATTTTGATTATTTGCTGCATTGGTTGCATTATCTGTTGGAGTCGCTAAAATAAACTTACCTGCTACAGAAGAAAAATCTGCAATTATTCCTGTGGACAATGTTGCTGATGTTCCGCTAAAATCTCCTACTAAATACTTTGTATCTGAGGGCTTTGGATCAGGATCATTGGTTGGCTCAATGCTCAATACAAATTTAGTGGCGCTGGCCACATCATTTATATCAACATCAAATTTAGTTTGAGATAAAGCTCCTTCACTATCAACACTAAAAACTCCAGTTGTAACAGGTGTACCATTTACGATAACCCAACCTTCATATTTAAAATCTGTCCCTAAATCGTTAAGACCATCAATGTCTAATGTAATTTGTGAAGTGGTCACTTCTTGTTCATTATCATCATTGTTACATGAAATAAAAGCCGAACTAATTACTAATAGGGCTATTGCGATTTTCTTTTGAATCATATTTTTAGTTTTTAAATTAAGTATTCAAATTTAAAAACTCATGACTCTATCAAATGTTAGCTAGCGAACACTTTCCGTAAAATTCCAAAAAATAAATTTATTCCTTTCAAACTTAAAATTGCCGTTCTCTTTTAATTGATTCATAATTACGTTTAATGTAGGGCGTGACGTACCTATTAAACTAGCAATATCTTTTTGTGTATAGGGATGTTTAACAATCGTATTTCCTGTAATCGGACAACTATGCCCATACTCTACTTTTAAATCTTCTAAAAATGCTAGAACACGTTCTTTGCTATCTTTAAATAAAAGAAGTTCTAAACGTCTTTCTAATTTTTTAAATCTAAAATTTAGAAATTTATAGATACTCGTTGTTAAATTTTGATTGTTACGCATCAATTCATGCAACACAGGAATTGCTATGGGACATATAGAAGTTTGTTTGTCTATAGATTGTGCAAATTCATTTCTTTTCTCTTGTCCTAAAATCGCTTTCTCTCCAAAGAGCTCCCCTTTCGTTAAAATAGCTTTTACGATCTCTTGCCCATCCTCAGTATAATAACCAATCTTTACTTTTCCTTTTTCAATTAAAAAAACCTTATTGGCAGAATCTTTCGTAAAATATACATAATCACTCTTTTTATAAACATCAAAATCGTGACAGTTTTTATACTCCTTAAGTTTATGCGGACATAGTTTTTGAAAGAGATTGATATTTTCTAAAAACCAAATATTCGAAGTCATCTATTTTTATTAAAACAGACGAAATATAGTTGTCGCACTTACATAAAATTATAAAAAACTCTGACTGAACAAACAGACAGCGTTTTTATATAATTGAGATCCATTTTAAAATAAAGTTTCGAACCAAGCAGAAGAGAAACGATTTATTAGTAAGTGGTGTTGAACACTGTTTTTTAAAATTCTCTAGCAATTTTATTCCGAGTATTAATTTATCATCATTGTCCCTGAGTCAAGTATCTTGTATAAATAAATTTATTGTGTTTAATGTGTCTTTTAATACATAACCTTTGCCATATTTACTACAATTCTTTCGATATTCTCTCAAACTCACCACCAATTGAATAAAAACTCATCTTAACTAAAAATAAACAGTAATACCAAATGAATTTTAGAATGATTGATAATAAATTTGAATTA
>CEWR01026229.1_pt1 | contig 28181 bp, 25 predicted proteins | sample 356321 | NCBI WGS metagenome assembly CEWR01 (sample SAMEA2621551, study PRJEB7988) | marine metagenome | biome: marine biome (ENVO:00000447); feature: mesopelagic zone (ENVO:00000213); material: "saline water (ENVO:00002010), including plankton (ENVO:xxxxxxxx)" | depth 790 m
GCGCTCGAATAACATCCACAGCACCGACCTTAGATTCAGTAAACTCTAATTGAACAAGTTTCTGGCCAGCAATGATCCTACTGTTTCCGTATAACTCAACCGTCAAATTAATCGCCATTGAAATCTTTTCCCATTTGCAATGCTGTGAGAAGGTCCTCAGGTGTATTTACGTTAAAAAAACTATCTTCAGAACCTTCGATATTTAGAAATTCATTCTCTGATATCTGACACACCGTGATTTTCGGAAAATATCCGTCCATTTTCAAAAGTCCAGCCTTCAATCTAGTCTCGATATGCTCTAGGCAAGATTTATTATATAAGGCGTGGGTAGTTTGCAATCTGCCTTCAAATTTAGGAATGACAACATCGGGAGAAGGATCCGAAATTTTGGTCATCATAAATTTTATTAAGGCAGTCGACAAAAACGGCATGTCACAAGCCGCCACAAATGACCAGGGAGTAGGGGACTCACTTAGGCCTGAAAATAATCCGCCAAGGGAACCCGCTTCGCTGTAAGAATCTACCACATAGCGAATTTTGTTTTCTATATCAAGTTCTTCGATTCGTTCCAATCTGTCCACAACCACCGTCTGAGAAGTAGTAATCCCGGCTAACCTTTGTATGGCCCTATCGATGATACGTTCATTGCCAATACGTTCTACGGCCTTATCACGTCCTAAACGTCTACTTTTGCCACCTGCTAATAATATCCCGGTTAATTCGATAACTCCCATTTACATCACCCTACCTCTCCAGCAACATTTCCCATTAGTGAAACGTCATAACCTCCAAGGGAGGTGATCTGGTTTCGTAAATCACTAGTCGAAAGCTGCTTCAATAAAATATCCACAGTCTCAACCGAACCTATAAATTTTGCTGGAACCACTATCTGGAACCTCTCATTCTCGAGAGGTATGAATTCGAGATCACTGGCCAGCGCAGCCGCCATGATTCCCATCCCGGCATCAACAAACCCTGAAGACACTGCTGCTGCTACATTCCAATGAGTGTACTCCTCGTTTTCGTAACCAATAATTTTGGATGGGTCCAAATCTGACTGCTTTAACAAATAGTCAAAAAGAAGACGGGTTCCGGATCCTCTTTGTCTATTCATGAATTTTGTACCCTTCACAATTAAATCTTTGACATCTTTTATTTCTTTTGGATTCCCTTTCTGTACCATCAACCCTTGCGTACGGCCTACAAAGTCATAGATACGGACTTTTTCATGGGGCACATGCCGTTTTACGGCGGAAAAATTGTATTCCCCGGTTTCCTCATCAAGTAGGTGGCTACCTGCTATATGAGCATATCCTTTGGATAGTGCCAACAGTCCGCCTACACTTCCCACACTAGAGGATATTAATCTGACACCACTTTCTGCGAAAGTTAACTCGCTTGCAAGTATGTCCAACGCAATATCATGACTACCCGATATAAGTAGGGTTTTATCTACCTCAGAGCGTTGCCTATTTAAAGTTACTAAAACAGTCGAGCCTTCCTCAATGCCCTCTGAATTGGCGGGTATCTTAATTACCCCGTCCGATTTGGATATCGATAGAGTCATAGCGGCTCCCCGGGTGGTCGGATTAGCTATATAGTCTCCATTCACAGGCGCCACTACCACCCTCAAAAATTCCTCTTCTCCCAATGGAGAAGCAACTTTTTTTCCCATAACTGATTTTATCTGATCCGGTACGATTTCATTGGACTTCAAAAAATCATAAATGATTGGCTTTAAAAACAGTTCCGCAGTAGTCAGGGCTGAGGAAGGATACCCAGGCATACCAATTACTGGTTTCCCCGATACAGACCCCAGTATGACTGGGTGGCCAGGTCTAATAGCTACGCCATGGACAATCACCTCACCCAATTTTGCCATAACAGAAGATGTAAAATCCTCTGAACCAGCTGAGGAACCCGCAATAACTACCAAAATGTCACAGTCAGTTATAGTGTGAAGCAACGCTTGTTCCAACAAAGTAGGATCGTCAGGTACCGGGTTTAGCACTGATGCTTCGGCTCCCCAATCTTCCACTAGGGCCGATAGAAAAATGGAATTAAATTCAATTATCTGGCCTGGTCCTGGAGTTTCTCCAATTTTTACTAATTCAGTACCAGTCGGGATGAAGCAAACCTTCGGCGGAATATTGACTTTCACATCTGACAGGCCCGCCGCCCCAAGGCAAGCCAAGTCTAAAGATCTAATTATGGCGCCCTGTTGTAACAACAATTCAGGGGCTGCAATATCTTCAGCAATCTTCCTAATATGCTGATACGGGGCTACAGGATTCCGAATAATGATTTCATTAGCAGAATATTTCTCCAGATCCTCAATCATGATCACAGAGTCGAAGCCTTCAGGTACAGGATCTCCAGTATCGACCCATAGAAAAGCGGACCCCTCAATGAGTTTAATCGGTCTTGTTTCTGTCGCTCCCAACGAAGATTCATATTTTATAGCGACGCCATCCATCGCAGAAGTGGTCACATGGGGCGAAGATATCTTGGCGAAGACAGCTTGACTAGAAACTCTTCCAACAGAATCTTTGATGGAGATTATTTCGGTCTCTTTTTTCAAAAGGGCACCGATATCCAATAAATGATTTTGGTATTTGTCCTGAGCAATCTGAAGTGGAATATCTTTCAGAAAATAATTTCTCTCAAAATCGGCTTGTGACGACATTGTTAGCCTTTATATTTAATCTAAATAAACCTCTACAAGAGAGTCTTTATATACACCGGAAGATTCAGAGTCGATTTCAACATATCCGTCAGACTCTAATATAGTGGAAATTAGATTGGATTTTCCATGTACCGGTACAGCGAATGTTTTACCATTTTCATTTTTTAACTGGATCCTGACATAATCCGTTCGACCACTAGTTGAAGGTAAATTAGAATTGAGAATAGCCTCAACTATTTTGTTACCAGGAAATATTTTCTGACCAGATATTAACCGTAACAGAGGGTCTACAACCGCCTTGAATATAGTAATTGCAGACACCGGATTGCCCGGCAAACCGATTATAGGCTTCCCAGCAGAAAATCCTAGAATTGTAGGTTTGCCAGGTTTTACAGATAAGCCATGTATCAATACCCCTGGGGAGCCCATTTTATTCATCACTTGTGCTGTAAGATCTCTAGAACTTATTGAACTACCTGCCGTGAAAACAACCATGTCAGAGACTTCTATTGCCCTTTTTCCGACATCCAATAACTCATCAAATTCATCTGGAACTCTAGGAAACAAGGTGGGTAAGGCACTAAGGCCTTCAACTAGTGCTCCAATTGTGTACAGATTAATATCCCGGATCATCCCTCCCGTTAACTTTTCTTTGGGTGGAACTAATTCGTCTCCTGAAGATATAACTGCTACTTTCGGGGTCCGATAAGCTTGGATAGATGTTATCCCTAAAGACATTAACGCTCCCAATTCCGCATGCCCAATTGTTTTTCCAACTGCCAGTATGGAATCGCCAATTTGGAAGTCTTCACCGGCCATAATAACGTTCTCTCCCGATGCTACAGGTCTATAAACTTCCAGGAGGCCGGTAGGTGTTATTTTTGTGTGTTCCACCATTACCACCGCGTCAGCATTATTCGCCAACATCCCCCCTGTATAAGCAGTGGCAGTCTCTCCAGGGGACAAGGATAAAAATGCCTCGCTGCCCATAGGTATTTCCCCCACGAGTTCAAGATATGCAGGAAGTGCATCAGATGCCCCATAGGTATCAGAAGCTCTTACTGAATAGCCATCCATAGAAGATCTGTTAAAAGATGGAGAATTCTCCTCACTAACGACTCGTTTCGCAAGTGTCCTACCAAGAGCATCTTCCGTGTAGACTGTCTCAAACCCAACAGAAGATATCATTTCAGACATCAAATCTATCGCATCCGGAGGTGATATCACATTGAAGAAATCAGCCATCAAAACCTCGTCTAACCAAGCTATTAAGCCATTGCCAACCCAGATTAAATTCTATAGCCCAAGAATGTTACCAGAAGGGTCCACATCTAGTGACCTAGGTTCTCCAGGCAATCCTGGCATTGTCATGATACTTCCCGCGATCGGGTATATGAATCCGGCACCGACGGATGCTCTTGCATCAGACACTCTAAAGTCATAACCAGAGGGAAGGCCTTTCAATGATCGGTTGTGTGAGAGTGACAGGTGTGTTTTTGCCATACATATTGGAAGACCTCCCCATCCATTCTCTTCAAATTGTCTTAAAGCTCGCCTCGCGACGGGAGTGTAATTAACTCCACTTGCGTTATAAACCTTGGTGGCTAAAGATGAGATTTTTTCCTCTAAAGAATCAGACAATTCATACATATAGGAAATTGAATCCGGAGAGTCGTCGGCGGCTTTAATAACAGCATCTGCTAGATCAAGGCCGCCCTCTCCTCCATCTTCATAAACTTTAGATACAACAGCATGCTCAGCGCCAGCCTCTATTGAAAGGGATCTGACTAGTTCTGTCTCTTTCGAGTCATCCGTAGGAAAACTATTAACCGCAACAACTACGGGTAGGTTAAAACTCTTTATCACTCGAATTAGATGTTTGAGATTAGACATTCCCTTAACCAGGGCTTCTTTGTTAGCTGCATCCAAACTGCGAAGTGGAACTCCACCGTGCGATTTAAGGGCCCTAACAGACGCCACAATAACTGCAGCAGAAGGCTCTAGGTCATTTAGCCGTGCCTTTATATGCATGAACTTCTCAAACCCCAAATCAGCTCCAAACCCTGCTTCGGTCAAGACATAATCAGCATAACCAAGGGCTAGTTGGTTTGAAACCACAGAACAACATCCATGAGCTATATTCCCGAACGGACCCGTATGAACGAAAACCGGCTGACCTTCGGTAGTTTGTACTATGTTCGGTTGAATAGCATACCGCAACAAAGACATCATCGATCCAACAGCTTTTATCTCTTCCGCTTGTACCGGAGTACCGTCATCCTTATATCCAACGACTATCTTGCTCAACCTTTCTCTGAGATCTTCTAAACTTGATGACAGCGCCAAAATTGCCATCACTTCGGAAGCGGTGACAATGTCAAATCCTGTCTCACGGAGCGGAGCATTTGCTTTCCCGCCGAGACCTGTCAGCACACTTCTAAGCGACCTCTCTTCCACGTCTGTCACTCTTCTGATAGTGACACCCAGCGGTGAAAATCCCTTAATTTTATTTCTTTGAGCGACATTATCAGTCAAAGCAACGAGTAAATTGTGAGCCGATCCTACTGCATGTGCGTCACCGGTGAAATGGATATTCACTTCATCTTCTGGCTCAACTTTGGATGCTCCCCCTCCTGTTCCGCCTCCCTTTATCCCAAATATAGGGCCAAGAGAAGGTTCCCTCAGTGTTGCAACAACATTTTTTTTCATCTTACCCAACGCCTGCGTTAAACCAACTACGGTGGTGGTTTTTCCTTCTCCAGCCGGAGTGGGGGTAATACCAGTAACTACCACCAGCTTGCCTCTTCGCTCTTTCTTAATTGCAGACAAAGACAGTTTTGCCTTGTAGGCACCATATGGAACGAGATCATCCGGTGAGATTCCTAATTCGCTAGCAACATTTTCTATTAACTTCATAGTCCAACCTTGAAAAATCTAACAATATTTTCAGCAATTAGTAAGGATATCATCGAATATCCTATTTTATCGTTTATTGGTACCGCCTAATCTCTGGGTGTTTAAAAGTTATCCAAACCGTGAAAAGTATCAACAGGACCGCTAACACTGCAATTGAGCCTTGTCCACCTACCCAATCTGCCATAAGCCCTGCTGGCAGTACTCCCAGAGGCATTAAACCCCAATTCAGCATATATATACTCATCACCCGCCCGCGGTATTCTTCCTCAGCCTCCTCCATTATCAGGGCCATGTTAACGGACCGACGACCTGCATCACCTAGGCCTAAAGGAAGCATTATTAATGCAGCAAATAAATACAATGGTACAGCGGCAATCAAGAGGAGACTAAATCCTGACAAATACGAACTGATAAGTAGCACTTTCCCACGCAATTTGTTGCCAAGGGAGGCTATATAAATAGATCCCATTAGGGCCCCGAGCCCCATAACAGAAACCAGTAAACCCATCGAATCTGCTTTCAATCCATATATATCTACTATGAAAATTGGCATTATAAATCTAAAGGGCTGAGCTAAAATAGTCGTAGATAAAGCAATAGCGAGAAGTATCAAAATGAAGGAATTGTTACGAACATATTTTAATCCCTGAAGCATATCGCTAATTAGAACCGAAGGGCGATTGGAATCGGATGCTGACCCGTTCTTTGGGGTCACACTGTATCCTTTGTTTTTTATCAGCATAGTGAATATGATCGAAGAGAAATTGAGAACTGTTATCAGCAAGTAAACTTTGCCAGGGCCAATGAATTCATAAAGTAATCCAGCTGCAGTAGGTGCGGCCAAAGTGCTGAAACTCATAGCAGCAGCGTTCAGAGCCACAGCATTTGACATCAATTTCTGTCCTACCATTTGAGGAATTAAGGCTTGCCGAGCGGGCATCATAAAGGCGAAAACTGCTCCTTGGACAATTGATGCGATTAGCAAATGGACCCAAGTAACATTCTCAGTCAAAATTAAAATCGCAACAACCAGCGATACGATACCTGCCAAGAGCTGCCCGGCTTGAATTATTCGTTTTTTGTGAAGGCGATCAGCAATGACACCACCAACCAACGCCAGTGTAAGCATAGGTATAGCCGAACCTGCATTAACTATTCCAAGGAGCATCCCAGAATTCTCAAGTTCGTAAACAAAGTAGCTCCTAACTAGCATCTGCATGTTCATTCCGAACATTAAGGTAAGCATTCCTATCCATAAAAAAAGAAAATCTCGATTCTTTAAAGACTGATAAGTCTCTGAAAAACTCACTATATGGATTGGAGAAAAGATGGATTAATTAGCACAAACCAACCTGATTTTGACGTCTAGTCTTCCCCCTGGAATGATTCAAAGGGGGCCCGAACCACGGTAGACTCTCATTCAAAAGAAAGGTCACCGCAGGTGTTCAGTTCGGACCCGTTTGAACTTATATAAATCGCACCGCAAGTTTACAAACAAACTATTCATATTAGTTAGTACGGTTATTGATTCTATCATTACTCTTACTCCAGTTTTTAAATGCATCTACTCCAGAAATCGCCGCTGCTGATAACATGGCATAGTCGGGGCCATAGCTCAGAAATTTAACTCCTTGATTTAACCTTTTTGACACATCCCCTGGTACAGATGCACCCGCTCCAGCGACCACATCAAAACGAGCCGAAGTTTTAACCATTTTTTCCAGTATCTGGTCTATTTCTCGGTGAGGCAATAAAAGAGGGTCCAAGCCGAGAGATAAGCACATATCCCAGGGACCAAGAAACAACACGTCAATCCCAGGAACTGCAGCTATCTCTTCAAGGTTTTCAACAGCCTCCACGGTTTCAATTATTAGTACCACAAGAATGTTATCGTTTGCATTCTTCAAATAGTCTTCATTATCAAAGGTATATTTGGATGCTCTCAACGGGCCCCAACTTCTCTTGCCGTCCGGTGGAAACCTTGTAGCCGAAACAATTTCGGCAGCCTCCTCTGCAGTTTTTACCGCAGGAACAACGATTCCCAAGGCCCCTAAATCTAAGGCTTTTTGTATGTAAACCTGTTGCAAAGAAGGTATTCTGACGATCGGCACCGCATTGGTGTTTCCTATCGCCATTAACATGTGTTCAATTTCGGCTGATTCAATTCCGTTATGTTCGGATTCCACTACAACAAAGTCAAAACCAGCGTTGCCCATCAATTCAGCTACGTTCGGGCTTTGAAGCCCTACAAAAGGTCCTATAGCTGGTTTGCCTGATAGCAGATCATTTCTAACGTCATTTATTCTCATATACTTCCACCTTTTTCTTAACTTTTAGCTACAGCAAGCAAATTAATAAGATCGTATGTAGGGGAGATTACAATATCTTAGGTCAATACGGGATTATAATATTTCCTACACATATAAATACATTAGAGTAATAATTAGTAACCTTAATCAGGTTAACAACAAAAAATGAGTAATTCATTCGGCAAAGCGTTCAGAATAACAACCTGGGGGGAATCACACGGTGATGCTGTGGGGGTGGTAATAGACGGATGTCCGCCAGGCTTACCTATAAATTTGGAAGATATTCAAAAGGAACTTGACCGACGAAGGCCGGGACAAAGTGAAATATCCACTCAACGGAAAGAAGGGGACAAAGCTGAGATATTATCGGGAGTATTTGAAGGATTATCTTTAGGAACCCCAATCTCAATTTCAGTGTGTAATACTGACGCGAAGGGCAAAGATTACGAGCATATGAAAAGCGTTTACCGACCTTCGCATGCTGATTATACCTATCAAGCCAAGTACGGAATCAGGAATTGGAAAGGTGGTGGAAGAGCCTCTGCCAGAGAAACTATAGGGCGAGTTGCTGCGGGAGCGATAGCAAAGAAGTTTTTATTGGCGGAATATGGCACTGAAATTGTTGCCTTCGTCAAGAGAATAAGTGACATAGAGTCAAACATTGGACACGAAGATATAACCTCAGAAGGAATCGAAAGTAACATGGCCCGATGCCCAGACCAAGATGCTGCGATCGCAATGATAGAAGCAGTCAAAACGGCTAGGAAGAACGGTGATTCATTGGGCGGGGTTGTGGAAGCGTTTGCGACAAATGTACCGGTTGGAATTGGGGAACCCGTGTTCGACAAATTAGATGCTGACCTAGCAAAAGCAATGCTATCTTTGCCTGCCTGTAAAGGGTTTGAGGTCGGATCTGGTTTTAATGGAACCTACTCAACAGGCTCCCAACATAATGATCCTTTCTACATGTCGGAAGGTACAGTTCGAACCAAAACTAACAACTCTGGTGGCATTCAAGGTGGAATTAGTAACGGGGAATCCATCATTTTGAGGGCCGCATTCAAGCCAACAGCGACGATTATGAGTTCTCAGGATACAGTGGATGTTTTTGGCAATGATGTCGAATTGCAAGGTAGAGGGCGTCACGATCCATGCGTATTGCCAAGGGCAGTTCCAATCGTGGAATCTATGTTCGCCCTAGTACTATGTGATCACGTTATTCGCCATAGAGGGCAAACAGGAAAATAAGGCCAGGGAGTTTTAATCTCCCTCGCCCTTAAAAAGCATTTTTAGACCACGGGTGATGTACCACCGTCAACGTTAACCGCAGTTCCAGTGATGTAGCTTGCCTTAGCTGATGCTAAGAAGCAGATTAAATCTCCGGCCTCGTGAGCCTCACCAATGCGACCCATCGGAACATTCTGTCCAACTATTTTCCAATGATCTTCCAACGTATAGCTAGAATCTTTTGCATTAGCTGATTCCCATCTTGCGCGGTGCTGGCCAGATTTCAATACTCCCACACAGACAGTATTTACTCTGATATTGTCTTTTGCCAATTCTCCTGCCCACGATTTTGTAAGCGAAATACCTGCTGCTCTAGACAATGAGGTAGGTTGCCCACCAGGATTAGGAGCCTTTCCTCCAGGGGTTGTCGTATTTACAATTGCACCAGCCCCAGATTTTTTCAAATGGGGAAGGGCAGCCCGTGCACAATAAACAGCCCCATAAACTTTTATACCGAAATCTACTTTTAGGTCTTCATCAGTCATTTTTTCCAGGGTTGTAGCAGAAGAGGTGCCTGCGTTATTAACCAAAATGTCTAGCCGTCCAAATTCTCCAACCACCTTGTCCACCATCGCCTTAACGTCAGATTCCACCGACACATCTGCTGCAACACCGATAGCATCCCCACCGCAAGCATTTTTTATTTCTGAAACTGCCGCATCCAATTTTTCTTGAGTTCGGCCCACAATAGCAACTTTAGCTCCTTCTGAAGCCATGGATATAGCAGCGGCTTTTCCGATTCCGTCACTACCCCCGGTAACAATTGCGACTTTTCCTGTTAACCCTAGATCCATAAAATCTCTCCTTGTTTTTTATTTTTTTGTGTAAGTCTCGTCCAAGAGATCCGTAACGTACTTTACTTCCAGGTCCAATCCTGCCTCTCTAATACCGTTCTCTAATTGCATGAAACAACCGGGGTTGGCTGTTGCGATTGTGTCAGCTCCAGAATCGATAATATTCTTCATCTTATTGGCCAAAATTCCTTTTGACATTTCGGGCTCCGTGATCATATATGTTCCACCCGCTCCACAACAAATATTGGATTCTTTCAATTCGCAAAAATCTATTCCTTGGATAGCTTTTAGTAAATTCCTAGGTGCATCTCTCACTTTTTGTACGTTTGCAAGATGGCATGAATCTTGGTACGTAACCACCCGAGGAACACCAGATTCACCTAGCCGTAATTGAGTCCCGTCTAGGTATTCATTTATATCAACAACTCTTTTGCTGAAATTAGCAGCCTTTAAACTATATTCTGGGTCATCAGCCAGCAGAGGACCATATTCCTTCATCCTGGCCCCACATCCTGCTGAGGCCACCACAATAGCTTCATATCTATTACCTTTAGAAAAAGCTTCTATATTTTCTCGAGCAAGCTCTTTGGCTTTTGCTACGTCTCCGACGTGTGAATTTATTGCTCCACAGCAAACTTGGGAGGAAGGAATTTCGACATCTTTTCCGGCTTTATTCAAAACCCTGACTGCTGCCCGCATTTGATTACCCTGGGTGAGTGGCATAACGCAACCTGTAAGCATCTGAATCTTCTCAGCATCTGGGGTATCAGATTGGTACACATGGCCATCAGCCCGAAAAAACTCCCCGTTTAAAGTCGGCGTCATCATTTCCAGCTTCTCTAGTCTCCTTGATATTAATCGCAATATTTTGGTTTTCCTCACCAATTTTTGGAACCCACTTTTGATGTAAAAGTCCATCATTGCAACTAAAACCGAAAGGTTTTTCTGATTAGGTAACAAATACCTCAGAGCGATTTCATAGGTCAGGCGGGGAAGCAATCCAATTCTCCTGTAATCTCTAACGTGGTCCATGGTGGATTCAATTAAATTCCCATATGGAACCCCTGAAGGACATACATCCTCGCAAGCCCGACACTGAACGCATAAATCCCAATGCCTCATCACCTGATTAGAAATTTCTAATCTTCCTTCATTAACTGCCTTCATCAAGGCAATCCTTCCTCTTGGAGATTCCGTTTCCAGCCCGGTCGCCAAATAGGTTGGGCAGGCCTGTAAACAGAATCCGCAATGGACACATTTGTACAATTCTGACTCATCAAGCCACGTGGATTTTGGAATTTTTTCGACTTCAGGCATATCTAGTTAATTATCTTCTTTATCTGTTAAATATCGGCCTCTATTTAATTTCTTACCTGGATCATATGTGTCTCTTAGAGATCGCATAATCCCAAGGGATCCCTCATTTACCTGGCCCCACATATTAAACCCATTTTTAAAATCCGCTGGCAATTTTTCATAATTGATGTGTGATTGGTTTTGCCGAGATATGTTATGAATTTGATGTATCACCTGCGTTGACCTAACTTTGCTTTCCTCAGGAAGATTATCGATAAAAAATTCCATAGTCCCAAACCCAGGTTGGATACAAATAGCCAAAGTTGACCCAATTTCTTCGAAGTAATTAACAATATCTGGCAACAAACTACGTAGTCTTGTTGGGGTCGAAAATACCCTTCCCGTAATGCTAGCATTCGATCCGTATCCTCTGAAATCTCTGATTTTTTCCCATAATGGATCAGATGCGTTTTGCTCCAACAAGTCTGTATGGGAATTCTGATATTGATCAACCATTTTGTTCAAAATATTTAATTGGCGCTCAAATGCCATTTGTCTGCCACCTATCCTGATGACCATCAAATATTGGCACTGTGGGACATCAATTTGTAACGTTTTAATCAAATTTTCATTTATTCCGGTTAAAGCTAACGGCATCACATAACTGTCGAAAACCTCTTCTGAAAAATTTTGTAGGTCATTTTCTGATTGAAACCCCACTAAGAATGACCCTTGCTGACGGGGTAAGGGAGTCAATTTAAACGATATTTCGGATATTACCCCTAACGTACCATAGCCTCCAACATGCAATCTTGCCATATCATATCCGGACACATTTTTGACCACTGGTCCACCACTTTTGGTTACTGTTCCTGATGGTAAAACTACCTGCATGCCAATTACCATGTCACGCATATGGGCCATCTGCCATCGCAAGTGTCCTGGCGCATTGGATGCCAAAGTTCCTCCGATTGTCGCCTTTGGCGGAAAAGCGGCATCAACTGCCAGAAATTGTTCTTTTTCTTTTAGTTGGTTCTGCAAGCTATGTAAAGTAATACCAGATTGGACTATGCAGGTGAGATCAGCAGAATTATGGGCCAACAAATGGCTCATGTTTGAAAGATCCAAAGCATAATCGTAGTGCGGGATTTTTGCACCTATTTGAAGTCTGGTCGCCCCACCTATCGGAACTACGACCTTACCCGGTTCAGTGATGTCAGACAAAGCAGAAGAAAGTTCATTTGTATCTTGCGGATAAATCGATCCTTCGTTGGGCTGAATGCCATCTATTAGATGTTTTTCTTCCATTTTCTTTTGGATTCCTGCTATTTATATATAGGCGCCCGGGCCTACCCTCGCAATTGCCCTAGCTTGAGAAATATCCCCGCACCCCGCCCCAGTGGGGAAAACCTTGCCTGGATTAAGCAGATCTTCAGTTTCAAAGGCCAATTTTAGAAGCGACATAGTTGCCATGTCTTCTTCACTAAACATTAACGGCATTTGGTCCTGTTTCTCCAGACCAATTCCATGTTCACCAGACAATACCCCTCCTGAGTCCACACAAATCCTTAGAATTTCAGCTCCTATAGCCAGTACGTTTTCAACATCCCCGGGTTTCCTTTCGTCAAACAAGATAGAAGGGTGGAGATTACCGTCACCTGCATGTAACAAATTAGCTATCGGGTACCCACTTCTTTCAGATATTTCATTTATTTTCTTTAAAACATCGACCAATTTCGTCCTTGGTATGGTGCCGTCAACTAGATAATAGTTTGGAGCCAACCTACCAAGTGCTCCCAATACCCCTTTACGTCCCGACCATAATTTTTCTCTTTCAAGAGAATCCGTTGCCACCCTAATTTCCAAAGGGCTGAATTCACGGCATATGGCTTCTATCTCTTCCGATTCCTCTTCAACAGATTCTAACAAGCCGTCCAACTCAACTAACAAAACTGCCCCGGCACCTTCAGGGTATCCCGCTCCTACAGCTGCCTTGATACAGAAATGATCCATCATTTCCAAGGCAGCAGGCACCATTCCAGCACCAATTATTCCCGTAACAGCCGCGCTGGCATCTTCAATCGTTTCAAAGGACATCAACATGGTCTTCACATGTTCAGGCAATCTCAACAATCGCACAGATATTTTCGTGACGATTGCCAAGGTACCCTCTGACCCTATAGTTATCCCTCGAAGATCGTATCCAATTCCGTCTCTCTCATTCTCTCCGAACCAAGTTATGGTCCCATCTGCTAATACAACTTCCATACCTAGAACATGATTTGTGGTAACACCATACGCTAAACAGTGTGGGCCGCCGGAATTCTCTGCGATATTTCCTCCTATGGTGCAGGCGCGCTGACTAGATGGGTCAGGCGCATAGTAAAGGCCCTCAGAAGCCACATGAGTGGATAGATCTAGATTTACCACCCCCGGCTCCACAACTGCATATCGATCACTTCGATTGACCTCTAAGATCTGGTTCATCCTTGCCATGGATAAAACAATTCCACCCTGTTCTGCTATAGCCCCCCCACTAAGACCGGTTCCCGCTCCTCTAGCCACAACAGGAATTGAATTTGACCTAGCCAGTTTTAACACCTGGGATATTTCCTTTGTAGTATCCGGCAAAACTACAACTACTGGATTGCCGCGGTCAATTGACCCGTCATATTCATAAACTAAAAGATCTGCCTGATCATCCAAAACATAGTTATCACCAGCTATCCTTTTTAATTCAGGTATCAAATCTTTTATTTTCAGGTGCTGTGATTTGCCCATGTGTTCACTCTTTTTCCAATAAACTGTGATGGTTCATAAAGATTGCAAAAATAGGGTATCGTAAATGTACTGTAATATGAAAACTCAAAAAATGTAAATTTAAGTGCGAATAAAATGAAAGCCCCAGAAATGAAAGCTGCCATGTCAGCAAAGACTCCCATGGTGGGAGTGTCGATTATGTTTAGCTCTCCTCAGTTGGTAGAAATGATTGCTGCACTCGGATTCGACTGGGTGCTCATTGACTGTGAACATGGATCAATAGACCTATCAAATCTTGAAGTGATGGCTATAGCTGCGAAGGCTGCAGGAATAACGGCCATTGCAAGGCCTCCCTCCAACTCTTCCATTGATATTATGCGAGTAATGGACAGGGGAGTGGATGGAGTTCAGGTACCTCATATTAAAAGCAAAAAAGAGGCGAAAGCTGCTGTCGAATCTGTAAAATTCCATCCGTTGGGAAATAGAGGGTTGGCGATGGGCACTCGGCCATCAAATTACGGTATAGGAGTGGAGTTGGACCAATACTCTAAAACCTCAAACCTTGACTCTATAGTTGTGCTTCAAATAGAAGATCGAGAAGCCATAGAAAATCTAGATGAGATTTTATCTGTCGCAGATGTTGACGTCTTTTTCGTAGGGCCATCAGACTTATCACAATCTCTAGGTCATCCAGGCAAAGCAAATAAACCGCCTGTAAGCACTGCGATAACAAAAATTTTCAGATCTATAGCAGAAGCCGGATTGACATCCGGAACAGCCTCTTCTGAAAAGCAAATGGAAAAGGCGAAAAAAGAGGGTTGCTGTTACCTTTATACTCACTTGAACAACGTTTTAAAACTAGGGGCAGAAAATTATCTGTAATCTCTGGTGGGGGGAAAATGAGTCGCGAAAGTTTTTTAAATAGGGTTAAAGAAGCCTTGTCATCTGGTTCCGATGATGAGACCGATCCCAGCAAAGAACTACTAATTGACGACAATATCGATGATTTGATTGATCGAACCGAAGCCATTCGAAATCAGTCTCGCACCGACTGGATGAACCTATTTGACACACTTACATTTTCTTCAGAGGCGGCAGGCTGGAAAGTGCATAGATGTGATAGTTATGCCGAAGCATCTGAATACATAGCATCATTGGCCTTCGAAAGGAATTCAAACCACATTGTAATTTCAGATCAGGAATCCACAGGAAGACTAAAACTAGGAAAAGCCAGCCTACCGGCTGAAAGTGAAATAACTGTCGTGAAACCTGATGATCAAAACCCTTCCTTTAACAGACATCGGGCCATAGAGGCTGACATTGGTGTCACAGGGGTCGACTACGCCATAGCAGAAACCGGTACGTGTGTGGTCTCCGCAAGTAATGAAGTAGGGAGGCTTGTAAGCCTAGCTCCTCCAGTGTACGTAGCTGTAGTCGGCAAAGGACAGGTGCTACCATCATTAGACGAGCTATTCACTCTCCAAAAAAAAGATTTTGTTGATGGCAACGCAAATTCCTACACTAGTTTGATTTCAGGACCAAGCAGGTCTGCTGATATCGAATATACCTTGGTCACAGGAGTTCACGGACCGGGAGAAGTTCATCTGCTTCTCGTAGAGGAAGATTGATCTAAACTAAATCCATCCCAACTGATATAAACCGAAGACTTTCTTCCACAGAATCAGATATCAATTCGAAAGCCCTATCTGACGCCTCCTCCAGAGTGATAGGACCATTCACTATAGAGGTCGCAGCACGAATACCATGTTCATGAACTATCTTGAAATTACTCCCCAATAATCCGGCAATCGCAATGGTCGGAATATTATGCTCTGAAGCTATCCGCGCTACCCCTATGGGAGCTTTGTTATAAATAGTCTGGAAATCCATACCTCCCTCTCCCGTAATTACAAGATCAACTGAAGAGAGTTTATCCCTTAAATTAACAGTGTCTAACACTATGTCAACCCCAGCCTTTAACTCCGCGCCCATAAACGCCATCATCCCAGCCCCTAGGCCGCCAGCAGCGCCAGCACCTGACATTTCTGCAACATCTTTCTTTAAGTCCTTTTTTACCACTGTCGCAAAATTGGAGAGAGCATCATCCAACCTCTGAACCATCTCCGGTGTTGCACCTTTTTGTGGTCCATATACTGCAGATGCCCCTTCTTCACCTGTTAATGGGTTACTTACATCACACGCCACCAAAAATTTAGACTCTTTTATGCGGCTATCCATATTGGAAATATCCACCGTTTGCAAACTGGATAGAGCGGCTCCACCAAAACTAATAGTATTCCCTCGGGCATCTAACAAATTCGCTCCAAGGGCCTGAGCCATACCTGCCCCTGCATCGTTTGTCGCGCTTCCCCCTATTCCCACTATGAACTTACGAAAACCTTCATTCAGAGCCTCAGATATAGCTTGTCCCAAGCCATATGTTGAGGCGTTCAAAGGATCTCTTTCATCTAGGCTCAGCAATGCAAGGCCGGATGTTCGGGCCATTTCTATGACTGCCGTTACGCCGTCCCCCATCGCACCCCATTGGGCCTGGATTGTTTCACCAATTGGATTCTGAACGCTACAGGTCCTAACTTCACCTCCCGAGACCTCGACCAAGGTCTCTAAGGTCCCATCACCTCCATCAGCTACTGGGCAAAGCACCACCTCGGCTTCAGGAAATACCCTCAGTATGCCATTTTTTGCTGCCTCAGAGGCTGATAAGGCAGATATACTTCCTTTAAATTCTTGAGGCGCCACCAATATCTTCATATCTTCACTAATCTACTTTTAACTATGATTTCCCCTCATTACAAGGTGCATTTACGTTTGCAAGTAATATTGATATATTTCCATTGTTCGAAAAGTGCAATCGTATTAATTTCAATTTTAAATGAATACTGCTCGGAAACCAAAGGTACCATAATGCCAAGAAAAAAGAATGAAGGACCGACCCGTCAATTGTTTGCCAAAATAAGTGAAGAAATATACTTACATGCTAAAGCTAAGTCTGCTGAATCGCGAATGTCTATGAGGGAAATACTCGAGGAATCTTTGGAGTTATACCTGGGGGAAAAACCTTCCGCCGCTTCTGCACCAATGAACACCCAAACAACGGCACAAGAGTCAATATGGCAGGACGAATACCTAAACCGACAAGCCGACAGGCCGGTAGGCTCTCCAATTGAGTTATCCGAAGAAGAAGCAAAAGAGATTGCCAAGAAGGCATTCCTATAATGTCTAAATATACCGCTGTAATAGATTCCTCTGTCTTATTAGGGTACAAATCAGGTCATACAGGCTGTCAAAATCTATTGTACAAGGCGATTGACGGGGACATAGAAATCATTATTTCTCCACTGTCAGTTTCAAAAATATGGAGCTCTCAAGACTTTGACCGAAAATCTGAAATCGGATATTTAGGTCTACTCGAATTTATGACAATGTTCCCAATAGACATAGAAACGGCCACAAAAACTGGCCATACACTAAGAGAAACCTCAACCGATATCAATGTAGATTTGGAGGCAGCAAATATCGTATCTATTTGCAATATTTCAGGATACCCTCTGGTAACCAATAGACCTGAACTATACGATGATTTATTTGATGGTGCGATCAACTGTGAAGAGGCTATTAATAAGTTAAACTAAACAATTAATAGCACCTAAATCGAAGTTTTTATCTTTTCGGCCAATTTGGTATTTATTCCAACAATTTCCGACAGTTCTCCTACCTCAGCTGACCTAATATTCTTTATAGAACCGAATTTTTTAAGCAGAGCCTTACGTTTTTGCGGGCCAATACCCTCGATGGAATCTAGTGTAGATCTTAAGGTGCTTTTAGAGCGTTTCGTCCTATGGTATGTAATAGCAAATCTATGTGCCTCATCTCTAGCTCTTTGGACGAGGAAGAGTGCAGGAGAATTTCTAGGTAAAATAATTGGTTCCAGCATGTAGGGAACGAACAGTTCTTCATTTTCTTTGGCTAAACTAGCCAATGGTATATCTATCACCCCGAGTTCTAGGAATACCTGCAAAGCAACACCAAGATGTCCTTTACCACCATCTATTAAAACCAAATCTGGGTCACTGGTCCAGGATGAGGATGAGGGGGATGGATCTTTATCAAGCAACCTCTTGAAACGCCTGGTCAACATCTCCTTCATCATAGAATAATCGTCCACGCCTTTTACGTTTTTTATTTGGAATCTCCTATACTCTGACGTCTTAGGCCTGGCTTTTTCAAATACCACCATGCTGCCAACAGCATTGGTCCCTTGTATGTTGGAAATGTCATAACACTCAATTCGTCTAGGCAACTTGGGTAAATTTAAAGCCTCTTGGAGTTCTTCTATCGCTGTCTCATCTTGGTTCAATCTCACAAATTTCTTTATCTTATGTTGATCTAAGGCCTCTCTGGCATTATTGGAAACCATTTCCACCAATCGCCTTTTTTCACCTCTGACAGGCTTGTAAAGCTGAACTGAAGATCCCCTTTTTATGGAAAGGAATTCTTCTATATGAGAGCCTTGGTCACCCACAGGATTTTGAATTAGCACAGTTGGAGGTATATATGGTGCGACTTCATAGAACTGTTGAAGAAATGCATTTTGTACACCCTGTATGTCATCATACTGTCCCACTTCCATTAGATATGAGTCGCGGCCAATTAATTTTCCTTGCCGAATAAAAAATATCTCGATCCAAGCGTCGTCCGACCATTGGGAACAAGCTATAACATCCAAATTCTCCGACCTTAAAGTAAGAACTTTTTGACCTTCATGAACTTTTTCGATGGACTTTAACTGATCTCTTATAACAGCGGCCTTTTCAAATTCCAAATTTTCAGCCGACTGATCCATTTTGTCCTTTAGGGAATTGACAATCTGGTTTGTACTACCTTTTAGAAAAAGGACCACCTGGTCAATGATATCTTTGTACTGGGTTTTATCAGCTGCACCAATACATGGCCCTATACACCTATTTATGTGGAAATCCAGACACGCCCTGTCATCTGTCCCTGTGATGGTTTTGGTACAGGACCTATAGGGAAACAGCTTCTTTAATAGGGACAATGTTTTCCTTACACTTCCAGCGCTGGCGTAGGGACCAAAGTATTGGGCGTTATCTTTCTGCACGTTTCTAGTAATGTAGACTTGGGGAAAATCTTCAGAATTATCTATTTTGATAAATGGATACGACTTGTCATCTTTTAATCTGGAATTGAATTGAGGTTGATATTCTTTGATCAAGTTGCATTCAAGAATTAATGCTTCCTGTTCAGATTCTGTAACAATAAATTCAAAATCTTCAATCTCTGAAACCAGTACACTTGTTTTTAGATCCTCATGGTGAGTTGGCACAAAATAGGATCTAAGACGATTTCTAAGATTGCTGGCCTTTCCAACATATAGGATGCGGTTATTTTTATCCCGCATCAGATAAACCCCAGGACCGGTGGGCACATGAGCTAATCTTTCAGTGAATATATCTAATCCCATAAATTAGCCAGTTTGAACGTACTTTCAGTGTTTCTCTATCCAGTTATAGATGTAAAAGATAACGCAACCAGTAAAGTAACAATAACGGCGGCGGCTACGGATATCCGCTTGATTTCGCTCCCTAGGTATTCATATCTCAACACATTTGTCCCGACGTGAACCGGCCGGCCGGCACTTTGGCGTATCGGTTTCGTTTCGGGAGTAGAAACTATTGGTTCAATTTCAATAGCTGAATCAACCTGAGCGGAAGATGGCGAATTTTGCGTCACTCTTGAATCAACAACCTGGCTCTTCGCAGGTTTTCGTCTTTTGTTTCTTAGTTGCGCTTGCCTTGATGCCCTTTGCTTTCCTTTGCTTGGCATTTTGAAACTCCTACGATTCTATAAATTTAATTTGCGGAAATCGGCTTATGCTCTTGGATGAGCATTATCATATTGATCTCTAACAAACTCCACCGTCAGATGTGTGTAGATCTGTGTTGTTGAAATACTAGCATGCCCAAGCAATTCTTGTACGTGCCTTATAGGCGCTCCACCTTCAAGTAGGTGAGTGGCAAAGCTATGCCTAAGTGTATGAGGAGTCATGGAATTTTCTAGCCCTATTAATTTGGCATATTTCTTCACAATACCCCAAAATCCTTGTCTAGTGAGCCTGTTTCCTCTTCGATTCAAAAACAAAGCTTTAGATTCTTGCTGCCTGAAAGTTGTTCTGCCTCTGCGAACGTATCTATCAATACTATCCAAGGCAACCCTATGAACAGGTACTATCCTCTCTTTCGAGCCTTTACCCATACATCTCACTGATCCTACAGTGAAATCAATGTTTTCGACATCTAGGCCTATTATTTCACTCACTCTTAACCCACTGGCATAAGCTATTTGCAACATAGCGGCATCTCGCATTGCATCTGCCGAAGAAGAAATATGTAGGGGAAGTTGCAATAGGTTTTTAACGTCTGATAATTTCAAGACTCTGGGAAGATGTTGAGCTCTTTTCGGAGTTGGGATTAGGTCAGTAGGATCATTCTCAATAATCCCTTCCGAATGTAAATAAGAAACAAATGATCTGATAGAGGCTAATTTCCTAGCCTTAGTTGTCGAAAGGTAACCTCTGTCTGATAGGTACTTCACGTATTTGTCTATGTGCCTGGAAGTGATCTGGTTAACATCAGTTAAATTAACATGCTCATCAAACTGATTGAGGTCGCTTCTGTAGGACAGCAAGGTGTTGTTAGAACAAGCTCTTTCAACTACCAAGTATTCTAGAAAATCCTCAATCAATGAGGTAATGGTATTTAATTCCGTTATCATTAACTAATCCAAACTTACCGACGAAAAACCATTTACGTTAAATCTTACCTTGACATACCTTCTGGGCAGGATAAGAATTAATCCTAATTATTGACGAATTCTAGATTTCATTGAATATATATGATTGAAATAGTAACGGGACCATTTTTATTTGAATCTTCTTCATTCCTGCTGAGTTGGCATGGAGTGTTCAGCTTCATAGCTGTGGCTACAGCTGTGTTTCTCGTAGGAAGATGGGCTTCACTGAGAAATATAGACCCAGACGACGTATATTCAATAGCTGTGTGGGCGATTATTTCTGGAATAATTGGGGCAAGATTGGTGCATGTGATCGACAATCTTCAAACTGGTCCGAATTATTTAGATAATCCCCTTCAAATTTTTGCCATATGGTCAGGGGGTATCGGGGTTTGGGGTGGTATTTTAGGGGGCGCTATTGGGGGTATAACCTATGGTCTTGTAAAAAAGATGCCTGTGATGCAGATAGCTGACTTAACCGCACCAGCAATGTTAATGGCTCAGTCGATAGGCCGACTAGGCGACATAGTTAATGGGGAGCATTGTGCAAAAGCCACAGACTATTTCTTTGGATTCATATGGACTCACGCTCAAAGTGCTGCGGTGTATTGCTCCAACACGGGTCTGAATGCCTCGGTACAACCTGTGGTCGCGTTCGAAATATTATGGAACCTAACCAGTTTAATGTTGATTTGGAATTTAAAAGATCGATTGAAACCCGCCGGTATGTTGTTTTGTCTTTACTTAGCTCTCTACTCAGTAGGCAGATTCCTAATTACTTTTTTGAGAGAGGACAGGATATGGGCTATGGGACTGCAAGAAGCTCATTTCATAGCTATAGCTGTACTTGCCATCATGGTACCTCTTCTGGTGTTTAAAGCGAGATTCGGAAATGCCGATCAAATAAGAAATGAAATGATCGAAGCCGTACCTCAACCCAGTAGGGCAGAAAGAAGGCGAAATCAAAATAACGATTAAGCGGGTCTGAAATCCGATACTATAAATTGCAGGTTGTACTTCCCGTTCCAGTAATTCATCTCCGGTTTGTACGCCAAGTCTACTAGCCCTTTGCATTGGTCAATCCGGTCACCTTGCCGGAACGCAATACTGTCGTATATCCGACCCTGATGTTCCATAGTTAATTTCAGATGGTTTTTAGAGGCACCAACCCTTTTTACATCTATTACATTCATATTGGAGGTCATGAAAATCGGTTCTTTGTTCTGCTCCCCGTATGGTTCTAACGCATTTAGAAAACTTAATGACTCACTATTAATCCACGACGGGGATATTTCAGCCTCAATAGTTAGCTTAGGCTCTACATCCAACCCAGATAATAATTCATCAGCCACTGAAGACATCGCTTTCCGAAAGTCTCTGAGTTTATCCTTTTTTATCGTGAATCCAGCGGCCATAGGATGGCCTCCGTATCGCTCAAAACTATCACTGCATAAATCTAAAGCCTCAATCATATTGAATTCCGGGATACTTCGTGCACTGGCTCTAAACATTTCACCGTCCCCGGAAGCGGCTATGGCCGGGCGATGATATTCTTCTGATAATCTGCCAGCAATTAATCCTAAAATACCAGGTATCCAATTGGATTTACCGGCAAATATTATGGAAGGTACCCCATCTTTAAAATCGTCTTTAATTTGCTTTTCGGCCTCTTGCATCGCCTTTTCCGTTAGAACCTGCCGCTTTTTATTCATTTCATTTAATTCTTGGGCCATACGATCGGCCTCAGACTTATCAGATGAAAGTAGTAACGTCAAACTTAGATTGGCATGATCCAATCTACCAGCCACATTGATCCTAGGAATAATGCCAAAAGACATGTCCTGAGTGGACAAATTCTTTTTTGATGCATTGGAAACCTTTATCAATGCATCAAGGCTAACGAACTCCGATTTTCTTAAAACATCCATCCCTTTGCTAACCAAATAACGATTCTCATCCCGCATAAGACCAACATCGGAAATAGTTCCCAAGGTGACATACACATATAATTCATCGGGTAATTCAATCTGCTTTCTTTGGTACAGAGCTTGCATAACTTTAAATGCGGTACCAACCCCTGTGAGATATTTGAAAGGGTAGGATGAATTTGGAAGAGAAGGGTTTACTATTGCTATAGCGTCAGGCAGCCCATCAAGAGCTGTATGATGATCTGTCACTATCGTTTCAATACCCATGTCCAAGGCTGTTTGAATCTCATCAATGGAGCTGACCCCGCAATCAACAGTTATCAGCAGGGTTACACCTTTTGAAGAGAAAAAATCTAGTGACTGAGGGCTAATCCCGTGACCTTCATCGACCCTATGTGGAACATATGGAAAAACCTCCAGCCCTAAATTTTCCAGCCCACGTGTTAGCAGCGCAGTACCTGATATACCATCTGTATCAAAATCTCCAAATACTCCTATAATCTCCTTTGACTCTATAGATTGCAGCAACCTGTCTACAGCATTAGACATATCGGGTAGGAGGAAGGGATCGTGAACGGAAGAGAGTGTAGGTGAAAGAAATTCGTCCAGATCATCCTCTGTATATATTCCTCTATGGACCAACAGGGTTGACTCCACCTCTCCTAGACCTAAAGTAGCGATCTCTGAATCAGTGGCTTGTGGTAAAACTATCCATTTCTCATATTTCAATATCAATAAACCTTACAAAATCAACTTGGGTTTTGAAAGATTAAAGACGCATTGTGACCACCAAAACCAAAAGAATTGCTCATTGCAGTTGTAATGGTAGCCTGCCTTGGAGTACCGGGCGTGTAATCTAGGTCGCAATCCGGGTCACTATTCCAGAGATTTATAGTTGGCGGGATTGTCTGGTTTTTAAGAGCCATAACCGTAATCGCGGCTTCTAAGGCTCCACTCGCGCCCAATAGATGACCTGTCATAGATTTAGTGGAACTAATAGGCAATTTGTATGCATGCTCGCCAAAAACTGATTTCATCGCCATTGTCTCAAATTTATCGTTTAGAGGTGTAGAAGTACCGTGAGCATTAATGTAGTCAATGCTTTCGGGACTAATATCAGCCTTCCTTAAAGCCATATTCATCGCCCTCGCCCCACCTTCTCCTTCCGGGCCGGGTTGCGTTATATGGTAGGCATCTGCAGTAGAACCATATCCGATCATTTCCGCGATTGGCTCCGCCCCGCGAGAGTCCATGGATGTTTGGCTTTCTAATACAATCACACCAGCACCTTCACCAAGAACAAAGCCGTCCCTAGTAGCGTCGAAAGGCCTTGAGGCCGCCTTGGGGTCATCATTTCTTTTAGATAATGCCTGGCAGGCGTTGAAACCCGCCACACCCACAGGGCAAATTGCCGCCTCCGCGCCCCCCGTGACAGCAGCATCTACATCGCCTCGTCGAATCGCTTCAAATGCCATACCAATTGAATCGGCTCCACTCGCACAAGCAGAAACCGTGCAGTAATTGGCACCTTTAGCCCCCAATAGCATCGACACCTGTCCAGATGCCATATCAGGCAGCATCATAGGGACGAGAAATGGGCTGACCCTGCTTGGTCCCCTTCCATTCAAAACACCAATTTGTTTTGAAAGTGTAATTATTCCGCCGATACCACTTGCTACCATTACTGACATTCTATCGGCGTTTCCGCTATTTATTGTAATACCGCTGTTTTCAAAAGCCTCTAAGGATGCTGCTGCGGCCAATTGCACAAACCGGTCCATTCGCCTAGCTTGTTTTCGATCGATATAGGCCTCCGGGTCAAAATTGGTAGCTTCTGCAGCAAAAGTAGTTTCATATCCTTCCGGGTCAAAAGAAGAAATAGTATCAACCCCTGACACGCCTTTCTTTATATTGGACCAGGTTTCGTCAATCGATAAGCCAACCGGACTGATAGAACCAACCCCAGTGACAAAAACTCTTTCAACCATTAAATTCTCCCGATATTAGATGTGAAAAGCCTCTTAGGGGAAACCGGGCTATATAGAGCACTTTTCTTAAGCTGTTCATTCGGGATTATAACAGTCGGCTCAGGCGTGACATATAGGTAAGTTTACAGAATTAGGCTGGTTTCAGCCAAAAAGCAATCGCCTAAACACTTCAGGAATATTTTGTCATCGTCTACTGCCAACAAAACAATTTCAGAGCCTTCTGAATGACATTTAATTGACATTACCGGCGAATAGCCTGAAGACGTGGTACTCAATTTGATTGAAATACCCTTAAACCCATCCCAAACCAAAGTCCATAGGCAGTAAAAGGAACTACTCAAATCATCCTCGGACATAAAAGGTTCAACACCCCTCACAGTCTCTATATCATCAAATTCATTTTCAGTTAAAAAATGCTTTTGTATATCATTCAGGGCTGTGAAAATTAATTGATCTTTGCCGGCCGCATCGACCCACAGCATAGAAACACTCAGTGCCAAGCTATCGGAAATTTTCGGCACCCCACTTTTCTCCATAAATGTGGTTGCCTCGGGAAGGAGTTCCCGTATTGCTTTAATCCGATTCGTCCAGATATCTATATTTTTAGTTTCCGTCATATATGAGCCTCAAATAAAGCTACTAGAAGAAGCATATAATTAATCAGTTAACATTTTACTAACAATAAGTTTAATGGGGAGTCCAATAAAAACCCATGCGTGTAGCCTTTGAAACCCATGGCTGTAAATTAAACCAAGCAGATACCCTCAAACTTTCTGAGGAATTTCACGGAGCTGGTTTTGAAATAGTTAAGGACGATCAACCATGCGATGTATATGTATTAAACTCATGCACAGTCACACACGTTGCTGACAGAAAAGGAAGAAATTCAGCTCGATCTGCAAAAAAAATGAGCCCCAATTCTTTTGTGGTATTCACTGGTTGTTATGCGGAGAGAGAACCACAGACTCTAATTTCCATACCAGAAATAGACCTTGTTATCGGAAATATAGGAAAAAAAGAAATTGTGAACAGGGTGATTGAAGAATTAAACCCTGAAATCACCATACCGGACTTCTCAACTTCTCACCATTCCATGAATTCATTCAGTACCAGAACTCGGGCAATGGTAAAAATTCAAGAAGGATGCAACCAAATTTGTGCCTATTGTATAGTCCCTAAAGTCAGAGGTCGGGAAAAGAGTGTTCCTGTCCAAAGCCTTATAAACCAGATAAATCACCTATCTGAATCCGGGTTTAAAGAGATAGTCCTTACAGGTACCCAGCTAGGAAGTTATGGTTTTGACCTGGATAGCACCTCACTTAGGCAGATGTTGGCCAGCATACTGGAAAACACAGATGTCTCACGTTTGAGGGTATCCTCGCTACAGCCACAGGAAATTGATGACGATTTACTCAATCTATGGGCAGATCCTAGGCTCTGCCGACATTTCCATGTACCACTCCAAAGCGGGAGCAATGCGATTCTGAAAATTATGCGAAGAAGATACACTTCAGAAGAGTATATTAGTTCGATGGATCGCATAAGATCTACCCTGCCAGGGGCGTCGATAACTAGCGATGTTATTGTCGGTTTCCCGGGTGAAAGCGTTACAGATTTCCGAAAAACAGCTGAATTATGTAGAGAGACAGGTTTCTCTGACCTGCATGTTTTTAAATTTTCTGTAAGGCCAGGTACTTCCGCATCATATTTGATCGACAATGTGGACTCCCCCATAAAACATGAGCGGTCTCAAATACTTATAGAAATAGCAGAAGGTAGTTTTAGAAAATATAGGGAATCGAATATTGGAAAGCATGAACTTGTCCTCTGGGAAGAATCCTCGAAGCGAGGTAAAGAGGGCCAAATCCCCACCTACACCGGACTGACTAGCAATTACATAAAAGTAAAGACAGAATCATGTGAAGAAATGACCGGTGTCATCGAGAGGGTTAAACTCGGTATGAATCCCGGCGATGATCCCAAAGTAATGACGGTAGTTCGTTAATACCTGAAATATCCTCCCAACCAAATCTCACTCCAACCTCATTATGTCAATAACCTCACCAAATGCAGCTAGGGTCCTTTCCACGTCTTTGTCATCATGCTCAGTTGAAAAATAGAATTTAGGGCTTCCCTTCAAAACACCGCGCTCTAAAAGTAACTGATTGAATCTAGAAAACCTTTGAGAATCAGCCTTTAGAGTACTCCGATAGTCATAAACTTCTTCGGTGGTGAAAAATACATCAAACAGTATTGGTTCTCCCACCACTTTGCCTGGAATTTCCGAGTTATCTAAGATATTCTGAAGTCCCTCCATAACTTTTCGACCGGTATCAAAGATACCGTCGTAAACACCGTCTTGTTTAAGGATATCTAAAGTGGCTAGCCCTGCAGCACAGGCGACGGGATTACCATTTAAGGTCCCAATGTGCGGCATAAACCCTTCTTTTCCCACTTTGTCCGAATCAAAATGCGTCATGATCTCATCCCGCCCTGCAACAGCCGTAAGTGGAAAACCTCCGGCAATAGCCTTTCCCAGGGTACAAATATCAGGTACAACCCCGTAATAATCCTGAGCCCCTCCATAGGAAAACCTAAATCCAGTTACCACTTCATCAAAAATAAGAGGTATCTCATAATGACTAGTTATTTCCCTTAACCCTTCCAGGAAACCCTGTTTAGGTGCCAAAAGTCGTTGGAAAGGTTCAACAATAACCCCCGCCAATTCATCGCTATACCGGTCAATTATTGCTGATGTAGTCTCTAAATCATTAAAGGGAGCTATTAACATTTCTGATTGGAGGGACTTGGGGATCCCCGCAGTATCCGGCTCAGCCTGTGGATAATCTAATAGTTTGGATGGTGACATGCTCATCAGAGCATAGTCATTCATACCATGAAACCCACCTTCAAACTTCAGTATTTTGTCCTTTTTTGTGAAGGATCTTGCTGCTCTCATGGCGTATAAAGTGGCTTCCGATCCTGTGCTGCAAAAACGCACCTTATCTGCGCACGGGACTGCTCTAACAATCTCTTCGGCTAATTCCACCGCTTTCTCGTTAGTAGCGAAAAAGGTCGTGCCGCTACTCAACTGGTTTAGCACCGCCTCCATCACAGAAGAATTGGCATGACCGACAATCATGGGACCAGATCCGAGAAGATAATCTATATACTCATTTCCACTTTCGTCCCATATGTGGCTTCCATTACCTCTGTTTACTATGAGATCGTAATTTAAGTTACCCAGTGAACCTTGAGGCAAAACTTTAGCTGCTCGTTGCAAAATATCTTTTTCGTGATCGGTCTGAGTCCGATGTTCCATTTTAAATCCTTCTCTATCCAACTATCATTCCAAACTATCATTCCAAACTATCATTCCAAACTAT
>CEWR01159461.1_pt1 | contig 28041 bp, 22 predicted proteins | sample 356321 | NCBI WGS metagenome assembly CEWR01 (sample SAMEA2621551, study PRJEB7988) | marine metagenome | biome: marine biome (ENVO:00000447); feature: mesopelagic zone (ENVO:00000213); material: "saline water (ENVO:00002010), including plankton (ENVO:xxxxxxxx)" | depth 790 m
TCTATCTGGTCTCTGAGCATCACAAGACAATAAGTTTAATTTCATAAAAATAATTTACAAATGCAAGATACTAAAGTTAATATTAGATAAGTCTTTAATATACTTGCCAATATTTATTTTAATGTTAGTTGCGGAAAATTAGTTAGGATTTTACGCTATATTATGAAGTTAATTATTTTAAAGCCTTATTTCGTTCAATATTGATTGGCCAATTTTAATAGTATTAGTTACATTTTTTGGTTGTTCCCTCATCAATAAAGAATGCTTTTGTAAGCATTGCTTTTATAGAATTAGCTATAATAATAAGTAAAAAGAACAAAATATTTTATAAAATAAAAGTGATACTGATTAAAAAACGCGTTTTTTTAACTAATTATCAATGTATTAATTCAATGTTCGTTTTAATACTGTTTAGGTTTTGTTGTAGCTATTTTTATAGGGATTACTTAAGTTAATAGTTTTAGTAGATGCTTTTGCATCATCCTCATTATTAAAAATTTACAAATGTTATGATGTTAAATTGGTCCCGACTACTTTTTTCAAAAAACTGATTCATATAACCAGCTTCAAGTCTTATATTTTCATTAATATGGTAGCCAATTCCTCCATATACTCTATTTCTATCAAATACTTTCGATTCTGTATTTAGAAATATTTCATTGTAAGCAGAAAAATATAAGTTGTTATTTTCTTTTTTTGTTATAGGAATATTAAATCCTAAGAAATAACGTAAACGCATTTTGAAATCACTTTCAACGAATCGCTGCTCAAAACGGTAACGGTGTTGCAAGCTAACAATTCCAATGTTTTGTTTGGATATGAATTGTTGAAATATTCGGTGTTCGTTAACCGAAATTTGATCGGTATTGTTATCTAAATAATTTTCAGATAAAATATATCCATAACCAAGCAATACGTTATTCTTGTCTTCATTAAACGTATAACCCAAACCTGTTCGTAATAATAACTGCTCTAAATCACCAATGGCATTGTAGTTTCTGTATTGCACTTCATTATGCAGATTCCAATTTGAGTTTAGCTTTTTATTACCGATATATATAAGCCAATTACCAAAATTACTATCTTGGCTTTGTGCAGAAATAGGCAGCATTAATCCAATAATTAATGCTGCAATCTTTATTTTTTTTTTCATATTTTTTCCAAAACTTTATGAGTTTCTAATTTAATAGTTAATTATTTCCTTGAAAGAATTGGCCTATACCAGCAGAATCAAATTTATAAGTGGTATCGTTTTCAGACTTATCCAATTTATTATTGATTGTTAAAGCCCACAAAACTAACTCCATGCAAAAGGCTTGATCCTCTTTGCTCAATGTTGCTGCATATTCTTCAATTACTGCTAATAAAGGTGTTACGGTTTTAAGATTAGTAAAGAATTCGTTATCAGTATCTGTATAGTTCAATTCAATAAAGTTATTGTCGAACCAATGGATTAAATCTGTGTAAGGTGTTTTAACTCCGTCCTTTTCTAGTTTTGGTATTCGAGGGAATATTGTTTCAAACTGTTTCATCACCGCATTATCAATCAGTATTTTAGCCACTTCATCAGCGCCTTCTTGTTCCCCTTCATATACTAGCTCAATTTTACCGGTTATAGATGGAATGATAGCTATAAAATCGACTAAGCGAATTGTTGTCTTCTCAGAACCTGTTTCAATCAATCGCAACTTTGCTGCTGCCATTAGGTTTTCCATGGCACTAATTGTTAAACGAGCACTTACACCACTTTTGGCATCTACATACTCGCTACTACGTGCTTGAAATGCAACCTCTTCTAAAAGATTTTTCGCTAAACTAGGAACTTGAATTACCGCTTTGTCTGCAGTTGAAACCTTTGCTTCTTGCTCTGTAATTTCTCGTGCTAGCGCAATTGATTTTGGATAATGGGTGAAAATCTGAGATCCAATTCTATCCTTTAATGGCGTAACAATACTTCCTCTATTGGTATAGTCTTCGGGATTTGCTGTAAACACAAATTGAATATCTAGGGGCATCCTTAACTGAAATCCACGTATTTGAATATCACCTTCTTGCAAAATATTAAATAAGGATACTTGAATACGTGCCTGTAAATCTGGCAACTCATTTAACACGAATATAGAGCGATTTGCCCTTGGGATCATCCCATAATGCAATACGCGTTCATCTGAATATGGTAACTTTAAAGTTGCTGCTTTAATAGGATCTATATCGCCAATTAAATCCGAAACATTAACGTCTGGTGTTGCCAATTTTTCGAAGAAACGCTTAGATTTGTGTACCCAAGAAATAGGTGTTTTATCTCCAAGTTCTGCGATTAGATCTCTTGCATGTTTTGAAATGGGTTTAAATGGACTGTCGTTTATTTCAGACCCTTTTACGATAGGCATGTATTCATCAAGTAAGTCTACCATACTTCTAGCAATCCTGGTTTTGGCTTGACCGCGCAACCCCAATAGATTGATGTGATGTCCCGCAAGAATGGCTTTCTTCATTTGTGGCACTACCGTGTCTTCATAGCCCAATAAACCTTCAAAAACAACCTCTTTCGCTTTAATACGAGTAATTAAATTCTCCTGAATTTCTTCGTTAATCGTTTTATCTTTAAATCCAGAATCTTTCAATTCTTTAAATGTGATTTCTTTTTTCATCTTGATTTATATTCTTTTAATTCTATTTTTTTCGTAATCTTCAAAAATCATTTGCCCTAATCCAGAAAGTCCAGTTAAAAAGGCTTTTCCTTTGTTTTGTGCTGTAAAAAGTTCTACAAATTCTCGTAGATATGGGTCTTGAGCGATCATAAATGTGGTGATTGGAATTTTTAATTTTCTCGCTTGTGCAGCTTTATTAAGGCATTTTGAAACGATCATTTCATCTAAACCATTACTGTTTTTGTAAAACTCTCCTGATGGCAATCGAACACAGCTCGGTTTTCCATCGGTAATCATAAAAATTTGTTTGTTCGTATTTCGTTTTCTACGAAGAATATCCATTGCTAATTCCAATCCAGCTACGGTGTTAGTATGGTAGGGGCCAACTTTCAAATAAGGAAGGTCCTTGATTTTAATAGGCCAAGCTTCATTTCCAAATACAATAATATCTATGGTATCCTTGGGGTACTTGCGTTTAATCAATTCAACTAATGCCATTGCTACTTTTTTAGCAGGAGTAATGCGATCTTCACCATACAAAATCATGGAGTGACTAATGTCAATCATAAGCACTGTGCTCATTTGTGCCTTGTGTTTCGTTTCCTCAACGATTAAGTCATTTTCTGTTATACGTAAATCTGATATTCCGTTGTTGATTTGTGCATTTTTTAAGCTCTCGGTCATATTAACCATCGCTAGATCATCTCCATACTGAAAAGAACGGTTTTCACCATCACGTTCATCTCCTACACCTGTTTTTGTAGTACGGTGATTACCGATGCCACTTTTCTTTAACTTTCCAAATATCTGATCTAAGGCATACTCGCGCAATGCAGACTCTAGTTTGGCGGTCAATATGTTTTTGCCTTTTCCTTTACCTGATTTTCCTTTATCTGGATCTATTTCCTCTTTTATATACCCACGCTTCTTTAGGTCTTCTTCAAAATCTTTCAACGAATATTCATTGCTAAATATATTATACTCTTTATTAAGAGTATTTAACCAGTTAAAGGCTTCCTCTATATCACCTGATGTATGTGTAAGCAAATCTTTAAAAATGTCAAACACCCGATCAAAATGTGATACTTCTTTAGAAATGTACTTACTGAATGTAAAACCTTTTCCAAAATTAAAATCTATACCCGTCATATTCTTAATTTTTTTACTCGACCCATCTATTTAAATTAGACTATTCAAGGAATTTCACAATAGCGCAAATTTTGTTTTTTTTATTTTTTTTAAAGCTGAAATACAAAAATATCACACTTATTGTTAATATAAATATTTAACCACTTAGTATTCCAAACCAGTAATCTTTAAGTTAAAAAGCGTTAAAGAGTTAATAAGCTAGTTGTAAAAAATAAATTAAGTTATCGTTACTAGAATAATTCCCATTAGTAATTTCAGCATATTTATAATTTTCAATATAGCAAGCCAAAAACTTAGTGTGATAAGTGTTGGTGCCTACTTCGATTTTTTGGTTTCTTCAACATATTCTGACCAGCATTTTTTTATAATTTAATCAATCTCAAAAATACAAAAAGTTTAACAAAACAACTCATTAATCAAACAAAAAATAACTATAACAGCATCATAGGCTTTAAGTTGTATGTTTATATAAATCTACTACCGACTCTTATTTAAAATGAAATGTTTTAAGTTGTTAAAAGATGCTGTTATTCATTTTTTAATTAAACATGTTTCCTCGGTGCTTATCGTTATAATTTGTTTTAAATTTTCAGATATTTATTTATAAGCACTATGTATGCTATTGTGGTTGCTTTTTTTGGAGTTGTAAAAGTGTATTGAAAGGTTGCGTTATTACGCGTATTATTTACTTCCGGTTTATTTTTATTTGGAAAAACAGGAATTGACTTGTATATAAACAATAGTCACCTTAATTCTACTTTTGGCTCGACCAGTGTAATAGCTTTATTAATGATTTGGGTATATGATATTCCGCAAATTAATTTTTTAGTTGCTTCCTTTGTAAAAATGTATAGTGATCATTTAGGAATTGAAATAAATCTAATTCCAACGCTGTGAAAATTGAAGAAATAGAGATTGATAATTAATCACACTCATTATTAGACATAAAAAAACCTCAATATTTTAAAATGTTGAGGTTTTTATTTTTTGATTGATGAAGGGAAATGCTCTATTTTCTGTAACGTCTTTTTGAATTCCATAAATAAGATTTTGAAGTACTTAACTTTTCTGTTAATTGATTATTATTTAGTGTTCTCATGATTGTTGTTTTTCTTGATTGACTTTAGGTTTTTCCTTCTTGTTATTTGAAACGTCTTTTTGAGTTCCAAGTAAAAGTTTTAGTGGTACTTAATTTTTGTGTGATCTGGTTGTTGTTTAGTGTTCTCATGATTGTTGTTTTTATTGATTAATTTTTGTTAGTTTTCTTTTTATTATTTGAAACGTCTCTTTGAGTTCCAAGTAAAAGATTTAGTTGTACTAATTTTTTGTGTGATCTGGTTGTTGTTTAAAGTTCTCATTTTTTGTTTTTTTAAAGTTTTTATTTGATTGTTCTACTAGATAGACGAAAGAAACACAAATATGTTACAGTACTATGCATAACAAAGTAATAATTTAACATATTTTAACAATAAAAGGCTTTATTACAAAGAGATAGAGATAGTTTTGGTTTGTTAATACCTTAATAAAAACAACAATAGTCTACTAACTATTAAGAGTTATAGTCTAATTATTATGTAAAAAACAAGAGTAGCTTCAAATCATTATGGATTTGATATTTTTTATTGAATGTTGTTATTTTTTAATAAACTTTTTCACCGACCTTCCAGCATCGGTATAGACCTCCGTAAAATACATTCCTTTAGAAAGTGCTGAAACGTCTATGGAGTTTAATCCTTGTGAATCTTCCAATACTTTTTTCCCAGTTAACGAATAGATAGTGATAGAATCTATCATTGAATTTTCAGATGAAATGGATATATAATCTGAAGTTGGATTAGGGTGCACTATAATAGATGTTAAATCATTGTCATTTACTGAGAATACTAAAGGATAGTCTCGATAACGAAGTATCTCTCCAGAGGCGCTTACTAATTCTAAGGATTCTGAACCATTTGTTTCATAAATAATACTGTAACTAAAAGTAGCATTAAATAAAATATTGAAATAATCTATTTCAAAATTTTCGTGTGATTGAAAATCACAAAGGGTTAATGTTGCGTCAATATTTTCTAGTATTAATAGATCGTTTGTAGCGTCATAACTAAAGCTTCCAGTAAAAGTATTACAGGCGGCTTCTCCCGAAAATTCTAGATTATTATTAATAGATAAACTCGGATATATATGAGGAGTGATACTTGAAACAGGAACACTGTCTCCTAAATCAATTTCATAACTTGTTAAATACCAATCTGAATATAATCCTCCACTCTGTCCAAATACATTTAACGAGATAAATGTTGCAATAAAAATTAAAAGTAATTTTTTCATAACAGTAAAATTGGGGGGAGCAATTTATAAAGATACTTAATTTGCCTTTATATTTCCTATCTTTGATTGATAAATACTAAATCCCCAATAGTATGTCAGATTTTTGGCTTTATTTGAAATTAGGATTAAACCATGTACTCGATTGGCAAGCATATGATCATATCTTGTTTTTAATTGTGTTGGTTGCAGCCTATAGTTTTAGCAGCTGGAAACGAATTTTTATATTGGTTTCTTTATTCACGATTGGACATACCGTTTCCTTATTATTAGCAAATTATAACGTGGTTTCTGTTTCTAGCAAATGGATAGAGATTTTAATACCTGTTACTATTCTGGTTGCAGCCTTGTATAATTTGTTTACTTCAGGAAAAAATAATCGCAGCGAAAAAGTTGGTTTGTTTTATGTAATTACTGTCTTTTTTGGATTAATTCACGGCTTTGGATTTGCCACCTATTATAAAATGATAAATGGAGACAATGAGATTTTACCTTTATTAGAATTTGCGCTAGGAGTTGAATTTGCACAAATAATAATAGTTACATTGGTTTTAATTTTGAGTTTTATTTTTCAATCTATTTTCCGATTTAATAAAAAAGATTGGGTATTGGTGGTGTCTTCGATAGTGATTGGAGTTGTGATTCCAATGCTTCAAAATAATTGGCCTTTTTAATTTTTTTAAAAAACACCCGAAATTGTCTATTTTTACCTCAATCTTAAAGGAAGAATCGAAAATTTCATATATTCCCTTTAGAGTTAAGGTAGCATCGATGAAAATGTAAGGGATTTATAAAGTAATTTATACAATATTTAACGCCTTCAAATTTTGATTGTGTGTATTTCCTTTTAAATTCGCTTTATATCTTAATAATTCACCTTTAGCTAAATTTTTAATGAAACCAGAAAAACAACTTAAATACGATAAAGCATATCTTAAAATGGCATTGGAATGGAGTCAACTTTCCTATTGCGATCGCAGGCAAGTAGGTGCATTAATCGTTAAAGATAAAATGATTATTAGTGATGGTTATAATGGTACTCCATCTGGTTTCGAGAATATTTGTGAAGATGACGAAGGCTATACCAAATGGTATGTGTTGCATGCGGAAGCAAATGCTATTTTAAAAGTAGCTTCTTCCACTCAAGCTTGTCAAGGCGCAACATTATACATTACGATGTCACCTTGCCAAGGATGTAGTAAATTAATACATCAAGCAGGAATTAAACGATTGGTTTATATAGAGGAATATAAAGATACTTCAGGAGTTCGATTTTTAGAAAAAGCTGGTGTACGTGTTTCACATATAACAGATTTGTCATAACCTATGGGAATTCAAAAAAAATACCTGCCTTTATTACTAGGAATTGCAATTGCTGCAGGAATATTTTTGGGCTCTAAACTTAATTTTAGCGATACTTCAGATAAAATATTTGCAACAAACTCTAAAAAAGATAAACTCAACCGTCTTATAGATTATATAGATTATGAGTATGTTGATAAGGTCAATACCGATAGTATTGTAGATGTTACCGTAAATGGAATTCTAGAAAACTTAGATCCACACTCCGTATATATTCCTGCAAATCAATACCAAGATAATGCCGACGATATGCGAGGAAACTTTGTAGGAATTGGGGTTAGTTTTTATGTATATAAAGATACCATTGCAGTTATTAAAACCATTGCAGGTGGTCCTGCAGAAAAAGTAGGTATTAAAGCTGGAGACCGAATTTTATATGCAGATGAATATAAAATATTTGGTGATTCTATCCCTAGAGATAGTATTACAACACGATTAAAGGGTGAAATTAATAGCAAAGTAGTACTGAAAATATTTAGAAAAGGAGAAGAGGATTTATTGAAGTTTAAAGTAAAACGGAAAGAAGTTCCTTTGGTGAGTGTAGATGCTTCGTATAAACTTACTGATGAAGTAGGATATATAAAAGTGAATCGTTTTTCTGAAACTACATATGCCGAATTTAAAGTAGCACTTGAAACACTAATTGACAAAGGGATTACAGGTCTAGTATTGGATCTGCGAGATAATCCTGGAGGCTATATTTCAACCACTCAACAAATTATTGATGAATTTTTAGAAGACGATCAATTGATTTTAATTACTAAAAACAAAAGTGGGAAAGAAGATAAAACCTTTGCAACAAGTAAAGGGAGTTTTGAAGATGGAAGGCTTTATGTTTTAATTAATCAAAATTCTGCTTCAGCAAGCGAAATAGTAGCGGGCGCTTTACAAGATAACGATCGAGGAACGATAGTAGGGAGAAGATCTTTTGGAAAAGGATTGGTGCAAAGAGAAATGTCTTTAGGGGATGGAAGTGCCGTAAGACTTACTATTGCCAGGTATTATACGCCAACAGGTCGTTCGATACAACGTCCTTATGGCAACGGAAATAATGCATATTATAACGATTATGAAAACCGTTATAATAATGGAGAAATGGTAAGTGTAGATAGTATAAAAGTGGCAGATTCCTTGCGATTTGTAACTCCAAAAGGTAAAGTGGTTTATGGTGGGGGAGGAATTATTCCCGATGTATTTGTTTCAAAAGATACCAGTCTAGAAAACGAAACATTAGAATATATTTCTAGAAGTGGTTTTGCAAGTTATTTTGTATTTGAATATTTGGAGAAAAACAGAACTCAATTTTTAGATATAGCACTTGAGGATTTTGTTGCAAATTATGAAGTGGATGAAGATTTACTTCATAATTTTATAGACTATTCTAGAATTGATAAGGATCATTCAGAATTTATAAATCATTTAGATCATATTAAAACAATCATTAAAGCGAGTATTGCACAGCAAATATTTGGCAGTAATACCTTTGAGCTTATACTTAATAAGGATGATAAAATGATCCAACAAGTACTAGATCTAGAGTCTAAATTAGAAAGAAGTCCGATAGCCGATAACTAGTATTTGTGTTTCTTAGCTATTTTTTTTGAAGTACGTAAAATTAGTACTAATAAAATCGCACAAGCTCCAGTCGCTATTCCAATTAAAGCAACGCCACTTTGACCTTCTATAAGATTTGAAAAGTCTAAAAAAGTAACATTATAAGCAATTAAAATAATTGCTATACCTATAAATATGTAGTAGAAATATTTCATGTGTTTAAATTTTTTGTTTTTTATCGGTCACTTGGAACATCCATATAATCATTTCCTTATGTGACTAAAGTTTTAGAGATGGATGTTTCATAATTAATTAAATAATAATTGAATGTTTGTGGTAAATAGTTTTACAGCAATGGCTAATAGAACAACTCCAAATATTTTTCTAATAATTATAATTCCGTTTTTACCAATTGCTCGTTCTAACTTTCCTGAAGTTTTTAAAACAATATAGATAAAAATAATATTTATAATTACAGCGATAATAATATTTTGGATATCATACTCAGCTCGAAGTGAAAGAAGTGTTGTTAAACTTCCAGGTCCAGCTAATAATGGAAAAGCTAAAGGAAATACAGAAGCTAATTTTGGGCTACTGTCTTCGTCATCTTTAAATAATGTAATTCCTAATATCATCTCTAATGCTAAAAAGAATAATATAAGAGAACCTGCAACCGCAAATTCGTTGACATTTATTCCGATTAAACTTAGTATTTGTTTTCCAACAAAAAGAAATGAAATCATTAAAACAGCAGCAATAATTGAAGCCATTCCAGATTGAATATGTCCAGCTTTTTCTCGCAATGATATAATGATAGGAAGGCTCCCTACAATATCTATAACTGCGAATAAGATCATGGTTGCAGTTAATATTTCTTTTAAGTTGAAATCCATTTTTTTTAGTTTTTAATGTGGCAAAATTAGGTATAATACTATGATAATTGTGTTATTTTCACCAAATGTTTCAACTAGGAAAAACCATCGTATCTGAGGATATTATCGAAAAAGAATTTGTTTGTAATCTTGGTGCATGCAAAGGTGCTTGTTGTATTGAGGGGGAAGCTGGCGCTCCAGTAACAAAAGAAGAGGTGGAGATTCTTAAAGAAATTTATCCAAAAGTAAAACCCTATTTACGACCAGAAGGTATAAAAGTTATTGAAGAACAAGGAACCCATGTGGTTACCGATTTGTCAGAATTGGAAACTCCCTTAGTCAACGGTAAAGAGTGTGTCTATGTTACTATTTCAGATAACGGGACTGCAGGTTGTGGTATTGAAGAAGCTTATAGCGATGGAAAAATTGATTTTAAAAAACCCATTTCTTGTCATTTGTATCCAGTAAGAGTTCAGGATTATAGCGAATTTTCTGCTGTTAATTACCATAAGTGGCCTATTTGTAATGACGCCTGCACTTTAGGTAAAGAGTTAAAGGTTCCTGTTTACAAATTTGCAAAAGAAGCTTTGATACGAAAATTTGGAGAAAATTGGTATTTGGAATTAGAAAAAATTGCTTCGAAACTATAAATTATTTATTGCGTGTGTTTGTTAAAAATTCACTTTCCATTAAATATGTTTTTTGAATATCAAAAGTTTAGTTTTTTCGAAATCACGTTTTTTTTACCTAAATGATCTCTTACTTATATAGTGAAAAAAATTAGCGATGAATTACATACTGATTCATGTTAAAATAGTTTCATTGTTTTCATTGTTTTTATTCTCCAAAAATATCTTTTTAGCTTTTCAATTTTCATATTAGTAAATAAATCATTTTATATTTTGTTGAAAATTCAACTCTATTAATTACTATATTTTCACCTCTAATCTATTGTAAAAACGGAGTCTTTGGAGGTTATCAACTACAAAATGCGAGTTTGTTTATAAAAATATTTACGTTTTATAAGAATCTGATAAACAGATAAATGCAATTAGTGTTTAACAAAATATTTGTAATACGATAAAAATAATTGATGTTGAAAACTTGTTGAAAACCTAAAATATTTTATAAAAAAACACACCTTATTTTCTCCATATTTGTAAGAGTTAAAACTTCTAGATATATAGAAGTAATTACTAAAATTAAAAAATATATAGAAATCACTTCAAAAAAAATGGTACTAGCTGCTATCTAAAATTTTGATTTTAAACATAATATAACACTACAACAGCCAAGAATAGGTATGGAAATTAAACATATAATTAAACGAGATTACGAAACTGATGCTTTCGAACTAGAGAAAATTGTAAATGCCATTGAAAAAGCAATGCTTTCTGTAAATCACGGAACTAGAGAAGACGCTATTGCTATTTCAAAAATTGTAATTGGTACTTTATTAGAAAGAAAACTTAGGGATCCAAAATATATTCCAAATGTTGAGCAAGTGCAAGACATTGTTGAATATAAATTAATGGATAGCCCATTTCATGATGTTGCAAAAGCCTATATTTTATACAGAGATGAGCAAAATCGAAGCAGAACAACCAATATTTTTGAAAAAAGAATTAATTTAAAACCTTACGAATACCCTGAGTTAAACGAATATGTAGATGCAATCCGTCATTCTTATTGGATTCATACAGAGTTTAATTTTACCAGTGATATTCAAGACTATAAAACAGCCTTAACCAATGTGGAACGAAATGCATTAAAAAATTCAATGCTTGCCATTTCACAAATTGAAGTAGCTGTAAAATCATTTTGGGGAGACATCTATCAAAAAATGCCAAAACCAGAAATTGGATCTGTTGGTGCTACATTTTCTGAAAGTGAAGTACGACACCAAGATGCATATTCACATTTATTGGAAATTTTAGGTTTAAATGCAGAATTTAATAACCTAAAAAAGAAGCCAGTTATTATGAGGCGTGTTAACTATTTAGAATCGGCTTTAAAAAACTCTAAATCTGAAGACAATAGAGAATATGCTGAGTCTATTTTATTATTTTCCTTATTTATCGAACATGTTTCGCTTTTTTCACAGTTTTTAATCATTATGGCCTTTAATAAGGAGAAAAATCTTTTTAAAGGAATTTCTAATGTAGTAGAAGCGACTTCAAAAGAAGAGCAAATACATGGAGATTTTGGAATTGACGTTATTAATATTATCAAAAAAGAAAATCCAGATTGGTTTGATGAAGACTATAATAAAATGATTCAGGATATATGCCAAGAAGCATTTATAGCAGAAAGTAAAGTTGTTGATTGGATTTTTGAAGAAGGAGAATTAGATTTCTTACCGAAAGATGTAATTAACGAATTTATAAAACAACGTTTCAATAATTCTTTAGAAAGTATCGGAATCACAAAAATATTTGAAGTGGATGAAGCTTTAGTTAAAAAAACGGAGTGGTTTGACGATGAAATTATTGGAACCAAACATGGAGATTTCTTCGTAAAACGATCCATCAACTATAGTAAAAGAACAAAAAGTATAACCAGTGACGACCTATTTTAAACTATGAACAACAACCTCACAAAAAACCAACAAGACAAGGCCAAAGAACAAACTTCTGAGCAAGATCAATTATTTCAAGCAAGAAAAGGAGCAATGCAAAATGCAAAAAGTAAAATGGACTTACCAGAAATTAAATGGTTAACAGAAAATAGCCGTAAATTTTTAGAATCTGGGTATTTAACTGGAGATACTAGCCCGGAAGAAAGAATTTTAGAAATTGCTCAACACGCAGAAAAAATTCTTGGTATTGAAGGATATGCTGAAAAGTTTTATAAATACATGTCCGAGGGATTTTACTCGTTAGCATCCCCAGTTTGGTCAAATTTCGGAAAAAAAAGAGGCTTGCCAATTAGTTGTTTTGGTTCTTGTATAGCAGACGATATGGGTGATATTTTATACACACAATCTGAAGTAGGTATGATGTCTAAATTAGGCGGTGGAACATCTGGTTATTTTGGGAAAATTAGACCTAGAGGTGCCGATGTTAAAAATAATGGAAGCTCTTCTGGTTCGGTTCACATTATGCAGTTGTTCGAAAAAATGGTAGATATTGTGAGTCAAGGTTCAGTTCGTCGAGGTCGATTTGCGCCATATTTACCAATAGATCACAAAGATATTCACGAATTTTTAGAAATTGGAACCGAAGGAAATCCAATACAGGAACTAACTCATGGAGTTACTGTAGGAGATCAATGGATGCAAGAAATGATTGATGGTGATGTTGAAAAAAGAACCCTTTGGGCGAAAGTTTTACAACGTAGAGGTGAAATAGGGTATCCATATATTTTCTTTAGAGATCACGCCAATAATGGAACTGTAGATGTCTATAAAGATAAAAAGTTAGAAATTCACGGAAGTAACCTTTGCACCGAAATTATGTTGCCTTCTAACGAAGATTGGTCTTTTGTATGTTGCCTATCATCAATGAATTTATTGCATTATGATAAATGGAAAGATACCGATGCAGTAGAGACTCTTACCTATTTTTTAGATGCGGTAATGGAGGAGTTTATCACAAAATTAGAAGTATATAAAAACTCAACAGACCGTGACGATAAGCTTACTTTTACCTTTATGGAGAAAGCTTATAATTTTGCAAAAGAAAATAGAGCTTTAGGGTTAGGAGCTTTAGGTTGGCATTCTTTATTGCAATCTAAAATGTTACCTTTTGATAGTGAAGAAGCTTTTAGATTAAATACCGAAATATTTAAAACAATAAAAGATAAATCTTACAAAGCTTCAGAAGAATTGGCTAAATTATTTGGTGAGCCTGCTGTATTAAAAGGCTATGGGAGGCGTAATGCGACCCTTAATGCAATAGCTCCTACAACTTCTTCCGCTTTTATATTAGGACAGGTATCACAGGGTATTGAGCCAATTTGGTCTAATAGTTATGTAAAGGACATTGCTAAAATTAAAACGACGATAAAAAATCCATTTTTAGAAGATCTTTTACAAGAAAAAGGACAAAATACTACCGAAGTTTGGAAAAGTATTAGAGATTATGATGGTTCTGTTCAGCATTTAGATTTTTTATCTGAACATGAAAAAGACGTATTTAAAACATACCCAGAAATAGACCAAACAGTAATTGTTTATCAAGCTGCTAACAGACAAAACCATATAGATCAAGGACAGTCTATCAACGTGATGGTTCATCCAGATATGCCAGTTAAAGATGTAAATAATATTTATATCACCGCTTGGAAATTAGGCATAAAATCTATGTACTATCAACACAGTATGAACGCAGCTCAAAAATTTAAACAAAAAAAATCTTGTAATAGTTGCGAAGGATAAATACCTTGAAAAATTTAAATTAAGTATTGTCAAAATAAAAAGGAAAGCGAAAGCTTTCCTTTTTATTTTTTATAAAGAAATCTAAGCCCATAAATTATTATTTTTAAAGAGTACGTTTGTACCTCTAACATATTTATAATATGACGGTTTAGAAGGAAAGTAATAAAAGTTATTTATTTGTTTAGAAAGTATGAAATATAGATACTAAAAAAGAGTTAGTTTAAAATATCGGTACCTAATAGCTTATTTTCTTTATTGGTATACCAAGCTCGGTTTTTCGGCATTTTAAGTCCTTCTATATTTTTAGTTTCGGACAATAATATATATTCTCCGTCATTTTTGGTTTCATCGTGATAAAACTGATAGATTTCCATAGCATATGTTTTAGGGTTAAAATAAAAATACCAGACATCCTTACCAACTCCTTCTTCGTAATTCACTTTTAAAACCAAATACTCTTTACCCTTAAATATTTTGCGTTCTATTTTATCTTGAATGATAGTTCCTGGATCCTTTAATTTCATTGGTAAACCATATAAATAAGTATAATAGTTTTTATACATAGTTGCCCTTTCACAGCTAAGTCTGTTATCTTTAGCTATTTCTTCAGAAAATTTTTCATTCCCATTAAATACTATTTTACAACTATCTTTTTCTAAAATAAATTCGGTAGTATTATTCTCTTTTGTTGCTTTCGAATAAAAATATTCTTTGGGAAGATTAATACTAATTTCACTTTCTCTATTAGAACTTTTTAGGATTTCCATAGTAATAGATAATTTCCCATTAAACGATTCCCAATTGTTATTTGGGTCATGGTATTTAATTGCATTTTCTAATAATTCTTCACCTGATAGTTCTTGACTTTGAACGGTATTAAAAAAGAATAAAACAGAGGTTAATAGTATGAAATTTTTCATAATAGATATTGGTTTGGAATTTATATAAAAGTAGTTAAAACAAAAAGCCCCACAATTTATAATTGTGAGGCTTTAAAATAGTTGGTCTTTAACTAGTTTTTGGTATTATAACTATTGTAATATTCTTCAATTAAATTCATAATTGCAGATACTAGATCTTTAGTCTCTAATAACAAACTAAAATGCAATGCAGTGTTTTTAGGACTCACATCTTCTTCAGTACGTGTTCTAGTTATTTGACTTGCAATTTTTACCGCTAAATCATCTTGAGCCTTTTGTTTTCTATTAATTATTTCGCCTAATTTTTCAAACTCACGATTGTTAAATATAGTTTCAATTTCATTTAATAAACCTTCAAATGAGTTGTTAATATCTTGTAAATCTTTAATTTGACTAAATTTCAGCGCTTTATGGTTGTTGTTTACGTGCTTGTAACTAGATTTGGCTAAGAAGTCTAGTGATTGAGTAACGTCTTGTAAATAACCTAAAATAATAATATAGAAATTTGAACCACGTACACTAGTTTCATCTAGGTTTTTTATAAAATAAAAGATGTCGTCTCTAAGTTCATCTACTTCCGCATTTAGCTTTTCAACTCCCTTTCTGCTCTTTTTAAGTTTAACTAAATCTTCTTTTGCTAAACCGGTTAGCATATTAGAGTAAATTTTATTGGTTCTTGAAATTACGTTAGAAATATGATCAGCACTTTCTTGAATAATACCTTGTACTGTTTTGCTTTCGGTTTTCTTTAAACCAGAATTTATTAACGTATTATTCGTTTTATTTTTATGACTGATATAATTTCTAACCAAGATCAATACAGTTATCAATAATAACACAGCTATCATCACTGTACCACCAAGATGAATTAAATAAGCAATAATTCCTGCTGCAACGAATGCACTAAAGGCAGTGAAAAACCAACCGCCAATTACATTTAAAACACCCGCTACTCTATAAACAGCACTATCTCTACCCCAGGCTCTATCAGCAAGAGAGGTACCCATAGCTACCATAAATGTTACATACGTAGTAGATAAAGGAAGCTTCATAGAGGTTGCAATAGATATTAAAATACTCGCAACCATAAGGTTAACCGCAGCCCTTACTGTATCAAAAGCAGGTAATCCATCTCTCTCATCAATAACTTTTATAAATTTTGGTTTTTCAAATCGTTCATCTATTTTAGATTGTAATGATTTTGGTAGTAATGTTTCATGATATTTTGAAATCAAGGTAGTAAACCGTACCAAGCCTCTAGAAACAAAATTAGGTTCGAAACGTTCTTTTACTGAATCTTGGCTAGAAAGATCTATAGATGTTTTTAATACCGCGCGGGCCTTTTTCGAGAACCATAAGGTCAATATCATAACAAGCCCAGCAATGAAAAGTAAAACTGTAGGAGTTGGTACCTTTTTAGACATGACTTCCATGCTAAACTCAGTAGCTGCTACACCTGAAACAGACCAAGCTTCGTAAGATTGCCAAGCTGCAATAGGGACTCCAATAAAGTTAACCAAATCGTTACCTGCAAATGCCATAGCAATGGCAAAGGTTCCAATAATAATAATGAATTTGTAAACATCCATTTTAAATACTTTACTAATTAAAGCACATAATCCTGTCCAAAAAATAAAGGATAATGCAACGATAACTATCGTATTTGAAAAAACAAATTCTTTAAAATCTCCTGATACAAATCCTGCACCTTTTAATCCTTTTATAAAAATAAAGTAAGTAATTGCCGTTGCAGCAATACCGCCAAATAAGGCGGCAACCCATTTTTCTTTTTTCTCAAAATTAAAGGTCAACAATAACCTAGATACCCATTGTACAAAGGCTCCAACCGAGAAAGCGACGACGACAGATAGTAGTATTCCTAAAATAATTTCGGTTGCTTTAGCAGTATTAATGTAGTTACCCAGGTCTGAATATTCTCCAGTTGAATTACTGATTTTTATTAAAGAAATTACCACTGCTGCACCTAATAATTCGAACACAATAGAAACCGTAGTTGAAGTAGGCATTCCTAAAGTATTAAAGAAATCTAACAACAAAATATCGGTAATCATTACTGCCATGAAAATAATCATGATTTCATTAAAATAGAATTCACTGGGCATAAAAATACCTTTACGAGCGACTTCCATCATACCACTTGAAGTTAATGCTCCAAAAGCAATACCCAAACTAGCAACAATCATAATAGTTTTGAAAGAAACGGCTCTAGAACCAATAGCGGAGTTTAAAAAATTAACTGCATCATTACTGACTCCAACTACTAGATCTGCAACAGCTAAGACAGCTAATGCAACAATCATTAAAATGTAAATATTATCCATATTATTTAATTTAAAGTTTGCAAATATCTATTAGGATGAGATATTTTATGTTACCTAAATGTTATTATTAAAAATGAACGTCTAATTGTAATCTAAATCTAATTTCGTCTCCAATACCGTCTAATGTTAAGTAGCTTACATCAGATTGTACTTTAAGCTTGTGACCAAGTATATATTTTGATGTTCCTATAGTATATTGATTAGAAGTCTCCTTATTATTTAAATCTATCGTTGAAAATCTACCTGTAAGTTCCCAATTCTTTTTAAATAAATATCCAGATTGTAAATTAACACCATATCCTTCTGGGACAACATCTCCAGTTTCTGTTCCGTCCGAGTTTTTTGCAATTGGATCCCCGGCATTTCGATTAGAATATTCTCCCATAAAAGAAAAACCTTTATATTTTAATATGGCATCAATAAAAACGGTATTAATATCTGTTTCATAATATCCAATATCATTTGCCATATAAGTACCACGGTTACTTAATGTCTTAACAGCATTGTTATTAAAGTCATAAGAAACACCTACCGCTAATTTAGTAGTAGATTCACGTTCTAAAGAACTTCCTTTATAGTCCCCTTTGCCTTTAAAATCACCAAAAGGTAAAAACTCTAAACGTCCTGTATATTGATGTCCTCCTAAATTTTCTGTAACCACATTTCTACCTTCTCCTTGAGCTACGGAGAAAATTTCACGGATTACAAAGTTTTCTGAAACGTTAAAATGATGTCTTATTTGTATACCTAAATCTCTATCAATATTAAATGCAGCGTTTAATAAAGAACGATCTACCAATTGTAGATTGGCAGAGGATATAACACGCTCTCTATTTCCAGGTAATTTGGTTTGCCCTGCCCATAAAACTAAATTCCCATAAAAGTTCCATTTAATTACGGCATCCAATATATATCTTGGAGCATTTCCAGTATAAATAGATGCGCCAGATATATCTCTATTAGATAAGCCCAACTCTAATTTATACTTAAGTTTTGGAGAAAAGGCAAATCCATCAAATTTTAATCTAGCTCTTCGTACTAAAAAGCTAGTATTTCCTTCTCCATAACCTTCACCATCATCATTCCATTCTGTAGTAGATAATAATTGAAATCTTGGTGCAAATTTCACGCTAAAAGAACTGTCTTTCGCAATAAAATTAATCATACCTTTTCCAAACTTTATGTCCTTAAGTGTTTGAGATTGAGATGTAAGTGTTATTAATAACAGCAATGCCAAAAGGGCAAAGTAATTTTTATTCATGGTAAATCGTTATTAGTTTTTGTCATTGCAAATAACCAACTCCAATGTTAAGAAATTGTTACGTAACTGTAAACAAATAGAGAATAAATTTAAAATTAACAATTTATAAAGAATCTTAATAAGAATAAAATATTATTTTCGCGGCTATGTTAAAATCGTTTGTATATATAATGCTTTCTTCAGTATTGATATTTTCAATATTGGCGCCTTCAGTTATTAATTTATTAACTGAAACAGACACTTATGTATATATAGAAACTACTGAGAAAGAGAAATCTGAAAAATCAGAAAAAGATATTGAAGAAAAAATTATACAACTTTCTTATTCTGATATTGATTCATTAAATGCTTTAATCAATAAATCTTCATTTTATTACATAGAGAATAACTCAAATCACTATTCAAAAATAGTATTACCACCTCCCGAACACATTATATAGTTTTTTAGATTATTAATTATTTCATTAAATACGCCTTCTTTTTATTAAAGATGGCAAACTAACTATATACATTATGTTTAAATATATTAAAAACGACTTGCCAGCAAGTATCGTTGTGTTTTTTGTCGCATTGCCTTTATGTTTAGGTATTGCGTTGGCCAGTGGGGCTCCGTTATTTTCTGGAGTTATTGCAGGTATTATTGGGGGAATTGTAGTAGGAGCATTAAGTGGCTCTCAAATTGGAGTAAGTGGACCGGCAGCCGGATTAGCAGCAATTGTATTAACTGCTATTGGTGCTTTAGGAGGTTTTGAGAATTTTTTATTAGCAGTAGTATTAGCAGGGTTTATACAGATAGTATTAGGTTTTTTAAAAGCTGGAGTAATTGGATATTATTTCCCTTCTTCAGTAATTAAAGGAATGTTAACTGGTATTGGAATTATTATTATATTAAAGCAAATACCTCATTTTTTTGGTTACGATATGGATCCAGAAGGTGATTTTGCCTTTATGCAAGTAGATGGAGAAAATACCTTTTCAGAAATTTTTAAAACGTTCAAATATGTAAGTCTTGGCCCTACTCTAATTGCGGCTATTGGTTTAGCTATTTTAGTATTATGGGACAAAGTATTACTAAAAAAAGCAAAAATATTTCGTTTAGTTCAGGGTCCATTAGTAGCAGTTGTTATTGGAATTATCTATGTGTTAATGACTACAGGAAAAGAGGCTTTTGGTATTTCATCAGAGCATTTAGTAAGTGTTCCGATTCCAAGTGATATTTCTTCATTTTTAGGCCAATTCCGTTTTCCTAATTTTGGTGCAATTATGAGTGCAGATATTTGGATTACAGCATTTACTATAGCTTTAGTTGCAAGTTTAGAAACACTATTATGTGTTGAAGCAACAGATAAGTTAGATCCCGAAAAAAGAGTTACTCCAACCAATCGAGAATTAATTGCACAAGGATCTGGAAATATTATTTCAGGACTTATAGGAGGACTACCTATTACTCAAGTAATTGTTCGAAGTTCAGCAAATATTCAATCTGGAGGAAAGACAAAAATGGCGGCTATAATTCACGGAATATTTTTATTAATTTCTGTGGTATTAATTCCAAAGTTATTGAACTTAATTCCACTTTCAGTCTTAGCATCTATATTATTAGTGGTAGGATACAAATTAGCAAAACCAGCTTTATTTAAAACGATGTATCAATTAGGTTGGAAACAATTTGTTCCATTTATTGTTACCGTATTAGGTATTGTATTTACAGATCTATTAATTGGAATTAGTTTAGGAATGGTAGTAGGTGTAGTAGTTATACTTATTAAAAGTTACCAAAATTCACATTTCTTACATATGGAAGACGTTAGTAATGGAGACAAGAAATTTAAAATCACACTAGCTGAAGAAGTTACTTTTTTTAATAAGGGTGCTATCTTAAAAGAACTAGATCAATTACCAGAAAATGCTTATTTAGATCTAGATGTTCGAAAAACTCGTTATTTGGATAATGATATTATTGAAATCCTCGAGGATTTTTCAGAAAAAGCTAGAAATAGAAATATTAGTATTAAATTAATCTCCGAAAAGGGGATTATTGATAATCCAGATAGCTATATCAAATTTTTCAATTTAAACCCAAAATCAAATTAAAAATGTACACACACACAAAACAATCACAAGCGGAAATGACACCAGATTTGTCATTAAAATACTTAAAAGAAGGAAATAAAAGATTTCAAGACAATGTAAGAATAAGTAGAAATTTAAACGAACAGGTTAAAGAAACTGCAGAAGGTCAATTTCCATATGCTACGGTATTAAGCTGTATAGATTCTAGAGTTTCTTCAGAATTAATTTTTGACCAAGGTATGGGAGACTTATTTAGTATTCGTATTGCGGGTAATTTCATTAATGAAGACATCCTAGGAAGTATGGAGTTTGCTTGTAAATTGGCAGGAACTAAACTGGTTGTTGTTTTAGGACATACTGCTTGCGGAGCTGTTAAAGGAGCTTGTGATCATGCAAGATTAGGAAATCTAACTGCTTTAATTAATAAAATAGAACCTGCAGTAGACGCTGTTTCAGAACCAAATGATGAGTCTTTAAGAAATTCAAAAAACATTGATTTTGTAAACAATGTTGCTGAAATGAACGTTCAAATGTCCATAGAAAATATTCGAAACCAAAGTCCTGTTTTAGCAGAAATGGAAGCTAATAATGAGATTAAAATTGTCGGAGGTATGTATGATATATCTAATGGAAAAGTAACTTTTTTCAAATAGTAAAATTAGATTAGATTTATAAGAAAAAGAGGCTGTTCTATTGAACAGCCTCTAACTCTAAAAATCTAGTCGACAAAAACTAAACGATTTTGAAGAGATAGTGCAATAAAACATATTAATGTAACCTTAGTGTAATGTTAATATTAATAAATTATTATCTATTTTTAAGATATGTTAAAGTGCTGAAAAACAGATGATATAAATTTCAATGTTAAGTTAACGTTAAGAAATGTTGTTTTTAATGTTAAGTTTCTGTAGTTTTGAGTTGAACAATTAAAAAAAGTTTGAGTCATGAAAATTAAATATATATTTATAGCACTATTTTTTATTTCAATAGGAGTTATTGCTCAGGAAAAACAAGATGAATTTATTGAAAGTGGAGATCAAATTGAAGCAATTTTTTATCATGATAATGGAGTTATATCACAAACAGGTTCTTACAATAAACAAAAAAAACTACACGGAGAGTGGATTAGTTATAATGATAAAGGGCTAAAAACTACTGTCGCCAAATATAATAATGGCGAAAAAGTAGATACTTGGTTGTTTTATCAAAACAACCTTATTAATGAAGTAACTTACTTAAATTCAAAAATTTCAAAAGTAAAAATTTGGGAGGCAACAAATGTTGAAATTGTCTCTAATCGATAATTATTAATACAACCATATAAAAAAAGGCTCAGTTAAAAACTGAGCCTTTTTTTATGAATAAAAATTAGTTGAAATACTTATTTCCCTAATTGCTAAAACTTTACGCTGTAACTTAAACTTATTTTTTGTCCAGGACTCCATTTTGAATATGTTTGATTCTCAGCATTATAAGATTCATAAACACTTTCGATATCACTATTTAATAGGTTTTCAAATTTTAATGAAATAGTTGAGTTTTTATTTTCCCCAAAAGTTCTTGATGTATTAAAAAGTAGATTATTGAATGGTAAAGTATAAACATCAGGTATGTCCCCACTACCTACAAATTGTAAAGTTTTCCCTTGAACATTATAGAAAAAACCGGCACTCCACCCTTGATCATTAGAGTAATCTATCCCAATATTTACCAGGTAAGGAGATTGCCCTTGTAACGGTCTTGTATCGTCTAATATTTCTCCAACTCTTAAATTGTCTTCTCTATTTGCTCTTTCGTCTTCACTAAATTCCTGTTGCGACTCTATAAGAGAAAAATTTGCATTTATTCTAAAGTTTTCCCAACCTGAAATAAACCCTAAATTTTTTCTAATTTCAATTTCGGCTCCATAAACAAGGGCATCACCAAGATTTAATGGAGTAAATTGCCCAGATGCACTTCTTATAAAAGAAAGTTCGATAGGGTCTTTAAATGATTTATAAAAACCACTAATTGCATAAAAATCCCCTCTGTCTCCATATTTTTCATAACGTACATCAAAATTATTTATATAAGTTGGTTGGACATTAATATTACCTATAAAAAAAGTATTATTAATTGGGTCAAATATTTCAGCTAAAGAAGCTTCTTTAAAGGAAGGTCTTGCTGTAGTCCTTGCAAAAGAAGTTCTTATTTTTTGTGACCCTTCTTCATTCAAATCAAAAATTAAATTAGCAGAAGGGAAAAAATCATTTTTATCTAAAATGGTTGCCTTATCTAATTTAGTTCCATCCTGTCTTTGTCCTGTATAAATTAATTGAAATTTTTCAAAACGCAATCCAACTACTGCTTGAAACCAATCTGTAATTTTAAACTCTTCAGATACGTAAGCGGATGAAATACTCATTTGAGAGTCATAAGTATCTGAAATTCCTGAATCTCTTCTTACAAATACACCACTATTTAAAGATGCATCATAAATATTTTCATCAGCTAAAATTTGATCAGGATCTCCATTTGCAATATCACTAGCAATATTTAAAATAGGGAAAGAAAACCTTTCAACTACAAATTCTCTTGTTTTATAAGTATAAGCGCCTCCAAAATTTAATTTGGCTTCTTTTCCAAGTAGTTTATGTTTATTAGTTAAATCTATCTTACCCACTAGATTTCCTTCTTCAAGATTTCTATAAATCCTTGTTGGTAGGCCAGATTCACTAGGTTCAATTGTGAATATTTCATCACCAGTTATTTCATTGATAGATACTTTAAAAGGAGTTACTCTAAAATCTTTGTCATATACTAATGCTATAGAAGGTGATAATTTCCAATCTAATGTCCAATTAGATTCTTGACCAATTGAATGTTTTCCGTTAAGCAATAAATTAGTAATAGAACGTTGTGTGTAAATTAAATTATCTTTTTTAATTTGATTTGAATTATCGATTCTATTTTGTTGGTTAAAAATAGAAGCTTTAGACTCTCCGTTTTGGATATGAAGAACATTAAATTTGTATTTTGATTTTTCAGTCTTAAATGATAATCCAGCTATTCCACTTATCAAGACATCATTTGTGCCTCCTTCACCTTGTTGAGTTCTATCTGTTCTTAATTCATAATTAGATTTTTCAACATCCTTTCTGAAAATTTGACCGTCTATATATTCTGAAAAGTATTGAGTTTCATTTCGATAAGAAACCGATGCTATATAACCTAATTTATTATTTCCAACATCATATTGATTTCCAGCTGTAAAAGAAAAATTATAATCCATAAAACTAGTTTCTCTTTGAGCAGCTAGATTTTTAGTAAACCTTTTTGTTAGTAGTTCAACTACATCACCGTTTTCTTGAGGTAAAGGAATGTGTTGTTCTGTAGGTATTGGATTGTCTCTTAGCCCATTATCAAATCCTAAAAAATCTGTTTTACTACCTTTATAAGATAAATAACTTTTGTTAAAATGAAAATCAGGATTATAACCCAAACCTAAAGATGCATTATACTCTTCTCTATTTGGAATGTCTTTAGTTACAATATTAATAGCTCCTCCTGTAAAATCTGATGATTGATCAGCAGTAGAAGATTTAATAACCATAACATTTTCTAAAATTGAAGATGGAAATAAATCTAATTGTAATGTATTCCTATTTGGATCTAACCCTGGTACATCTACTCCATTTAAAGAAGTCTTAGTGTACCGATCACCTAAACCCCTTACATAAACATATTTACCTCTTTGAACTGAAACACCGGGAATATTCTTAACTGCAGATGCTATATCACTTGCACCAGAATTTTTAATACTCTCTAGCGATAGGCCATCCATAAGATTAATAGAGTTTTTTTGTAATTGCAAGACTGAAGATTCAGTACTTCTTCTTAAAGATGTCCTAATAACAACCTCATCTAATTTAGCAGTTGATGCTTTTAAAGTAACATCGACAATTACTGATTCTCCATTCTTTACAATTATTTCTGTTATTTCTTGAGTTTGATAACCTACAAATGAGAATTGTATGGTATAGGTTCCAGGCTCTAATTCTAATGAATATTTACCTTCAAAATCAGATAAAGCTCCATTTTGAGAATCTTTAATTATTACATTAGCAAAAGGCAATATGTCATTGTATTCACCGTCGTTAACAGTTCCTGTTATTAATCCAGATTGTGCAAAAGATACAATTGATACTAATCCTAAGATGATTAAAAGTATATATGATTTTTTCATTGTTGTTTATTATAAAAATAACTCGTTCCAAAATATTTTTTAGAACGAGTTTGTAATAACTTATTTTTTGGTTAATTCAAATAAATTAAAGTGCTCCCTTTGAGTTTGCATAGGTCCATCCAAAATCTGAAAGATTTGCACCTACAGTTTCAGAACCATTAGATACCGCTTGTGCATTATCTCCATATCCTGATACTGTTACATTTTCAGCTTTATTAACAAATATATCTTGTAAGCTTAATGCTCCTTCAGGTAGTACAATTTGCCAAGTACCGAATTCTAATTTTTCAGCATTGTAATTTTCTGCAACACCATCATTATCTAATTCTGTATCAGAAGATTCTTTAAATCCACGAGCAAATATATTATTTGATACTCCCATTGCATTACTTCTATAATCTGCATATTCACCGTTTTCTGTAGTTGTATTACCAATTAATGTAATTCCATTTAAAGTAAAACTACCTTCTAATGCACCTTCTGGCCCATCAATTTCCATTGCGTGATCAGAGATGTCACCTAGTACTACAACAGAGTTTGAAATTGTTCCTGAATAAGCTTGATCTATATCTAATCCATCATCTCCTTGAGCCCATACTAAAGCGTTAGAAACATTAACTGTTCCTCCAAAAAACTCAATTCCATCATCTACATTCCCAACAACTTCTACATTTGTAATAGTTGTTCCAGAACCAACACCACCTAAAGTTAAGCCGTTAATTTCATTTCCTTCTCCAATCTCTGCTCCACCATGTCTAATTGAAATGAAATTAATAACACCTGAATTATCAGTATTGTTAGATCCTCCATATAAACCGTTCGTGTCACTAGCAGGGATTCCTTCTATTTGTGATTCTGAAGCATTTCCTTCTACAGATATTTCTGCATTCCCTAAAACTATAAGTCCACCCCATAATCCTCGGTCATTTTCTGTTAAATTTCCTCCCACAGATTGTCCAATTTGAATATTATCTGCTGTAGATGTGAAAACAATTGGATTATCCGATGTTCCATTTGCCATGATCTTAGCACCTCTTGCTATAATTAAAGCAGAAGCATTTGCGCCACTTCCTGCAAATGCCTTTATAATTGTACCTTGCTCGATGGTTAAAGTTGTACCAGCAGTTACGGTAACTCTTCCTTCTATTTCCCAAACTTCGTCGTTTGTTAATATTTTGTCTGAAGTGATCTGGCCAGTTAGTTTTATGTCAATATCTTGATTTCCATTGTCTGTTGAAATGATAACTCCATTGTCGTCACTGCTGCAACAAGAAAACAGTCCTATTATAATTATTGTCAAAATTGATAGTAATACTTTTTTCATTTTTTTAAGTTTTTGTTTGATTTTAATACTGCAAATAAACCTCCTTAATGTAAAGTTGGTGTTACCCAAAAATTAACAATAGGTAATTTTAAGGTTAACAAATTGTTACTGACTTAACATTTAAATCTTATTGAAAGGGGACTTATAAATAGTATATTGCGTTTAAAATTAAATTACAATGAATTGGGAACAGCTATTATCATTAAGAAGACAAGGTGATACAAATAAAAGATTGCGAATAGAGCAAGACGAAACTCGTTTGGGTTTTGATGTAGATTATGATCGAATCATTTTCTCGTCTGCATTTAGAAGTCTACAAGATAAAACGCAAGTAATTCCATTATCAAAAACATCTTTTGTTCATACTCGCCTAACTCATAGTTTAGAAGTATCTGTTGTGGGTCGTTCTTTGGGAAGAACTATTGGAAAAGCGGTTTTAGAAAAGCATCCACAATTGCATAAAGTTCATGGATATCAAAGTAATGACTTTGGAGCAATTGTAGCTGCAGCTTCATTAGCCCACGACATTGGTAATCCTCCATTTGGACATAGCGGTGAAAAAGCAATTGGAAATTATTTTTTAAACGGAAATGGAAAACGATTTCAAACTCAATTAACGAATAAAGAATACCAAGATTTAATAGATTTTGAAGGGAATGCTAATGGATTTAAAATACTGTCTGAATCAAAAAATGGAGTAGAAGGGGGATTGCGTTTATCTTTTGCAACACTTGGTGCGTTTATGAAATACCCTAAAGAATCGTTGCCCAAAAAGCCAACAAATCATATTGCCGATAAAAAATATGGTGTTTTTCAATCTGAAAAAGATTTTTTTATAGAAGTAGCTCATGAATTAGGATTGCAAAATAGAGGTAATGATGAGAATATAAGTTTTAACCGTCATCCTTTAGCTTTTTTAGTGGAAGCAGCAGATGACATTTGTTATACAATTATCGATTTTGAAGATGGAATTAATTTAGGGCTTATTGAAGAAGAATTTGCACTAGAATATCTAATCAACATAGTAAAAGAGAATATAAATACCAAAAAGTATAATAGTTTGTCAAAATCTACAGATAGACTAGCCTACTTGCGTTCTTTAGCTATTAACACTTTGGTTGCTGAAGCTGCTTCAGTTTTTATAGAAAACGAAGAGAAAATACTAAATGGAGAATTCACAACGTCGCTATTAGATAAGAGTAAGTATAAAGCTCAAGTAGCTGATATTATAAAAATAAGTGTCCAAAAAATATATAAAAGTACCGAAGTAATCGATAAAGAAATTGCGGGATATAAGATACTTAATACACTTTTAGATGTTTATACTACTTCAGTAGAAAACTTATTTAATGACTCTCAAACCCAATTTGATTCATTAATATTAAGCGATTTATCATTTAATACAAATGAAAACTACACTACCTATCAATATCTTATTGAAAGTTGCAATTACATATCTCGTCTTACAGATGGTAATGCAATGTTAATTTTTCAAAAAATCAATGGGAATTTATAAATATCTGTAACATATGTGTTAAATTCACACTCTTATATATGTATATTATTTTAATTCAATAAAAAAAAATTTATGAAAAAATTACTTTA
>CEWR01022156.1_pt1 | contig 27943 bp, 25 predicted proteins | sample 356321 | NCBI WGS metagenome assembly CEWR01 (sample SAMEA2621551, study PRJEB7988) | marine metagenome | biome: marine biome (ENVO:00000447); feature: mesopelagic zone (ENVO:00000213); material: "saline water (ENVO:00002010), including plankton (ENVO:xxxxxxxx)" | depth 790 m
ACCGATCGTAGCGTTGGCTCGATTCCCAGGCCCAAATACATTGCCTGCCGAATTCATACCCAACTCGCGAACCACTGGGCCACTCACGATGACCATGGGGGCCGAGCCACCGGTACTCGCCGTCGACGCGTGAAAGCTGTAATCGGGTCCATTGACGGCTTCTAAGGCGGCAACAACGACCGGGAAATACTCGGGCAAGCAACCCGCCATCACGGCATTCACCGCGGCACCGTGAAGGCTGCACTCAAGTCCCGTGGCCGGATGACTTGCAATCACCGTCGCGGGCGGACGCCCCTCCATGGCCAGCATGGCGTCGACCCGACCACGCTCCGGTGGCACCACGGGTAATCCATCGGTCCAACCTTGCTCATAGCAGTAATCGATTGCCGCAAGGGCATCGTCCTCGACCTCGTGGACCCTCTCGGTTGCAGCCATACGTTCCTCCTACACGGATTCCATCCGCTACGTGACCTCCCGCTTCGCAACCGGCAATATGGGCGCTGCGTTGGTCGAGGCGACAGAATCTTTGAAGGAAGAGATTACCATTTGGAGCGAAGGCACGCGTCTCGCCGCTGACCTATTCATCCCAGAGAGCTCAAGCGACGACGGCGGATTCCCTGCAATCCTTCTCTGCCATGGTTGGGCCGGACCTAAAGCACACCTGAGTACGACGTACGCGCCTTTTTTTTGCGCAGCTGGATTTGCTTGCCTTACCTTCGATTACCGTGGTTGGTACGAGAGCGATGCGCGGTTGGCGACGCCCGACGCGCAACCATCCCCCGACGCAGATGGTTCGATCACGGTAAGTGCCTATCCCGTCCGTGAAGTCGTGGACCCACTCGACCAGAATCGAGACATCCACAACGTCCTCGATTACCTCCTGGACCATCCCCAGATCGATCCCAGGCGCGTAGGCCTCTGGGGATCAAGTTTTGGGGGAGGCCACGTTATTTTCGTCGCTGGCACCGATCCAAGAATACGGGCCGTTGTCAGTCAGGTGCCAGGGATGGGCGCTCCGACGGACGAAGACGGCCATCCTACCGTGCCGCCCGAAGGCCAGGCACTGGGTGCTGCCATGGCGAAAGGCAAACTGTGGTCGGTGCCTCGATCTCCCGCGATGCCGGAGTCACTCAAGGGTGCCGGCGACGCCCGGACCATGTGGCGTTACCTTCCTCGGGTCGCCGCCCGTACTGTTAGCGTACCTACACTCATCCTCGATCAAGAAGACGAAGAATACGGAGGTCGCGAAAATTCCGGTATGGCAGCCCACGAGGCTTTGCCGGCAACCACGACTTCGCGTTATCACGTCTTCCCGGGAGGCCATTACGATATCTATGACGAGAACTATCGCGAGGCCTCAACGATGGCGCGCGACTGGTTTCTTGAATACCTTTGATTTAAGTCCTTAATGTGACGCGTTTTCAGCAGGCACACATCGATCACTACCGAGACCACGGTTTCGTGATCGTGGAGAATTTTCTCACCGCCGAGGAGCTGGAGGGTGCCCGTTCAGATCTAACCCACACCCTGCCTGGGTGGGTCGAGTACTGCGACGATCCGAGCCTCCCGAAACCCGAGGGCTGGGAGAGCGGCCGCATCCACGGTCGGGGTCCGATGCAATTTCCTTACACCGGTTTATTCTTGAACGACATCACCCTACATCCTGAACTGCGGGCGTTTGCCGCAGAGATGATCGGGCACAACGACCTCTACTGCGAACAGTCCCACCTCAGCGTCAAATGCAAGGGACACCCCGGTGACCGAGACCAAGGTATGCACTGCGACTTCGGCAACCACACACTGGCGTATCCTCCCAACGATCCTGCGTACTGGCAAACGGCCTACTTGCTTTACTACACCGACGTCTCGGCTGACCACGCGCCAACGGCCGTGTGTTCTTGGACGCACTACCCAGAAAAAATTCGCTGGCCCGCGCACTACTCACGCGAAGATCGAACCGAGTTGTACGACAACGAAATCAACGTGGTGGTACCCGCGGGTTCGTTGCTCGCGTATAGCATGCGGACGTTTCATCGGGGCACGCCATTCCGAGCTGACGCGGGCCGAATCGGTCAATTTATTACCTACGCCCCGGCTGCGTGGAAGTGGCTAGGCATCGTGGGTTGGTCCGCCCAGGCCATACGACCTGAATTCCGCCAATGGATCGAAGGAGCCTCGCCCGAAGAACGTACCCTGCTTGGTTTTCCGTCCCCAGGCCACGAATATTGGACACCCGAGACGCTGGAAGGCGTTGCAGCGCGTTATCCCGCCATGGATATGACCCCATACGAACGCGCGATTGCAAACAAAAAGGCCTAGGTCTATAAGGCCACACTTCCAAAAGGACGTAACAAAGCATTCATCCTTTCTCCACTTTTCATTCATTTTCTTTGATTTTCGTTGTATATTAGGTTGCGACTAGTCGATTGGTTAACCCCTTGTCGTATGGCCATTAACGTTCACAAATCCGCCGAAGTCCACGCCGACGCGAAAATCGGTGACGATTGCAATATCGGTCCGTTCTGCACCGTCGGCGCCAACGTGACCATTGGCAACCATACGACACTTCGTTCCCACGTCGTGGTCGATGGGTATACCTCCATCGGCCAGGACTGCGATGTATTTCCCTTCGTCACCCTCGGCGTCCAATCGCAGGACCTTAAATACGTCCCAGGGTCCGTGACCTATGCCCGCATCGGGCACCGCAACATTATCCGGGAATACGTTTCTATCCATAGCGGAACCGAAGAGAACTCAGAGACCGTTCTCGGCAACGACTGCGCGCTGCTCGCCCAATCTCACGTCGCCCACAATTGCGTTGTCGGCGATCACGTTACATTGAGCCACCAGGTCTCCTTGGGAGGTCACGTGACGATCGGTGACTATGCCAATTTAGGCGGTCTGAGCGGCGTCCATCAGTTTTGCCACGTCGGCCGCGCCGCCATGGTCGCGGGCATGGCGAAAGCGACTCAGGACATCCTCCCGTACACGATTGCTGACGGCAATCCCGCGCGCATGCGTGTGATCAACAAGATTGGGATGGAACGGGCCGGGTATCCTGACCAAGCCATCGCCGAGGTTCGGCGGGCTTTCCGTACGCTGTTTATGCGTGAATTGCGGCTGGAAGATGCCGTTCACGAAGTTGAAAAGGCCCTAGGCGAACACCCCCATATTCGTTTGTTGCTCGACGCGATCACCAGTTCGAAGCGTGGGGTCGCACGTCCTGAATCGTCCACATTCGAAATCAACGTTAGTAATTAGCAGGTCGCTGGCATGCCACGACCGTGACAACCCGTTGGGGCATTCTCGCCACGGGGCGCATAGCCAAGACCCTGGCCGACGCAGTCTCAGCCTCGGAGACCGGGGAGCTTGTTGCCGTCGGTAGCCGCTCCCTCGCTAGCGCGGAAGCGTTTGCAAGCAACTACGAGGAGCTAACGGCTCACGGATCGTACCAGGACCTCATCGACGATCCCGACGTCGATGCCCTCTACGTCGCGACGCCCCACCCACAGCACGCCGAATGGACGATCAAAGCGCTCGAAGCCGGTAAGGCCGTCCTTTGCGAAAAGCCCATGGCCGTGAATCACCCACAAGTCATGGCGATGGTGCAAAAGGCTTCCGACACCCAAACCTTTCTGATGGAAGCGTTTATGTACCGGACCCATCCGCAAACGCAGCGGCTCATCGATCTCTTACGCGATGGAGCCATCGGCGAAATTCGACACATTCAAGCGAGCTTTGGTTTTTACGCCCCGTTCAACGCCGAGCATCGGCTGTTCGCAAACGACCTGGCGGGCGGCGGCATTATGGATGTCGGTTGTTATCCGGTGTCCATGGCGCGCCTCATTGCAGGCGACGAACCCGAGCGCGTCAGTGGCCACGGGCGGCTGGGCGAAACCCGGACCGACGCGTTCGCCTCCGCTCTGCTGCACTTTCCACTCGGCATCGCGGCACACGTTACGACTGGGGTGCAATTGGGACTCAACAACTCGGTGAGCGTCTTCGGCAGCTCAGGACACATCCACATCGACCATCCCTGGCTTTGCCCAACCGAGTGGTCCTTTGATTTGATTCAAGGGGGCCAAAAGCAAATCATTACCGGTTCCGCCAAACCCCCGTATGTCCACGAAGTCGACGAAGTGGATCGATGTCTCTCGTTAAGTCTCACCCAATCCAAGACGATGGATTGGCGCGATAGCCTCGCCAACGCAAGGGTTCTCGACGCATGGCGACACACCATCGGCCTTGAGTTCGACCAAGAAAAACCCGACCGCCAAGTCTATCCAGTTCACGGCCGACCACTGCAAGCTGAGTCGTCGAACATGGCCTACGGCCAGCTGGACGGTATCGACAAGCCAGTCTCTCGACTTGTCATGGGCTGCGATAATCAGCCCAACGTTGCCCACGCTTTCGTGATGTTCGACGACTTCTTCGAAGCGGGTGGTAACACCTTTGATACTGCGTATATCTACGGTGGCGGCGCCATGGAACGCTTCCTGGGTCATTGGATCGACAACCGCGGACTTCGAGACGATGTCGTCGTCATTGGTAAGGGGGCTCACACGCCACTCAATGACCCAGAACACGTGTCAGCGCAATTGAACGAAAGCCTCGAGCGGCTTCAAACAGATCACCTCGACCTCTATTTTCTCCATCGCGACAATCCGGACGTGGAGGTGGGTGAGTGGATCGAGGTCCTCAACCGCGAACGCGAGGCGGGCCGTATTCGTGCCTTCGGTGCGTCAAACTGGTCGCTAGCTCGAATCCAGGCCGCCAACGACTACGCCGCCCGATGCGGGTTGCAAGGATTTGTCGCCGTCTCCAACAACTTCAGTCTCGCCCAAATGATCGATCCCGTCTGGCCTGGCTGTGTCGCCGCGAGTGACGCTGCGTTTGCCATGTATCTAGAAAGTCGCCAGCTCGCGTTGTTTCCCTGGTCATCGCAAGCGCGTGGTTTTTTTACCGGGCGAGCCGACACCGTTCGGCAACAGCTGGCATCGGACATCGATACCAACTTCGGTAATCAACCCACCGACGCCGAGATGCAGCGTTGTTGGTTTTCTGACGACAATTGGAAACGCCGCGATAGAGCGGTGGAACTAGCCGTCGCACACGGCGTCGAACCCATCAACATTGCCCTTGCTTACGTTCTTACGCAGCCGTTCCCATGCTTTCCACTCATCGGACCACGACAACTGGCCGAAACCAGAAGCTCGCTCGGTGCGTTGTCGGTCAAGTTGAGTGACGACGAGCGCAGGTGGCTTAACCTTGAGGTGCCCACGCGTACCGCTTTCTGACCACGATCGTTCCTGCGAGGCGGTCGTGCAGACAACGCCGTGACGCACTAAAAATGAATGCGGCGTCAATGAGTGGCACCCACAGCAGGGTCCCCGGGAACGGCCATGGAATGCCTTCTAAAGTGATCTGCCCTATCACCGGGAGAGTTGCCGAGACGACGGTATTCGGGACATAGAGCCAACTCACCAAATTCGCCAAGAAAATGAAGACGACGTACCGATATAGAATCAACTTCTCTAGCGCCGGACGACCGCCACTCGAAGAATCCACGATCTGCAAACCCAACATCCACTTGCCGACGGTCTGGCCCCGGGTATACAAGGGAATGCCATTGATGACAAAAAAAATGGCCGTGAACCACAGTGTCCATTCGACAATAACTGGCAGTTCGTTCGAAAGGGCCATAATAAAACTCGTGTAGCCGATGTCGCCTCGAAAGGCGAAAAAAACGAATACCACGATCAACACCAACGTATCGAATAACGAAGCAAGCAAACGTCGAATACGTCCAGCCGGGTTAATTCCTTCGGTATCAAAGCGTGTCGACACGGTAGCTATCCTCCCTCGATGCGAATCGCGCACACGATTCAATCCGTGAGACGGAACATTATCGAATTACGCCCGCGTGCGACAGGCTACGAATTGGAAACCACCTTCGTGCCCGCTATGAGGTCGTGAACACAGCGCCGATCACTACGAAAGATAAACAGAAAGTCGATCACCCCCAATAGGCCTCCAATGAACGGAATGACCGCCACAAGCATCACGAGGACGTAGCGGAGCCCCAATAATTTCACCGCCGTCGCGGCACCGTTTGACGCGACATCCACGATGCGGATGCCGAGCGCCAATTTGCCCAAGGTCTGCCCCTTGGTCACCAGCAAGTAACTGTTAATCGCCATAAAAATGATAACGAACGCGATCGATCCCGCTGTGGACATCTGTTGCGTCATGGGGTCGCGCGCTACATCCTCCAAGGAGATGCCTATGTTCATAACCGCCAGGACCCCAAGAACGATACCTGCAATGATCAGATCGATAAGGTAAGCCCCCAACCGCCTCCCTCGACCCGCGAGTTCTGGACCGCTCGGGGTGCCCGCCGCTTCAGACGTGGTGGCAGGTGTTTCGTAGTTACTTTGTTCGTCGCCTGAATTGTTTTCGTTTTCGCTCATGCTCTTTCCCCCTCAGTTACGGTTCCGTGAGCGCCCATCGCCCCCAAGTTCAATGGGATCGCCATCCGGTTCGATGCATCGTGGTCCGTTGTTACGCGAATTACTGACAAATGTCGAGACAGGGATCACCGAAAGGTCGAGCGCCAGTCTGGGCGACATGAGGTCGGCCAACACCGTTGCATCTTGATCCTTTGCCATCCACTCGATGGCGCCGGGCTTCGACAGCATCACCGGCTGGCGCCGGTGCACAAATTCAAGTTGCGGCGATGCCGCCGTAGTCACGACCGTGAAACTCTCAATGATCTCGTCGCTCGTTTCGCTCTGCCAACGATCCCAGAGACTCGCCAACAACATTGCCGAGCTGTCCTCTGGTCGGATGTAGTGCGGGAACTTGCGGCCATTCCGCGATGTCCATTCGTAAAATCCCGATACCGGCAAAACACAGCGCCGGCGTTCAAATGGACCCTTAAAGGCGTTCGAACTGGTTAGCGTTTCGCTCTTGGCGTTGAACATCGCGTAGCGGTTGGACGGTCCGCTCGACCAGTGAGGAACCAGCCACCACCGTGCGTTCGCGGCTTCGTACGTGCCGTCGCTATCGGGTCGAATGATCCAGGCTTGGGCCGTGGGCGAAGTATTGAAGTTGTCGTCTCCAGGATAGGGCTCGTTCACCCATTCCATGAAGATTTCGGTCAGCGGATCGCTCGTGACATTAAACCGTCCGCACATTGTCTATCGCACTAACGTCCCGACTTCACGCATCTCGTCCGCGTCGAGCCGCATACCAGCACCTTCGACGTTGCTGTGAATTTGCTCTTCGCGCGTTGCGCCCGCAATGACACTGGAGACTTCCTCAAACGAAAGTAACCAACCGAGTGCCAACTCGAGAAGCGTACGCGAACGCTCGTCGGCAAAGTTCGTCAGGGCTTCAAGTCGATCAAAGTTGCTTTCCGATAACGCCCGACCGGCGCGAGCGCCAGCATTCGCGAGCCGTGTCCCTTCGGGTGCGGATTCACCCCGGACGTATTTACCCGTCAACAAACCACTCGCGAGCGGGAAATACGGCAGCATGCCAAGACCGAAGTGCCGGCAACCGGGAATGACTTCGTGCACCACCGCACGCTCAAAAAGATTCATGTGATTCTGCGCCGACACGAAGCGGCTGTAGCCCTCACTCCTGGCCGTCCAATCTGCGTCCGCGATCTGCCAACTGGAGAAGTTGGACGAGCCGATGTAGCGGACCTTGCCCGCGCGGACAAGATCATCCAACGCCGAAAGCGTCTCATCGATCGGTGTCGCCGGGTCGGGGAAGTGGATTTGGTAGAGATCAATGTAGTCGGTGCCGAGACGACCGAGACTCGCGTCCACCGCGTTCATAATGTAGCGCCTGGAGCCACCACGGGACAATGCACCTTCACCCATCGCCATGCCAAATTTGGTGGCTATGATGACGTCGGACCGCTTTGAGCCTAAAGCCTTCCCGAGAAACACCTCCGAATCGCTTCCACCGTATACATCGGCGGTATCGAACAAGGTGATGCCATGATCAAGCGCGGCATCCACAACTCGCTTGGTTCCCGATTGGTCGACCCGGCCCCCAAAATTATTGCATCCCAGTCCGATCTCACTTACCGATAACCCGCTGTTACCCAATCGTCGAAATTCCATCAATTACTCCCGTGTTTGCCAACGGACCAATCGACCGCGCCCAACGCACTGGCGGCAAATTCTGCCGCCGGTAGCTCCAGTGCCGTCGCCATCGTGTCGTTCCATCGATTCAAGAAACCAAATAACGCAATAATGCTGACGATCTGCACGATTTGACGAGAGCTGAAGTGCGTTTTCAGAGACTCAAACATCTCCGGCGTCGACGCATTCGGATTCTGGCCAGCAGCCATCGCGATCGCGACGACGGTCCGCTCGCTTTCAGAAAAAGCCGGCTCGGTCTCAAACTCCAAAATAGCGTCCAGTTTGGCTAGGTCACCGCCACGCTCAACCATCTGATGGGACGTGTGTGCTTGGCAGTATCGGCAACCCGCCGCAACGCTCACGGCAAACGCAATGAGCTGAACCAAATCTGCCGATAAATTATCTGACCGACCTGGGTCATCGGCGACAGAACGTTCAAGCATCGGCATCGCGGCTTTCAGGTCGCCACCAAAAACCACCGACGTCAGTGCAAAGAAAGCGGCCGGTAATTGTGGCATATGAGCCATTGTCAGCATGCTGTTGGGTACGAAGCCCATGGCGGCTTCTGCCCCTGAGAAAATTCCTTTCAGCTCGTCAACCGCGTCGCGCGGTCTAGGTTCAATGTGTGCCATTTTTTTCCTCCCTTCGGTCATAATGCCGGGGTTGCTCCAAAACAAAAAGCCGCAGACCATTCCGGCTCGAAGAGTTTTCACGAAAGAGGGACGCATGGCCGACATCGACGATTTTCGCGCGGAGACCCGATCCTGGCTCGAAGAGAACTGCCCAGCAGGCGCGCGAGGGCCGGGGCCGATTTCAACCGGCGCGACGACCATTGCGATCGACCATGAGGACACGGAACTATGGCTCGATCGCATGATAGAAAAGGGTTGGACGGCACCTGTGTGGCCCAAGGAGTACGGAGGTGGGGGCCTCGACACGAACCAATACATGACACTGATTCAAGAAATGCGGCGGATCGACGCGCGCACACCACTCGGCGGGATGGGCGTCAGCCTGATCGGACCCACCTTGCTCGAATACGGGACCGATGAGCAGAAAGTGCGACACATCCCCCGCATCGTCCGAGGAGAAGTCGCGTGGTGTCAGGGGTACAGTGAGCCAGGGTCCGGGTCCGATCTGGCATCGTTACGCACTCGCGCCGAAGATAAAGGCGACCATTTTGTTGTCAACGGTCAGAAAATTTGGACCTCGGGTGCCCAGTACGCGGACTGGATATTTGCGCTCGTTCGAACCGATCCCGATGTACCCAAACACGAGGGGATTAGTTTCGTGCTTATGGATATGCATCAGGACGGCATCACGGTAAGGCCGATTCGACTCATTTCCGGCGAGTCTCCTTTTTGCGAGACGTTTTTTGACAATGCCATCGCTCGCAAAGACGATCTTGTCGGCGAGCTCAACAAAGGATGGACCGTTGGGAAACGTCTGTTACAACACGAGCGGGGAAGCATGGCATCACTGGTGGGCGGTGGTGCGGTCAAAGACACCGGGCCCGTGCTTGAAGACGAAGCCAAAATGTTTAGTGGCGAAGCAAATGGGCGCATTGCGGACGCCGCAATCCGCGACCGCATTTTGTCACACAACATGAACTCACACGTATTCCACTTGACGCAACGGCGTACGGTTGAAGAAGCATCCGATGGCAGCACGCCGGGACCTGCAACCTCCATCTTCAAAATGTATGGGACCGAACTACAGCAGGAAAGGTCGTCCCTGTTTGTGGAGATACGGGGAACTCAAGGATTGGGGTGGACAGGAGACGAGTTCACAGGACGCAGTCTAATGGATACCAGGGGCTGGCTTTCCAACCGCGCCGCGTCTATCTATAGCGGTAGTAATGAGATTCAACGCAACATTATCGCTAAAAGGGTTTTGGGCTTGCCGGATTAGGTTTCCACGACTAACAAGCCTCTTTTTGTACGCCGGCACAATGTCGGCGTGCTTGGGCGGATGCATCAATACCGGCGAGTCAAGCAATATGAGCGAACCACAACCGCCCCTTGCTGAACAGCGACCTTACCGCTACAGCCACCATGGCATCACGGTCGAAGACCCGTTTCACTGGCTCAAAGACCAGAACTACCCCGACGTTACCGACGCCGATGTTCTCAGTTACTTGGCGGCGGAAAACGACTATTTCGATGCGGTGATGGAGCCCATTCAATGGCTCGTCAACGAGCTGTTTCAAGAGATCAAACAGCGTCAGAAGCCCGATGACGCGACCGTACCAATGCGAAATCGGGGCTATTACTACCAGTCAAGCTTCAGCGCAGAAGTGCAATATCGCGTGCATTCACGCTGGAAGGAAGAGACTTCGAACCCATCCGATGCCGACATGGAAGTAATACTCGACGAGCCCACGCTAGCTAAAGGCCATGAATATTTCAGCTTGGGCGCCTTCGCCGTGAGCGACAACGGTCGTTACCTGGCCTACAGCACCGATACCGATGGCAGCGAACGCTATACCCTCGTCATTCGGGATTTACACACCGGTCGTTTACTCGACGAACACATCGCGAACACCATTGATTCGCCCGTATGGGCCTCGGATAGTCGAACGCTTTTCTACCTCATGACCAACGCTGAGTGGCGTCCCTATCAGGTGAGGCGGCACGTCATCGGAGAATCGGCGGATGACGACGTCGTGATCTACGAAGAATCCGATCCGGGATTTTTCGTGGGAATCGAGCGAACTACGTCTGGGGAGTACATCGGCGTGAGCACGTCCGACCACGTCACGTCCGAATTGCGCTTGCTCTCAGCCAATGACCCCTTCGACCAGTTCCAACTGGTGTCGCCTCGACGCGAAGGCCACCAATACTGGCTCGATCACCAAGGCGAACGATTTGTGATTCGTACAAACGACCGTCATAAGAATTTTCGTTTAGTAACCGCCCCAGTCAACGATCCAAGCGAAGCCTCGTGGGCTAGCTTGATTGAACCCTCCGATGATCGCTATCTGCTCGGCTTCCAGTGTTTCGACCAATGGATTGTCGCGGAAGAGCGCCTCGAAGGAATCGATCAGATCCGCATCCTCGACGCCAACGACATTTCACACTACATCGATTTCCCCGACCCAGTGCGAGTGGTCGGCATCGGGGGCAACGCCGAATATCAAACCAACGCCGTCCGACTGCATTATTCGTCCATGGTGACTCCGCACACCACTTATGACTACGACCTCGCTCGGCGCCAGCTGCAAGTCCGGAAGGTCCAGGAAATACCGAGCGGTTACGATCCAACGAACTACTTCTCCGAGCGCCTTTGGGCTGACAGCCGCGACGGCAGACGCATCCCGGTTTCCATTCTCTATCGTTCCGATATTGAACGGCCCGCGCCCCTGTACCTGTACGGCTACGGCGCCTATGGATCATCGGTCGATCCCAGTTTTTCCACATCCGTTCTGTCCCTACTCGATCGCGGCCTAGTGTTCGCCATCGCCCATATCCGTGGAGGCGACGAACTCGGCTATCACTGGTACGAAGAAGGCAAGGGAATGAATCGTACTAATACCTTCAACGATTTCGTTGACGTTGGCCGATTTCTCGTACAAAACGGGTACACCGAACAAGGCGAGATAGCGATCTCCGGGGCCTCAGCGGGCGGTGAATTGATGGGGGCGGTAGTCAACCAAGCACCGGAACTATGGGGCGCAGTCGCAGCCCTCGTGCCGTTCGTCGACGTCCTTAACACCATGCTCGATACGTCGTTGCCATTAACACCGATGGAATGGCCCGAGTGGGGTAACCCGATCGAAGACGTCGCTGTGTTTCGATACATGCAGAGCTACTCTCCGTATGACCAACTCGTTCCAGGCAATTACCCACCCATGCTCGTCACCGCCGGACTGAATGATCCCCGCGTCACGTATTGGGAACCGGCTAAGTACGTCGCTCGCCTCCGAACACTCAAAACTGACAACCATCCGTTGCTATTGAAAACAAATATGGGCGCAGGGCATGGCGGTCGTTCGGGACGTTACGACTCACTCTATGAAGTTGCCGAGGAATACGCCTTTATTCTGAAAGCGTTGGGGAAGGCCACCCGGTGAAATGGTCCACCACACAGAAACAAGCGGCACTCATCAGATCGATGATGAACCGCTACCCGTTCTCGCACATGTCGAGCCGGGGCGTGATGCAAGTTTTCGTCCGAGAGGATTTCGCGTGCGTATAGCCACGCTACACAGTGCGGACCGTATGGCACGCGACGAGCTGCTGACATTCGCTAGAGATGCTGAAGTGGCGGGTATTGAATCCCTCTGGTTGCCCGAAGTGTTGGGTCGGGATCCGTTTACGCTTGCAGGCTATTTGCTTGCCAATACGACAACGCTGCAAATCACAACGGGCATTGCCAACGTCTATGCTCGCGACCCCGCGGCGATGGTGGCAGGAGCGTCAACACTCGCCGAATTTTCCGACGGCCGATTCCAGCTCGGCTTGGGCGTCTCGAATGCCGTGATAAACAAGGCTCGAGGTAATCCTGAGTGGCAACCGCCACGTACAAAAATTGAGTCCTACGTTGCAGCAATGCGGGCGTTGAATCTAACGACTCCCCGAATCGCGTATCCCCTGTTCCTAGCCGCACACGGACCGACGATGCTCGCGACAGCCCGACGGTTCGCCGACGGCGCCAATACCTATTTGATGACTCTAGAACACACGCGACGCGCGCGAGACATTCTCGGTCCCTCCCCCGCGCTCAATACGGTGATGTTCTGTCTCGTCGAACCCGACCCAAACCTTGCGCGCGAAATCTCGCGCAAGGCCGTCGCCCCCTATATCAAGCTCGAGTATTACCATCGTGTATGGCACACCTTGGGTTTCGCCAATCGAGACTTCGAGTCGGGCGGCAGCGACGCCCTAATCGACGCGACCGTGGCGCACGGCGATCTATCTACCATAAGGCGGCGCGTGAAGGCCCAGTTTAGCGCTGGCGCCACACGGGTCGTGGTGATCCCACTCGCCTCACAGGGCAAACCAGATCTGGACTTGTTGACCGCGCTAGCAAACACCCCCTAGGCGATTGCATCGCGCAACGTTGCCCGAAAATCTGGATGAGCGATATCGATCAAAGCCTCGTGCCGTTTTTGTCGTGTCGCGTGCCGAAGATCAGCGACGCCGTATTCGGTCACGACGATATCAACGTCGGTCCTCAGCGCCGTCACCATCTCGACCTTTGGAACGATCCTCGATACCGCGTCATCCTTCGCCGTTGCCGTCATGGCGATAATGGAACGCCCGCCTCGCGAAGCCTTCGCAGCACGCATAAAGTCAACCGAGCCACCGGTTCCAGAAATCTGTCGACCGGCTATAACTTCGGCATTCACTTGCCCTTCAAGATCTACCTCAACGGCGGAATTAATTGACACGAAATGCCCGATCGAGCCGAGGATACTGATCTCATGAGTAATATTCGCGCCGGCCAGCTGGACACTGGGTGTATCAGCCAGCCATTCATATAGATCAAGGCTACCGACGGCCATTCCTGTCGTATGGACGCCTAGGTCACGTGTTTTCGCGGCGCCATTGAGATTGCCGTTCCTCACCAGCGCCATGCCGCCGTCGTCAATAAGACCCCCGTGCAAGCCCAAATCGTTGTGTTGGGAGAGACTCGCAAGTATGGCCGCCGGGATGGCTCCGATACCGGTCTGGATACAGTCGCCGTCACCGATCAACGCGGCAACCAAGGCACCAATTTTCTCTGACACCGGATCGATCTTGATCGGTGACATTTCGATCAAGGGTCGTTCCGTCTCAACGACGTAATCGATAGACGTTTCTGGGACGAGGGGCGCGCCCGCTGCCGCGACGAAGCCCTCGTTTAATTCCGCGACCACGATCTTGGCGGACTCACACACGGCATCGAAGAAATCCGCGTTCGGTCCTAAGCGCATTTGTCCTTCTCGATCGCGAGCAACCTGAACCAATGCGTGGTCGAGTGAGGATCGGCGCAGGTACTCGTACACGTAACGCATCTGCATCGGTAAATACGAGATTCGAGACGGATCAACAGCCTTTCGAAGCGCCGGTGTCATGAAAAAGGTCTCCACACGAACGCTCGAATTTAAAGCCGTAAAATCGAATTGGTTCAGGCCTGGTAGCGGAAACTGAACAAACGTTGCATCTCTTACAGCTTCACGGGCACCCACCAAGGCTTCGAGAAGACCCACTGGCTCGTTGCTGCTGCCCGTAACAAACACTCGAGACTCGGATTTGATGATATTGGCCAATTCATGAGCTTGAATCGTCTGCAACTACTTCTTCCCGGGGACTCTATAAGGGCGCTAGATTAGACCAATCAGATCTCGAACGCCGACTAGGGAGTATACAAACCGTGGCCACCCTCATTACCCACTCCGTCTGTCTTGAGCATCAGATGGAACAAGGCCATCCAGAAAGCCCAGAGCGGTTGGCGGCAGTGCTCTCACACGTTAACGACTCGCGCCTCATCGATGATCTCACGACCCTTCAGGCAACCGAAGCCGTCCGGGACGACCTCACGGCTTTCCACCGCGACAAGTACGTCGACGCACTGGAGGCGATCGAACCCGATCAAGGGCTGCGGTCCGTGAATCCAGACACAAGCATGGGACCTAAGTCGCTCGCAGCCGCCCGCTATGCCGCGGGAGCCGCAATCCAAGGGGTCGACCATGTCCTTTCAGACGCGGACACCCGCGTTTTTTGTGCGGTCCGACCGCCGGGCCACCACGCCGAAGAATCGACGGCCATGGGATTTTGTTTTTTCAATAGTGTGGCGCTCGCGGCTCATCGAGCCCTAAATAAACACAAACTCGAACGCGTGGCGATTCTTGATTTCGATGTCCACCACGGTAACGGCACTGTCGATGCTTTCCAAGATGATCCCAGGGTTCTCGTTTGCTCAAGCTTTCAATTTCCCCATTATCCCTACCGCCTGCAGGATGTTGATCGGCCGAATATCGTCAATACGCCATTAGCCGCTGGTACCACGGGCGTCCAATTCCGCAAAGCGATCGAGCAAGATTGGCTCCCAGCGATGGACGAATTCGCCCCGGCTTTAATATTGGTATCCGCTGGATTCGACGCTCATCGCGACGATCCGCTTGGAGACCTCTTACTTGATGAAGCAGACTTCGGGTGGATCACTTCGTTGATCGTCGACGCAGCGAACCGGCATGCTCGTGGCCGCATCGTCTCGGTACTTGAAGGTGGTTACAACCTAAAAGCGCTAGCTCGCTCGGTAGCGGCTCACCTCGAGGAACTGTGCATGTAACGATTCGCGTGATTCAGCTTTAGGAATTTGCGATTAGGGGGCCTCCGCCGTCACAGTAGATTCTCTCACCCGTTACGTAGGAGCTCTTGTCCGAAACCAAATAGCGCACTACGTTGGCGACATCTTCAGGTTGACAGACCTTGCCAAAGGGCATCGTGGCGTCCAAATCTCGTAAGTTATTGACGCCCGCCGTGGCCCGCATCAGTCGCCGGCCCATCTCTGTTTCCACCAATCCCGGTGCCACGATGTTCACGCGTATCCCGTGCACCCGCTCTTCTTTCGAGAGGGTGTACGCCAATGTCTCCTGCGCTGTCTTTGCCATGTTGTATGGCGCACCGTTGGCTTCAAGTCCTTTGGTGGCCGCACTGGAGATCATGATGATGTCGCCTCGATCTTGCTCGCGCATACCCGGGATGACCAACTTCGAAAGGTAATGTGCGGCGAACGCGTGGGTCGATACGACTCGGCGTAACTCATCTGGTTCGGTATCGGCAACCGACAATCCCCGACTAGCAATGCCAGCGTTATTGACGAGTATGCTCACGGCACCAAGATCTGCCTCGATAGCGGCGACCATCTCCCGATCTTCTTCGTACTGATCTACGCTGGCGTAATACGCGCGGGCTAAACCGCCAGCGTCTTTGATCGCAGCAACGGTTTCGTTAGCTGCTGCTTCATCGCGCCGATAATTAATCGCAACACTTGCGCCGTCTTCGGCGAGCGCCAGCGATATGGCTTGACCAATAGCACGTCCTCCGCCGGTAACTAGCGCGACCCGATTTGCGAGCGACATCCGTTATTCCCCCCTAAAATTTGCATCCCGTTTTTCAAAAAATGCGGAAACTCCCTCCGCAAAATCCTTGGTGGATCCGGCAGCAGCTTGTAACTGTGCCTCCAGATCAAGCTGTTGCTCGTAACTATTACTCCAGGTGGCCCAATAGGCCCGCCGCATGAGCACCAAGGACCGCGGGCCCTTGGCAAGTTGATGTGCTATCTCCATCGCTCCATCCATCAATGCGTCGTTGTCCTCGAAGACGCGATTGACCAACCCCCATTCAAGCGCCTTTTCAGCCGGCAGTCGCTCGGCCAGTAACGAGAGCTCCATGGCGCGTCCCCAACCCACCAAACGTGGCAACAGGAAACTCGCGCCACCATCAGGAACCAAACCGATCCGTGCAAATGCTTGAAGAAAAAACGCCTCCCGGGATGCGCAAACGATGTCGCCCATGATGGCAAAACTCATCCCAACACCTGCTGCGGCACCATTCACGGCCGTAACGATCGGCATTTCGAGATCGCGCAAGGTGAGCAAAAGTGGATGATACGTGTTTCGAAGGCCTGACCCAGCTGATCGTGGCCGATTTTCGGTTGGCTTGTCGTCCGCCAAATTCGCACCCGCACAAAAGCCCCGGCCGACGCCGGTCAAGACCAAACACCGCGCGCCATTTGTCGGCCTTTGAATCTCGGTGACCGCTTGTGCCCAACCCTCAAGCATGTCCGCGCCGATCGCGTTCATCACTTCCGGATGGTTGAAACGAAGCAAGGCTACCCCGTCCTCAAAGTCCAATGTCATCCTATTCAATTCCAAGGTCGCCTCCCGATGTTCTTCTTGAAATCGATTTCCCACGAAGGGCTGGCCACCATAACCTATCAACCATGAACGAACCATGGGCACCCGAATACCGTTTACAGCTTCTCGAAGTCGAGAGAATCCTCTCCGATAACACGGACCTCGATGTCAAAGACGTGGTCGTGCTCGACGAAGGTTGGGACTTCTTTTGTTATCTCATCAATGAAACATTCGTCTTTCGATTTCCTAAGAGGCGAGCAGAGGCTGAGCGCCTTATTGAAGAAAAAGCGTTCCTGGCAAAACTCATTCTCACAACAAAAACACCACACTTCGACTTTTGGGTGGATCGCCCAGTTGGATTTCACCTTCCCTTTGCAGGTTATCCTTTGTTATCCGGCACACCATTATTCGAGATATCGAAAGTCGACGTCGACCCTAACGTGATCGGCAGTCAACTCGGTCAGGCGTTGCGAGAATTACATGCGCAGATGCTGACACCCTCGCGCCCGCCTCACGACCCAGTTACGGAGTGGCTCCCGGGTGCGCAGAACGAATTGGAGAACATCGCCGACGTTATCGATCGCTCCCTTTTCGAGGCCTGTGGCACGTTGCTTACAAGCTACCAACCGCGAAACCCTTCCGAACGCCACGTTACAACCCACGGCGACCTGCACGCCGGTCATGTGCTGGTCGACGAACAGGGCCAATTGGCTGGCATTATCGATTGGACCGATGCGCATACGTCGAATCGGTATACCGACTTTGCAGGTCTGTGGGCATGGGGCGGCGACCGCCCTGTCATGGCCGCGTTTAACCGCTACCGTCGGGTTCCCACGAGCGCAGATTGGGCACAGCTTCGTACGCAAGCAATCATTGACGTTGTGGAACTGATCGATTTCGGCATCCGCAGCGAAGATTCCACGTTAGTTGCAACAGGCCAAGGCTGGCTTAGGGATCGGCAAAATGAAGGAGTACTGGACGATCTCTACGCCGAACCAGACTAGTTCGAAGCCCCTTGGATGCATTGAGCTAACGCGACTCAATATTGCGGGCTGGAGCCGACTTTTTCATCTTCAGATGACTAGGGAATAATCGTTTAATGGAAGCCCCCACACCCACGTTGAAGCTGGCGAGCCTAAAGGAAGCGAAAACGATCGCTAGTTTGTCACGCGACGAGATTGAAGCGGGTCTCGGATGGCGTTGGCGTGCAGACGCGATCACCGCGATGATTCGTGATCCGGATGCCATCGTTGTCTGTGCGTACGTGCCGACGGGCAACAACACGGCGGATCAGTTTGCCGGCTTCGGCATCATGCAGTACGAGCTCGATCACGCTCATCTCAATTTACTCGCAGTGGTACCGAACTATCGACGCCTAGGCATCGCGCGCGAATTGCTCCTTTGGTTGGAAAAAAGCGCGCTGGTTGCTGGCATTGACACGGTGGCGCTCGAAGTCCGTGCCGTTAATGTGCCCGCGCGCTCGTTTTATCGAAATGCGGGATACCTGGAAAACGAGTATCTCCGCCACTATTACCGAACGCCCGACGGAAAGAGCGAGGCGGCATATCGCATGCGCCGCTCGCTTCGCGAACGGCGATTTCGTCCCTCATAAACATGGTTAGAGGCCACGCTGTCTCCGAAGATTGAAGGCCCGCTATAATACGGCCCGAACTCGCATCGGTCTCAAGTTGCCGTGGCACATGAACACGCACACCGGGAATTGTCTCGAGATGACGCTCCGCTCGGTAGAGCTTTTCTTCTCATTTCGTTATTCGCCATCGTCGAGGTCTTCGGCGGGCTCTTCGCGAACTCTTTAACCCTTCTCGCAGATGCCGGGCATATGCTGTTGGACGCATCCGCGCTCGGTCTATCGTGGTTCGCTGTGCGTTTGTCCCGTCGTCAACATTCCGAAACGCACTCCTACGGCTATCATCGTTCCCAGGTTCTCGCAGCGTTCGTCAACGCGCTATTGTTGGTAGCGCTATGTGGCTGGATTGGATTTGAAGCTTTTTCAAGAATCGAGAGCCCTCGGCAGTTGCTGCCCTTGCCGGCACTGTTGATCGGGACGCTCGGCTTGGCGGTTAACCTATTTGCGTTTCGGATGTTGCACGGCGCATCCGGCAATCTCAACGTGCGCAGCGCCGCACTTCACGTTCTCGGTGACCTGCTGGGTTCTTGTGCAGCCATAGCCGCAGCATTGATCGTTTGGCTATTTGAATGGTACCTAGCAGACCCAATTCTCGCCCTCGTTGTTATCGCGATATTATTGCGGGGTGCGTGGAAAGTGCTGAGTGAATCGATCCATATCTTGCTTGAAGGCGTACCTGACGATCTAGATCTCGAGGACATCAGGGACACTTTAACCAATCAAGTCTCGGGCGTTCTGGAGGTGCACCACCTCCACGCGTGGGCGCTAACGAGCGAGCGCCCGATGGTGACTCTTCATGCGATAGTCGACGAATTTGTCGACGAAATCGCCGCAGCTGCCTCCATCAAAGCCGTGCTCAATAGGAATTTTGGCATCGACCATTCAACCGTCCAAGTGGAACGTGGACCTTGTCTCGACGATACCTGACGCAACCGCCATAGAAATTTGCTACGAAATAACACGTCCGACAAAGCCATGAAACAACGAGCGCTTAGCGGAAAAAAATACCAGACGGACCATGGGCACATGGCCATAAAAAACGGGATCAAACAGCGCCGTCGCTTATTGCCCGTGACCGACGTTACCTCAAGCTCGCGTAAACCTCCCTGGCTACGCGTCCAATTACATGGAAATGGGCGTTTCGAGTCGGTGCGGGATGCGGTCCGTAGCCAGCAACTTACAACCGTTTGCGAAGAGTCTCACTGCCCCAACATCAGCGAGTGCTGGGGCCACGGGACGGCCACCTTGATGCTCATGGGTGCCGTTTGTACCCGAGCGTGCCGTTTTTGCGCAGTCGACACTGGGAATCCGGGTGGTTGGCTCGACGAAGACGAACCTTTGAAAGTTGCGGAATCGGTACGTCGTATGGACCTCTCGTACGTAGTACTGACGTCCGTCGATCGCGATGACCTTATGGATGGAGGAGCTTCGCACTTCGCGAAGTGCGTCCGCGCGGTCAAGAGAGAATCGCCCAAAACAACGGTCGAGGCATTGACCCCCGACTTTCAGGGAAAAGAACAAGCAATACGCACCGTGGTGGAATCAGGTATCTCGGTCTTTGCACAAAACCTTGAAACCGTTGAGCGTCTAACGTCCGCCGTGCGCGATCCCCGTGCAGGGTACAACCAAACCTTATCGGTCCTCGAATTCGCGGGAAAAATGGGCAGCGTCCACACTAAAACCAGCTTGATGCTCGGTTTAGGCGAGCTCGAACAAGAAGTACGTGAGACTTTGGCCCAGCTCGCCAATCTAGGCGTAAACTTCCTTACGCTAGGTCAATACCTACAACCGACGCCCAACCACCTACCCATGGTCCGATGGGTACATCCCGACGAATTCGAATGCTATAGACAATGGGCTCTGGAATTGGGGTTCGACGGGGTTGCGGCGGGACCCTTGGTTCGTTCCAGCTATCACGCAGATCGCCTCATCTCAGCGTTAGGCTGAGCCACGCGCATAGGTATTACAGCCGTCACCCCGATCTAACGGCACAGCTAGCAAACCTGCCTGCCAACCCCGTTATACTGAAGACATGCTCTTTTTTGAAGACAATAGCGATGCCATTTCCATTGAACTGGTTGGCTCTGAAACGCTTGAATCATGGCGGTCCGAACAAGATGAAAAGACACTGGGATGGGCGGTTCGTACGCTGTTTGAAGGCAAGGCCAATCAACACTTCTTCGTCCCGACAACGAGCGACCAGCCCGAGCGCGTAATCGCTGGCATCGGTGAACGACCTTCGATCAACAGCATCGGTGATTTGCCGATTACCCTCCCTGCCGGGGACTATCGTCTCGATAACGCCGACAGGGCCGTTATCCTCGGTTGGGGCCTTGGCGCTTATCAGTTCGCCGCTTACAAAAATGTCCGCGCCTTACCGAGACTCTTCGTGGGCGCTGACGCCACGGACGTATCGGCCGAGTTAAATGCCATCGCCCTCTGCCGAGATCTGATCAATACCCCAACCTCCGACATGCTTCCGCACCACTTGGAGGGCGCAGCTCGCAAACTGGCCACGCGCCACAACGCCACCATGGACGTCACAACAGGTGATGAGCTGCTAGTACGCGGACTGAACATTATTCATGCAGTGGGTCGCGCCAGTTCATCCGCTCCACGCCTGATTGATATTCATTGGGGTGATCCGTCCGCCCCTGCCATCACCTTGGTCGGCAAGGGCGTGTGTTTTGACAGCGGCGGATTGGACCTGAAATCACATAGCAACATGCGTCTGATGAAAAAAGACATGGGCGGAGCGGCGACCGTACTGGGACTCGCTGACCTCATCATGTCGCGGGGGTTACCGCTTAGGCTCCGCGTATTGATTCCCGCCGTTGAAAATGCAGTGTCCGCCAACGCATTCCGACCAGGCGACGTGCTGCATTCGTACCTAGGGCTTACCGTAGAAATTGACAATACGGACGCCGAAGGCCGTCTCATACTCTGCGATGCGCTCGCGTTGGCGGCAGAAGACAATCCGGTGATGATCATTGACTACGCAACTCTGACGGGAGCCGCGCGCTCGGCGCTTGGAACCGAGCTCCCAGCAATGTTCAGCAACTCGGACACGTTAGCCATGGAAGTGATCGACTCGGGAGTTTCCGCTGAAGATCCCGTTTGGCGGATGCCGTTATATTCGGACTACCAGGTGTTGCTGAAAAGCGAAATCGCCGACATCGTTAACTCCGCCAATACACCGTACGGCGGTGCGATCACGGCCGCTCTCTTTCTTGAACGCTTTGTTGGCGACGTACCTTGGCTGCATTTTGACATCATGGGTTGGAATCTACGCAAACGACCGGCGCATCCTGAAGGCGGTGAAGCCATGGCACTGCAAGCCGTTTTCGAGTTTCTCCGCCGTCGGTACACGGGCGATTGATTCCCTGATTTCCATGGATATCTTTATTCACAATACTCGCACGCGCACCAAGGAACGCTTCGAACCAGCATCGGAGCACGACGTGAGCATCTACGTCTGTGGGCCCACCGTCTATGACCGAGTACATATTGGAAACGGACGACCCGCCGTAGTATTCGACGTGCTGGTCCGCCTGTTACGGCTCTTCTACAAGAACGTGCGTTATGTCCGCAACATTACCGACGTTGACGACAAGATCAACGCAGCTGCTCAAGCTGCCGCCGAACCCATCGCCGAACTTACGGATCGATTCACGGCTGCCTATCAAAAAGATGTGGCTGCGCTCGGGGTGCTGGAGCCCACAGTCGAGCCACGCGCCACAGGCCACATTCCCGAAATCATTGACATGATCAAACTGCTACTCGAGCGCGGACACGCATACGAAGCCGAAGGGCACGTGCTTTTTGACGTTGCCAGCGATCCGGATTATGGCAGCTTATCGCGACGCTCTTTGGCCGATATGATCGATGGCGCTCGCGTCGAGGTCGCACCGTACAAGCGCGATCCAAAGGACTTTGTTCTATGGAAACCATCGACCGGCGATCTCCCAGGTTGGGAAAGCCCCTGGGGTCGGGGGCGACCCGGATGGCATATCGAGTGTTCCGCGATGATCCACAAACATCTTGGGCCCACGATTGACATCCACGGAGGCGGTAACGACCTAACCTTTCCGCATCACGAAAACGAACTTGCCCAGGGGCGGTGCGTCGGAGGCCACGCCAACTACGTGCGCTACTGGATGCACAACGGAATGTTGACAATGGGCACTGCAAAAATGTCGAAGAGCGTCGGTAACATCGTCACCATCCGCGAGCTCCTCGAAATGTACGACGGCGAGGTACTTCGTTATGCCCTGCTGTCAGGGCAATATCGCCAAAGTCTCGTGTGGGAAGAGCGCTTGCTCAAGCAAGCGCGGTCGAGCCTAGACACGCTCTATCAAGCCTTGCGCGCGGTGACTTCCGATAGCCCAAATACGGCTCGGTTCTATGCCGATTCGCCCGCATCCGAATTTCCCAATACAGTCCTCGAAGCCTTAGCCGATGACTTGAATACCCCTATTGCACTTGCTTCACTACATGCTCTTGCCGGCAAGATCCACGGTGCAAACAACGAAGCAGAAAGATCCTGTCTTCGAGCAGAGCTGCTCGCCGGCGGTTGGTTGTTAGGTATCCTGAACACGCCGGTAGAGGAATACTTTCAAACCGACGCCGCCCTTGATAGTGCCTCGATCCAGGTACTCATCGATGAACGCGAGGCTGCACGCAATGCGAAAGACTTTACCCGAGCAGACCAAATACGTGATCAACTCTTGGAAAGCGGGATTGAGCTCGAAGACACGGCGGAAGGAACTCGCTGGAGAACCTTGTAGACGCAACAGCCACCCTTAGATTCTCAATTGGCTGGTGCGAGCAAAGCTACCCGAATATAGTGACCGCGACCGCGACTGTGCGGCCTGAAACTAATCGGTTCGAGTGAACGGGAAGTCGGTGCGATTCCGACACTGTCCCCGCAACAGTGAAGTAGAGTACGCATCGCATGTCGGCTAGGTCCGACAACGCAAGCCACTGGCACAATTATGCTGGGAAGGCACGAGCGCTGTTTCAAGGGAAACGTCTACCAAGTCTGGAGACCGGCTCGAACGGTATCCATCTGCCATTCGCGGAGCGACGAGGGAAGATTGTTCTAGTGTGTTTGTCTTTCGTACGACATCTACAAAACGTTGCAGTAATTTCAACTTTTATTACGGGTAACTCTACCTTCGCAGACGAAAATATCGTCACCGAAATTATTGTAAGTGCAAGCCGACTGGAAACCACCGAACAGCCAGTCCACGTGGTCGATATGGACGACACTCCACGGCCTCTCATGGCTGTAGATACACTTCGTGGGCTATCGAGCGTCGCCGTTTCTCAATCAGGCAACCGGGGTTCTCTAACCCAAATACGGCTTCGAGGCGCCGAATCGAATCATGTCATGGTATTAATCGATGGAATTCAGGCAAACGACCCGGCTATAGGATCAGAATTCAATTTTGGCACGCTTCACGGTACCGGCATCACGCGTATCGAGGTCCTGAACGGCCCGCAAAGTGCGGTACACGGAAGCGACGCGCTAGCCGGCGTAATCTTTATCGACACGACCCCCGTCGCCGACCGCTCCGCCGTATATCTTGGCATAGGGACCGCACAAACCGTCACTTCCTCTATTGACTTCGCGCGAGTGAAATCCAACGGGTACGTTAGCACTTCAATTGGGGGCATCAAAAGTGACGGTACCAATGTCTCGCTAGTTGGCGACGAAAACGATGCTTTTAAGAACAAAAACTTGAATTTCAACGCGCAACACTCGGTTGCGAACTGGACGGTAAAACTAACTTCGCGATTAACTCGGTCATGGACCGACTTCGATCCAACGCCCTATCCAGCATTCGTTCCCATTGACGGGGATCTTCGCAACGATACAGACCTGAAACTAATTGGTGTATCCGGCACTTGGGATGGCTCGGATTATTGGACGCCCAACATTCACCTCGCAACTACGCGCGCTCGATTAAGTAATGTTTCGGGCGAGACCATTTCTGATGGCAGTATCGGGAAGCGGTACAACGTCACGTTCTCCAACAACTTTAGACTTTGGAATGATCGACGGTTAAACGTGACGGTAGGCCATCATTCGGAAGAATTACTCCGGCACGGCGTACCGAACGTGTACGGTGACCCTAACCAAAATCAACAAACGCAGTCATCCAATATTGCGGCTGAATACCTCTACACCGGGCCATCCATCGCAGCATCAGTTTCGATAAGGCGCGATCACAACAGTTTATTCGGCGACGCAACGACCTTTGGTATAAGCGGTAGCGTCGTTCTTCGTTCCACAAAGTGGTTCGCTCGAATCGCTTCAGGCTTCAAGAATCCAACCTTTACGGAACGTTTCGGCTACACGCCTGACACATTCGTTGGTAACCCTGATCTAACACCGGAATCAGCGAAAGAGTTTCAGATAGGGGTTCACCGATCTTGGCGCGGAACAGATCTTTCGCTTGTGTATTTCAACGCTAACCTCAAAGACGAAATCGACGGATTTGTTTACGACCCCGTCAACATGGGTTTTACGGCTCGGAACATGGCTGGCCGAAGTCATCGATCCGGCATCGAAGCGACCGTCGAGATAGAAAGAGGATCACATTCGTTAGACGCGAGTTACAGCGTGATCCAAAGTACCGAATCTGGACTTCGCGAAGTGCGCCGACCACGAACCCTTGGCCGGATAAACTATACGTTCCGAGTCGGCGAACGATGGATTCTAGCAGCCAGGATCACGCATACCGGGAGTCAAATCGATACCGATTTCTCAACTTATCCGGGGACACGTCGACGGCTGGATCCGTACCAACAGGTCAACGCCGGCATGACCTTTCGCGTTAGCCCCCAACTTCAGCTCCAACTTTTCGTTGAAAATCTATTCAACGTAAAAACACAAGACGTATTCGGTTATCGTAATCCAGGTACCTCAATACAGATCGGGATCCACGCATCATTATGAATGGTGACGCAATCCGTCGGCACGTAGGAGCAATGTGGAACGAAAGTATCGTCCCAACGCTCCACGAATACATCCGTATCCCAAATAAGTCCCCAGCTTTTGATCGGGATTGGGAAGAACACGGTTATATGGACGATGCCGCCAATCTGCTCGTTAAATGGGTCGCTCAAACAGACATTACCGGATTAACGCACCGCGTGGTTCGACTCGAGGGACGCACACCCGTCATCCTCGTCGATATACCGGGCGAGCGCGGGAACGTCTTGATGTACGGGCACTTCGACAAACAGCCCGAATTCACGGGTTGGGCGGACGGGCTTGGTCCATGGACTCCAATCGAAAAAGATGGCCGACTGTACGGACGCGGAGGTGCCGACGATGGCTATGCGATCTTCGCTAGTCTTGCCGCGATTAGTGCGCTGCAAGCGCAGAACCTTCCTCACCCGCGATGTCTGATACTCATTGAGAGCTGTGAAGAAAGCGGTAGTTATGATCTTCCCAGCTATATTGACCATTTAAGCGACGAAATCGGCGAACCCGACCTGGTAATCTGTTTGGATGCGGAATGTGGAAATTACGATCAACTTTGGTTGACGACGTCGTTACGCGGGACGTTGAGTGGAACACTCAACGTTGAAGTACTTTCCGAAGGGGTGCATTCGGGCGCGGCAGGAGGAATCGTGCCGTCCAGCTTTCGGTTGCTCCGCCAGTTACTCGACCGAGTCGAGAATGCGGTCTCAGGCGAATTACTGAACTTCCTACAGGTCCCCATTACTGCCGACGTTCGGGCACAGGCTGACCAAGTCGCGTCAACCCTCGGACCCACCGTGCTCGATCGTTTCCCGTGGTCGGGCAGTACCCGGCCGACAGCAACCTCGTCAAGCGAATTGGTCATAGCAAATACCTGGGGAAGTAGCATGGCGGTGGTGGGCCTCGCGGGCGCTCCAGACCCCTCAAACGCCGGCAATACGTTGCGACCCTCAACCGCGGCAAAACTTGTTTTCCGTCTCCCTCCATCGCTCGACGCTGACGAAGCGGCGAATCGAGTCAAATCAACGTTCGAAAAAGATCCACCGCAAGGCGCCACCGTGTCTTTCAGCCTCGATAGTCCGCAAACAGGTTGGCACGCTAATAGTCTGTCCCCGAGCCTATTAACCTCGCTCGAACAGAGTTCCGAAACTTTTTTTGGAGCCCCCATGATGACCATGGGAACGGGCGGGACTATCCCATTTATGAAAATGTTGGGAGACCGATTCCCCGCTTGTCATTTCTTTGTGACCGGAGTTCTCGGCCCGCATTCGAACGCCCATGGGCCGAATGAATTTCTCCACGTAGATACGGGAATTCGCGTGACCTGCTGCGTCGCCCAGGTGTTGGCCGACCGAGCATTGACACCGTAACCCATTTGAACCGCGGCCAGTCGTTGCGGTTTTCCCTATTACTACGCCAAGTGCGCCCTCAACTTGCTGTGGCGACCGAATTGGGCTTCGAGAAACGACATTTGGTCCCCGAGAATTCGTCCACTGTTGGTCAACGCTAGATACTCGGCGACATTGGGGACATAGGGTAAGGCTAGTATTTCCATCCCGCATTCGTGCGGTAACCGGCTACCTTTGAAGTGATTGCAACGTTTGCACGCAGCCAACACATTATCCCAACGATCATCACCACCCCGAGATTTAGGCACGACGTGGTCTCGCGTGAGTTTCAAATCAGGGAACGACCCACCACAGTACAAACACAAGTTGTGATCACGAGCAAAAAGGGCTTTATTCGTCAGTGGCGGACCGCTTCGATCCAGTGAAACGACACGGCCGTTGCACGCGATAATGCTGTGTACTTCCAGCGATGTCTGGCGGCCGTCTCGGCGGGAGTGTCCACCACGAATCCTCAATATGGACTCTCCATGTGTCCATATGACCAATCGGCGTGCATATAGACATACGGCGTCCTGCCAGCTAACCCAATCAACGGGCTGCCCCGCCAAGTTGAGCCTTAGGATGCGCGGGGCGCGATCGAAGTCGTCCAACGTCGCTAACATAAATCTATCCTTCCACCCGACCCGTATCATGACCAATCACGAAAGGCTGTCAACTCGCACTCACGCAATAACTTTACGGATTGCGGAGCTCTGGAGCGGCGCTAACGCACCTCCATATAGCCGTCCCGGATCGCCGGTTCACCTGCCATGTTATAGGCGGTAAACCAGACATGACTGTCTGCTAACCCGTTGACTTCCAGGGTAATGGTGCTCGGCATCAAAACCATGGCACTGAATCGACACGCGTATCGCTTAACCCGGTGGGCATCACCATCGAGCAAGTTGTTGA
>CEWR01122214.1_pt1 | contig 27596 bp, 26 predicted proteins | sample 356321 | NCBI WGS metagenome assembly CEWR01 (sample SAMEA2621551, study PRJEB7988) | marine metagenome | biome: marine biome (ENVO:00000447); feature: mesopelagic zone (ENVO:00000213); material: "saline water (ENVO:00002010), including plankton (ENVO:xxxxxxxx)" | depth 790 m
TGAAAAGGCTGCGGATAGGGAGTGGACATGGACGGTTTACACCGGGGAGATGTATGAGTACCGTAAACATCACGATGAGGTCGTTAAACCCCTTATCGAAGCGGCAAATGTATCAGGTAATAAAGAGCCAACTGGGGATGTTGCTCCCGCTAAGGATGTGACGAAAGAGATCAGAGAGAAGGCAAGAAAACTTGGGTTTGGTGAGGTAGGGTTTACAAAGTACGATCGAAAATATGCTTACAAAAGTAAAAAAGCCTGGGTCAAGTATGAGCATGCGATATGTTTGGCACTTGAACAGGATTATTGGCAAACCCAGACTATACCAAGTATGGAAGCTGAATTTGCCCACTTTGGAACATATGAGATAGAGGGTGCTCTAGCCCTGGATCTTGCCGACTTCATTAGGGATTTAGGTTACAAAGCTCAGATACATAGTCCGAACGATAATAGTGCTGCGTACATACCGATGTTTGTCGAGGCTGGCCTTGGACAACTTGGTGCTAATGGACAGCTGCTCTCACCACATTTTGGTAGTAGATCTAGACTTATTATTATCAGTACAGATGCAATAGTAACGTACGATGAACCAGTCGATTACGGTATACATAAGTTCTGTGAAATGTGCCAAATTTGTGTTAATCGATGCCCGGGAAGAGCTTTGGTTAAAGAGAAGGTGTTTTGGAGGGGTGTTGAAAAGCATAAATTAATGTACGACCGATGTCGACCTGTAATGGCTACCTACGAAGGTTGCGGGGTTTGCATGTTGGTTTGTCCCGTGCAGCGCTACGGTATGGCCCCTGTGATGGAGTATTTTGTCGAGACAGGAGAAGTTCTCGGAAAAGGAACGGATAACCTGGAAGGCTATGAAATTCGGGGCAAAGGTTACTATGGCCCCGGTAAACTTCCTTCGTTTGACAGAGAATTTTTTGAAATACCTCACGGTACAAAAGATGAATGGCTATTCACACAGTTCAAACAGAAGATTGAGGAGAAAGGCAAGGTCACCGAGGACGAGAAACAGGAATTCGTGGAGAAATTGGGAGACATCTTGTCTGAAGACTCTATTTTCGACGCCGGATTATAAAGATTTTGAGATACAGGTGACATTGGCATGACTAGTCGGAGTACATTTGAAAAGGAACATATAGACGGCCTTTTTGGTGAACTCAATACCGGCTATAAAGGAATGCCAGAGAGTGAACAGTTGCATAGAGATGCTCACTTAGCAATTGCCTACCACGATTCAGGAAGGCAAATACCGGACTCCATAGACCCCAGGGTGATTGCATTAATAGCCAAATACGGACCAACCGGTACCTGAAAACACCTCTTTGATACAAGCCCCTGCTGGCTCAGTTTAGCATTGGGGCAGCAGGGGCTTGTAATATACAATGCCAGCGCTAAATATCTCCTAAGTATGATAATTTGGGGCCGTAAAATTGGTCCAATCAGCTTGTGGACCCAAATGTAAGGAAGTAAAAAATGGTTACCAATACCAAAAATCTAAAATTGTTGAAACATAAATCAGCAGTAGTTAGTTTGGGCCCAGACCGAGCTCCGGCGAGATCTATGCTAAGGGCCGTTGGCTTAGACGACGAGGATATGGAAAAACCATTCATTGCCGTTGCTAATTTGGCCAGCGATGTCACCCCATGCAATGTGCATTTGACAAGGATCGCAGATAAAGTGAAAGAAGGGATACGGGATGCTCAGGGTGTGCCTTTTATGTTCGGCACCATCACGATTAGTGACGGAATATCGATGGGTACTGAAGGTATGAAAGGATCTTTGGTAAGCCGCGAAGTGATTGCAGATTCTATTGAAACTGTGTGTTTTACAGAAAGTATGGACGGTTTGGCTGTTGTGGCGGCATGCGACAAAAATATGCCAGGGGCCATGATGTCTATGGCGCGCCTAAACATACCGTCTATTTTTGTTTATGGAGGTGCTATTCTTCCAGGTAACTATGCAGGTAAGGACATAAATGTCCAAGATATGTATGAAGCGGTTGGAGCATTCTCGACCCAACAAATTTCGTTAGAAGAACTGATAGCCATGGAGCGGGTGGCTTGTCCTGGAGAAGGAGCCTGTTCCGGCATGTTCACGGCGAACACTATGGCCTCAGCTATTGAGGCGATGGGCATGTCAATACCAGGTGCCGCATCTATCCCTGCGGTGGACCCCCGAAATTTGGATGTGGCCCACGAGGCAGGCAAACACTTATATAACATGCTTGAAAATGGGATTAAACCTAGGGATATCATGACCCGGAAGGCTTTTGAGAATGCGATAAGGTTGGTGCTGGCGATGGGAGGGTCTACCAATGCGGTTCTGCATCTTTTGGCTATTGCTAGAGAGGCAGAGGTCGAATTAACAATAGATGATTTCGATATTCTTTCAAGGGAGACACCATACCTAACCGATCTACGGCCTGGAGGAAATTATGTAATGTCTGATGTAGATAGATCTGGGGGGGTTCAAGTAGTACTAAAAGAATTACTAGATGCAGGAATGCTACATGGTGATGCCAAGGCAATTAATGGTAAAACCCTAGAAGAAAACCTTTCTGATGTTGATACAAAGCCAGATGAGAGGGTGATTTTTTCGGTTCCTAACGCAAAAAGTTCAACTGGGGGACTAGCTATCCTCAAAGGTAATTTAACTCCTGAAGGAGCTGTCATAAAAGTTGCTGGAACTAAAATCGAAAAACATGAAGGACCAGCAAGAGTGTTTGATGGAGAACGTAGTGCTTTTGAAGCTGTCACCAGGGGAGCGATTAAAGATGGGGACGTGGTTGTCATAAGATATGAGGGACCTAAAGGTGGACCAGGAATGCAGGAGATGTTGGCTGTGACGGGGGCAATCATGGGTGCCGGGTTGGGGGAAACGACAGTTCTTATTACCGATGGTAGATTCTCAGGGGCAACTAGAGGTGGTGCAATAGGCCATGTCTCTCCGGAGGCGGCGGTAGGGGGGCCAATTGGATTGATAGAGGATGGGGACATAATTAACCTGGATATAGAAGCACGGGACCTGAGCGTTAAATTGACTGCTAAAGAATTAGAAGATAGAAGGTCAAAGTGGAGCCCGAGAAAACCCAATTACGAGAGAGGTGTTTTGGCCAAATATGCCAAATTAGTGTCTTCGGCCTCAGTTGGGGCTGTTACTAGCTAGTTCTCTAATTATTCTAAATAGTTAGTGATATAATTCACTAGCATTAGTCCCAACCCATCCACTGAAGCCTTTATTCCCGCAAAGGGTTAAGTTTAGTAAATGAAAACGATATTATTTGTCGCTAGTTGTACCTTAATGCTCGTGACCATATATATGGTATTTATGTGGGTGCCTACTGAACAGAACTTAGGTGTTTCGCAACGAATATTTTATGTTCATGTTCCTCTTGGTTGGATCGGAATGGTTTCTATTTTTGTGGTTGGTATAGCCAGTGTGATCCATCTGTTAACAAAGAAAAATCTATGGGATGCTATTGCATATTCCGCCGCTGAGTTGGGAGTTATATTTGCTACTCTAATTTTGATAACTGGAGCGGTATGGGCCAAACCGGTTTGGGGAGTTTGGTGGTCTTGGGACCCTAAACTTACTACTACCTTAATTCTTTGGTTTGTATACGTCGGCTATCTGATGGTTCGTTCTTTCTCCCCTCGGGGGTCTCAGGGACGGCGGTATGCTTCGGTTGTGGCATTGTTAGGGGCTATTGATGCCCCGATTATATATTTGGCATCGATTTGGTGGAGGACAGCTCATCCTAATCTAAATATTGGGCCGCTTGCAGAAGCAGATTCTGACTTAGATAGCAAAATGTATATAACATTTTTCGTGTCGTTGATCACGTTTACCATTTTTTATGTTTATGTGATGTTAGAAAGAATTCAAATGAGAAAATGCGAAGATGATTTAGACGAGGTTCATCAGTATGTATCCCTTAATTAGTAGGTCGCTCCGGTTAGTGCCATTTATATTCATCACTGTTGTGTCTATGCTGGTTTTGGAGAAATCTTTTGTTTTCTCCGATTCTCCATTAGTTAGTGAAGCCAAACAAAATGATCCTGACGCAAATTTGAAATATTTGTTTGCAGTGTTTTTTTTAGTTTGGGCTTTATTTTTTGGTTATATTTTCTTTCTTTCTCGAAGGTTGAAAGAAATGAGAAATGAAGTAGCTATTCTAAAAAAAATTATTTCTGAAAGAGAATAACATCTGAAATGAATGACCGAATTAGCGACAGTTATATTTCCGAATCCAAAATGACAAGCAATCGAGGCAAGTTTCTTTTTGCCGCGCTTGTATTGTGCGTCGCTCTAGGGTATTTCGCCTACATGGCTTTTCAGGGGGCAACCGTTTATTACTATACTGTGAGCGAGATATCCACACAGCCTCCTACTGCTGAAGGACGTATGGTGCGGGTTAGCGGGAAGCTAAAACCAGGGTCTTTTCATAGGGTTGAAGGCTCCACATCAGCGCGTTTTTCATTGATGGATGGAATAAGTGAAATTGAAGCGGTTCATAACGGAGTGTTACCAGATTTGTTTTTTAATGAGCATTCAGAAATTATTCTTGAAGGCGCTCATACCCCAGGGCAGGAATTTGATAGTCAGAATGTGATAGTTAAATGCCCGTCAAAATATGTTGCTGTGGAAGAATCTGAAAAAAATAAAAATTAACCAAGACTTTCTTCTACTAGCTCTACTAAGTCCTTCACCTGCTTGGACCCGTTTTCTCCCTTGGATTGGACACCCTCTTCCATCATCTGCATGCAAAATGGGCACGACACCCCTACAATGTCGGCACCTGTTTCTAAGAACTGGTCTGTTCTGGAATGGTTGACTCTTTGATTACCTTCTTCCTCGTACCACATGTGCCCGCCGCCAGCTCCACAGCAGAATCCGTTTTCCCTGCATTTTTCCATTTCCACCAATTCCAACCCTGGTATCGATTTAGCAACCTGTCTCGGCGCCTCATAGATGCCATTATGCCTTCCTAAATAACATGAATCATGATATGCCAAAGTGGTATTTATAGTGACTACAGGTTTTATTTTTTCTTTCTCAATAAGGTCTGAGATTAATTCGCTGTAGTGCATTACTTCGTACGTGCCACCAAGATGGGGGTACTCATTTTTGATGTTGTTAAAGCAATGAGGGCAACTGGTGAGAATCTTTTTTATGCCATACTTGTTAAAAGTTTCTATGTTTTGCATGGCCAACATTTGATATAAATATTCATTGCCCATTCTTCTGGCTGGATCCCCACTACAAGTTTCTTCGGTACCCAATATGGCAAAATCTACCTCAGCTCGATTGAGAATAGAGACCATGGCTCTGGGAATGCTCTGACTCCTCTGTTCCAAGGCACTAGTGCATCCCACCCATAGGAGATATTCAGCCTCTGGGTTTTCAGAGAATGTTTTTACATCAAGACCCTCATACCAACTCTCTCTGGTGAATGTAGTGCCACTCCATGGATGCCCTCTCTGTTCCAGATTTCGCAGCGCTCCCTCTGCTCCTTCTGGTATGTCCGGTTCTTCCATGACCATATAGCGTCGCATATCTACTATAGGATGGAATGGTTCATTGCCGACTGGACATACCTCGGTGCAAGCACCACATGTTAGACAGTCCCATACAGCTTGCTTCTCTATTCGTGATCCGATGATATTGGGTATATCCTCTTCGTTATCAACCGAGGTGGCATCGGCAATATGGTACCTGAGGCCTTGCACTATATGCATTGGAGAGAGCGTTTTCCCTGTTAGGTTTGCAGGACATACATCTGTACATCTACCGCAGACAGCACATGCGAAGGCATCAAGTAGCTGTTTTTGGTTAAAGTCTTTCATTTTGGATGCCCCGAAAGACTCGGCTGTTTCAAAATCAGTTATTGTTGTCAACGTTCCTTTAGCACCTAACTGCCGTGTAACAAAACCGATTGGAGCCCCAACCAGGTGAACATGTTTAGATATTGGAATGTAGACGGAGAATCCCAGTATTATGGTCAGATGTATCCACCAGCTTATCTGGTATATAAAAGAAGACACATCCCTGTCAAAGCCACCGTCGTTTAATATATCCCCCAAAAAATTGCCTATTGGGGAATGAGAATGGACGTTTTGTGCAGCAACATAAAAGGCCTCCCCTATTATGGTGCTGATCATCAAGAAGGCTATCAAGGCAAGTATTATGGCAGCCTCTCTTTTCTGAGTTAAGTCAAACCTCAACCTATTAGCAGTAAATACCCATCTTCGCAGTACAGCTAAAACTATCACGGACAGCAAGGTTACGGCCAAAATATCTAAGTAGGTTCCAAAAATTGTTAATCCAGCTTCAGAAAGTAAGGTTTTGGAGAAATTAGGGTTAATTGAATCCCCGTATATAAAAATCAGGTAGCTTAGTGAGAAAGACAAGAAGCCCCAAAATATGATGGCGTGTGCCATGCCTGCTCTGTCTCTCACTACGTCAGTACTTTGGAGGACTTTCTTCTGGCCTAGGATATAAGGTAGGGCTCCAAGGATTCTTTTAGGGAGCTGATCTGTTCTTCCAGAAGGTTTTCCCTGCAAGATAGGTTTAAACATCCGAATATATAAAAAAGAAGCCGCGGCTCCAAAGCAACCTAATGTTGCTAGGTATACTAAGATCCATGATGGTATTAAGCCTAAGAATTCAATGGGTGGGGCCATGTCTATCCTCCATAACAATTGACATCATATTATCATCAGAGTAAAAAAATACACGTCAAACGGGCACTTTTTGGTCCGTAATATTTTTTACAGCAGGTGGATCCTTTGGTTTGCTTAATGTGAAAGTTAGTAGGCCTCCGATTATCCATGCGGACCCGAACAAGAAAAATGCCACTGAATAGCTGTAACTTTCTTCCCAAAGAATACCGGCTATTAATGGACTCAATGCCGAAATGATCATGGTGATAGGTGCAATAACCCCTCTAATACTTCCCATATATTGGCGTCCAAAATATTCAGGTAATGCCACATTAGTCAGAGTGGGGAATCCCCCCATAAAAAACCCATGTATAACTCCCCAAATCACCAAAATCCAAACAGAATCGAGGGGTATGATCATATAGGTTGATAATCCAGCAGGTATCAAACAAAGTGCAAGAACTCTTCTTATATCCATTTTTTCTGCTAGGTAGCCAAAAGGGAGTTTGCTAATCATGGCTGAGGTGGCTAATGAGGTCGCTATCAAGGTTGCTGACTGTATATTTAGTCCTTTGTCTTGAATATAGGCGACTTCGTGAAATAGTACGACCACTAAACCTGAAAGGCCTAGACACTGAATTAGCAAAAGTATCCAGAATTGGGTGTTCCTTATAGATTGTTTCAGGGTCCAGGAATTTACTTCATTATCTGCGGTAACTTCTGCATTCGAGTCCGATGTATTTCCATCAGGCAGTAGTCCAATGTCTTCGGGGCTTCTCCTAAGAAATAGTGATGATACGGGGACGATAGCAACTACCGCCATCATTCCCAATACTACCCAAGCTGCTCTCCACCCAAGGGTGGAGATGGCCAAACCTGCAACAGGCGCGACTACAACACCACCGGCCGATATGCCCATGGTGCCAATGGCCATCGCTCTTCCTCTCATTCTCACGAACCATTTGGCCATCAATGATGGACCAACCAATTGACTACCCATGGCAGCAGTGCCAAAGCCATAAATAATCCCGTATAACATGTAGAACTGCCACACTTTGTCTATTTGAGAGGTAAAAGCCAAGGCAGTACCCCCAACCAAACTGCCAACGGAAACTATTATTCTTCCTCCATGTCTTCTATCCACCAATAGGCCTAATAGTGGGAGTATTGGAATTGTGGCGAGTTTAAATATAGGAATTACTGAAAACTGAGTTCTGGATATTCCTATCTCCTCACCCATCGGTATGATGAAAAATCCTAAAGCATAGCTACCAGTGCCGGCATTTATCATGCTTGAGGTGAAAGAAGAAAATACTATAAGCCAGCCATAGAAGAACCATCGGTTTCCTAGTCTTTCCAACCATGTATCCAATCTAGTCATACTATTGGAAAAACCCCAAGGGTCTGACAGGATTTTTAATCATCAAGTAGAGGTGGCTTGTGGGTGAAATTCACCACCGACTCAATCCACATTGAAGTCGATAGTAAATTCGATTCGTCAAAGTGGTCCGATATTATTTGTACTCCCAGTGGCATGCCGTCATGGTCCAAAGCGTATGGCAAAGAGATTGCTGGCACCCCGGCCATTGTCCACGGAGCTTGAAAGATAGGTTCCCCCGTAGTCTCTGAGGTTGGAGCACCTGACAGACTTGTTGGCATTATCAAAGCATCGTATTTCTTTGATAATTTTGATACCTGCTTAATGTAATTCTGTTGAAAATGCTTTGATTGTATATAAATATACGTTGGGGTATTCAAACCATGTTCGATTATTTCTTTCACTCTGGGAGCAAAGTCATCAGGCCTTTTTTCAAAATTATCTTTATGGGTATGTGCTGCCTCGCAATTCATGATGACTTTGTGAGAGCCTAAGATGCGATTAAAATCAAGTTGTGTATCCGCAGTCTCTATTATCGCCCCTGCCTTTGAAAGTCTCTCCAATAAAAGAGCAAAATTTTCCATAGTGCTCTGATCTGAATTTTCATAGTAGAAGTCTTCTACAACGCCGATATGAGGTGGTCGGGAGACCGGTTTAGGAATCGAAATATGTGGTTTGCTATGCACTTCCACCGAATCCTTATCTTCGGCATCATAACCAGATAAATACTGCAACAGGATTGCAGCATCTTTTACCGAGCGGGTAAACCATCCCATTGTGTCAAGAGATAATGCTACCGGGAAAACTCCTTGCCTACTGACGAGGCCGTATGTCGGTTTGAATCCGACGATACCGTTGTATGATGCAGGCCTTAAAACGGAACCTGCAGTTTGAGACCCTAGGGCAGCCGGGAACATGCCTGAAGCTACACCGACAGCTGAACCACTACTGGATCCTCCAGGTGTTCTTGAAAAATTCCAGGGGTTTTTGGTAGGAGGAGGATCTCCACAAGCAAATTGGGTGGTTACGGTTTTCCCCATAATCACAGCCTTCGAGTCTCTTAGCATTTTCACCATTTGGGCGTCATACCCAGGTTCATAATTTTCATATATTGGAGAACAACAGGTTGTCCTAATGTCGCGGGTGCAATAAATGTCCTTTATACCTATAGGTACACCGGCTAATTTACTAGAACTCTCCTGGCTATAGTTTTCGGTTTCCAAATTTGGGTTCAGTGTTACCCAAACATTCAGATTTGGGTCAAGTTTTTTAGAACGATCCAGTAAATGAAGTACCAATTCTTTTGTTGAAATCTTTGAAGAACTTAATAGTTCAGACAATTCCTCTATTGTAGAATATTCAAGTGATTTCCCCATTTAAGCTCCTTATTCTCACTCAAAGGTAAGGGAAACTTTTAAGGCTCCATCCTCACGAGAGTCGGCCAGGTTAAAAGCGTTCTGTATATCAGATATTGGAAATTGGTGGGTAACAAAGGGTGCCATATCAATTTCCTTATTTTCTATGTAGTCCACAGCTAGTTGGAAGGCCGGCAAACCAGGCTCGTCTTGGGCTCCAAACACTGAATGCATGTCTATACATTTACGGAAAAAGGTATCCCAATCAAAAGGAACTTTTTCCATAGTTGGAGGCAACCCAAACACTGCCAATTTTCCGAAAGGCTTAACTAATTTCAAAGATTGGTTCAAAGTGTCAACACTGCCTACAGCTTCTATGACCAGGTCCGCACCTTCACCGGATGTAATGTCCATCACGGCCTCTGTAGCTTTGTCGCCTGTAACATCAATTGCTTCGTCGATTCCCATATTGCGGCCAGCTTGTAACCTCTCTGCTACTGGTTCGATCCCTATGATTTTATGAGCTCCGAGTTTCCGTAACATAAAATCATGGAATAAACCAACAGAACCTTGTCCTAAAATGGCTATAGTTTTTCCGACTAATGTCGGTAATTTTCTTGTTCCAAAAACCACTGTCCCAAGCTGTTGTGCCATTAACAGATGCGCCTCTGGAACACCTGATGGTACCCGTAGAAGGAAATTAGGATCAATTAATTGGTAGCCTGCGAAGCACTTGGAGTTCCAAATATTTGGCACAGTGAGTACTAATTGTCCTTCGGCAAAATCTGTATCACCAGGGTCTATTATTTGTCCAATACCTTCGTGTCCGGGGTAACCGTGGGGAAGAGGGAATTCATGCACATTCCAACCCATATAAGTTATGTGCAAGTCGCTACCACATATCGATGCGAGATTCGTTTTTACTAATACTTTGCCAGGTTCCATTTTTGGGATATCTATAGCCTCACATCGCCATTCTCCCAACCCAGTTGATATCGCTGCGGGCATCTCGCTCATCACTAACTCCGTGTATAAAAACATGTCTTTTGGTAGATGTTTGGAATTGTACCCTCGTGTATCCTTAGAATACAAAATTAATTTATCCCCAAAGGCTTTTTGAACAGGAAGGTGTAAAGATCAAGTTTCTTCCTGCTATCGTGCTGCCTGAGCAATTATCCGGATGGCCGAGGTAATAAATTGGAATCGGACCGCAAGAATAAATTAAAAGAATTAAATGAAGAAATAAGATATTATCCCGGCCCAATTGCTGGATGCGATGCTCAGTTCAACTGGCTATTGGAAGAACGGATAAGATTAGCCAATCAATGGAAAGAATTGACAGATATTTCCCATAGAGAACTTACTGATGTCATTGACCAAGGTTGATATTTGAAAACTATTGCTAGTTATTGGATAGGTGTGGGTTCAATATTAGCTTTCTTGTCCGTTTTGGTTGGAGCACTGGGAGCTCATTGGCTCGATCCTGTCATGGACATGGATTCTAAAGATACTTATGAAACTTCCGTCAGATTCCAGATGTTTCACTCAGTGGCTTTGATTCTTATCGGAATAATATTGAATTTCAAATTTGAATTCAACAGGCTCTTTTTTTATATACCGTGGTTGGTTTTGGCAGGGACTGTCATATTTTGCGGTAGCTTGTACACGATAAGTCTGAGCTCCTTTAATTGGCTCGGTGCTGTAGCTCCTTTTGGGGCCTTACTATTTATATTTGGTTGGTTGTTGCTAGCTTTTTCAGTATTCAATATAGCAAGACAAAATCAGAATAAAGATGATAGGTAAAACGAGGTTCAGGTCTCATTATTAGGAGCGGATATTTCTTAACTAGCTCAATAACTCGCTAGGGTTATCTTTTACTAAGCTAGAAATATTCTTCGGTGACATTCCTGAATCCAGCAATGCAGCTATAGCCATCCGCATTCCCTCAGATGGTGGAGGGTTTACTGGCTGTCCAAAAGCAGTTGTTACTACGGATCTTTCAATGCCAGCTTTAAGTATCTGCTGTGAAAAACCCATAGGGCTTATTTTTGCGGTTAAAGGCATACATGAAAGAAAGCTGTATTCCATGTATGCTCCCAGTGTGGTCAATTTTTTCAATTGATCTTCGAGAAATTCCTCAGGATGAGTTACTATCATCTTTCTTACGCCATGATCTTTGGCGGCCCCGAATAATTTCATCGTTTCCAATGGTGAAATGTATCCTGACGCCAAGACCATATCATTTGCTTGAACTACATCAATAATTTCAAAAGTGTCATCCGTGAGCTTTTCTGATTTGTCTAATATATATAGGCCTTTCCCAGAGTTAGTTTTTGATAGGTGAAACCCGGCTGAAATAGTAGGCATACAGACAACTTTTGTACCTAATCGAGCCGCTGTTTCCACTGCTTCTGGATTAATCCCCCCTACAGGTGAATTTAATGAAATCGAACCGTATATTTCGAGCCCTGGATACATTTGCGACAAGGCGTAGGTCAAAGGGTATGTGAGGTAATTGTGTGATTTTAATACGAACCCACCCATTCCCGCTTCGTAGGCTGATCTGGTGGTTTCCAAAGCATCCATTCGCCTTTTTGGGATGTCGGGGGCGGCGTGTACGTTAAGATCAATAGACCCTTTCAGCAGCGATTCAATTTCATCGTTCACAACTTCCTCCGATTACTGATCACAATATATTTATCAGATCGGGCAATTCTCTCATGCTACGGAAAACTATGGTTTCCGATTGTCCAATTGTCGGATTAATTTTTTTTGAGCAGAATGCTAGAGGGGTCATTCCGGCCTTATAGGCCGCTTCTACACCAACTGTTGAATCCTCTATCACCAATGTTTTTGACGGGGTAGCATTCATTTTCATTGCTGCATGTAGAAAAAGATCTGGGGCTGGTTTTCCGAATTTCACGTCATCCGCGCTGTATACGTGCTCTCCAAATCTCTCCATTAAACCTGTGATAGATAAGGTTTTATTTATCTTTAGGTGTGGCCCGCTGGATGCCACACATTTTGGGTAGGGTATGTTGTCCAAGGCAAATTGTATATCTTCGATCGGCTTCAAGTTTTTTTCAAACTGAGCAAACAGTTTTTTCATATAGGTCTCATGTAAGGTAGGGGGAGGTTCTGTTCCCAAACGTTTTTTAATCATATGAAAGCAATAATCCCAGGATTTGCCTAGGAATAGATCCATGCATACCTCTGGTGTGATATTTAGTCCAATAGTTTCCAATGACGCAGAAAGTACTGAGTTAGATATGACTTCACTATCAACAAGTACACCATCACAGTCAAAAATAACTAAATCGGGTGTCATAATTGTTTTTTCATCGGTGTGCTCGCTGGGATTAGACAATTGGTTTGGGTGTGGGTAACGATCAATATAATATAAGTTGACACGAAACGGATCAACTTATAACATTTATTCGAATAAATGCTTGAGTTTTAGTATACATCTAATCGGAGTATAGAAATATTTTATGCCACATAGAGACTCGGGGAAACAAGGTCCTGCTACAAACCAGCGTGTGATTCGACTGGGAGTTTCGGTAAACCAAGGCGCTCCTAGACCAGGGCGTGGTAGACCACGAACCAGAAGTGCTGCAAGTGTCTACGCTTCACCGGACGGACTCTATGTCATTAGTGTGGCTGCACGGTTGTTAGAAATGCATCCGCAAACCTTGCGTAAATATGAACGATCCGGATTGGTAAGGCCCTCAAGGACTGTTGGGATGCTCAGATTATATTCCGAGGAAGACATTATTAGACTGAGACTTATCAAACATTTAGTAGGTGACTTAGGTTTGAATTTAGCAGGTGTAGAGCTTTCACTAGGCATGTTTAACCAGCTGCTGAAAATGAAATCGGGACTGGATCAAGCTGAAAATGGAGAATTAAAGCAATACTTGGAAAATTGCCTGAATGAGATGTTCAAAATATTAAAGACTAGACCTTCTTAAATTTATATTTGTTATCTGATGGAGAGAAAATTTGGAAGAAAAAGAAATATCTGAAAATCCTGCCCCGGAGTCAAACGACCAAGAGTCGAATAACCTTGCAAGTGAAAAAGATTCAACAGATGCACCGGAAACATCAATTGATTTAAGTGAAGAAATAGACCATTACAAATCGATCGCTCAGCGGGCACAAGCTGATTTAGTAAATTATAGAAGTCGGGCTAGTCAGGAAATAGAAGAGGCCAAAAGGGCAGTCCAATTCGGAGTCATTTCAAGATTCATTTCTATAGTTGATGATTTGGAAAGGGCTGTTGAAAATGCCCCTGAGGAGGCCCAAATTGAATGGAGAGAAGGAGTCGAATTAGTGCTACGGAATTTGGAAAAAGCACTCGAATTAGAGGGTGTGAGTCAAATCGACTCTCTAGGCAAATCTTTTGACCCCCGAGAACATGAGGCCCTTTTGTATGAAGAAAATTCTGATACGGAAGACGGGTTGATACTCAATGTGATTCAACAAGGATATCGACTAAATGAAAGGATCATTAGGCCTGCAAGGGTAATCGTTTCAAAATTTACTGGACAAGAAAACCAAGAAGACGAATTAAGTAAACAGGAGGAAAAGTAATGCCGAAAATTCTCGGTATTGATTTAGGTACTACCAATTCATGCATGTCAATTATAGAAGGTGGTGAACCTCGGGTGATTGAAAATGCTGAAGGTAATAGGACAACCCCGTCAGTCGTAGGTATTAATCCTAGATCTAATGAAAGATATGTTGGAACAACAGCAAAAAGGCAGGCGGTCACAAACCCCGAGAACACGGTTTTTTCCGTTAAACGTTTTATGGGAATGAAATACGGGGATGATTCTGTAACTAGGAATAAAGACTTAGTTCCCTACCTGGTGGTGGAGCACACAAATGGTGATGCTCACGTTTCTATGGGGAACAAGAACCACGCCCCCCCAGAAGTTGCAGCTATGGTTCTTCAGAAGTTGAAACAGGATGCAGAATCCAAATTGGGTGAAGAAATTACCCAAGCGGTAATTACTGTGCCGGCGTATTTCGATGATAGCCAGAGGAATGCTACGAGGGATGCCGGAAAAATCGCAGGTCTAGAGGTAATGAGAATCATCAACGAACCGACAGCAGCGGCACTTGCATACGGTTTAGATAATGAAGGCGACCAGACGATAGCAGTTTATGACCTTGGAGGCGGTACCTTCGATATTACGGTTCTTCAGATAGGGGATGGGGTTTTTGAGGTTAAAGCAACTAACGGAGACACTCATTTGGGAGGAGATGATTTTGATCAGCTTATCATTGACTGGATCTGCGATAAGTTCAAACAAGACCAAGGGATTGATTTGAAGAGTGATCGAATGGCTTTACAAAGACTCAGGGAGTCAGCAGAGAGGGCAAAAATCGAACTTTCCACCTTGATGCAGACAGAGATCAATTTACCGTTCATTACAGCAGATGCATCTGGTCCAAAACATTTAGTTGAAACAATGGAAAGGTCAACATTAGAGCAATTAGTGAAGGATTTAGTCCAACAAACAATAGAACCTTGTAAGAAGGCTATGTCTGATGCTGAAGTTAGTTCATCTGAAATTGATGAGATTATCCTGGTGGGCGGTATGACTCGGATGCCGGTTGTACAAAAGGCGGTAGAAGATTTCTTTGGTAAACAAGTTCATCAAGGAGTAAATCCAGATGAAGTTGTGGCGATCGGTGCTGCTGTGCAGGCTGGTGTCTTGCAGGGAGACGTTCAGGATATTTTGCTGTTAGATGTAACCCCGCTGACTTTGGGTATAGAAACTTTAGGTGGTGTTACTACCCCGTTGATACAGAGAAATACAACCATACCTACTTCAAAAAGTGAAACTTTCACAACCGCCTCTGATAACCAACCTTCTGTTGAGGTGCACGTATTGCAAGGTGAAAGGTCAATGGCAAATGAGAATAAGACCATAGGAAGATTTAATCTTGACGGCATTTTACCGGCCCCAAGAGGAGTTCCTCAGGTGGAGGTCACATTTGATATAGATGCAAATGGAATCTTAAATGTTTCTGCCACTGATAAAGGTACAGGTAAAGAACAAAGAATCACGATAACTGCCAGTTCAGGATTATCGCAAGATGAAATAGACCAAATGATTGATGAAGCTGAACAACATGCAGAAGAAGATATACAAAAACGTGAAATGGTCGAAATTCGAAATACCGCTCAATCGGCTGTATTCGCCGCAGAAACTTTGGTTAAAGAAAATGCGGAGCATATCGATGCTTCACTTAAAGATGAGGTGGAGCAAAAAATATTGGATCTAAAGACTGCATTGGAGGGGGATGATAATTCCACTATTGAATCGGCTCTTCAGCAGCTTCAGGAATCTCTTCAGAAGATAGGTCAGGAAGTTTACAGCAAAACCAGTGAGGCGCCTGGAGTGCCTTCAGAGGAAGAAAGCTCTTCGACGGATGATCCAGAGAATACCGTAGAAGGTGAATTTAGAGAGGTTTAATTGGTTAAGAGGGCGAAAATTGATTTTCGCCCTCTTAAATAGGATCCTAAAGCACGTGGTAGGCCAGGCAGGTGTTGCCTCATGACATCTTCGGCGAAGTCGTTGTTTACATCTCGCCATACAGAATGTATGTGGTTCGCGCCGTTTTGTCTGTTGTCGAATTCCACCACGAAATTTCCTCCGTGAATTCTGTAGTAGTGTTCACCGCTAGTATCAGTAGCTCCACCCCAAGCAAAATGAACATTTTCTAATCCATATTTTTCAAGCTCGGCAAATTTTTTCTGTGCTAATTCCTCGGGTACTTGATTTATGTATTCTGATATTAGAGATTCGATAATTTCTCGTTGAGTTGCTGTCATTTTTGAGATTGATAGGCCTTCCTCAGCGGGTAAGGAAACTTTGGAGCTGTTGTATGTAATTATGTCGTACGGTGCAGACTCATAAATTATCGCCTTCTTTTTCTGTCCTTCATCAAAGTTGCTCATTAAGTCGATCGCAATATCTTCCCGATGGCTCAGAATCCGCAGACCATTTTTTGGCCCTTTTCTGACCTCGGCCGGGTTAGCCCCAAAGAAAAAAGGTGTCATAGCTATGATTTCACCTTTCCAAACACTGAAATGCAGCGAAACGTGATGTCCTTCTGCCCTCCAAGCCCAAGGATCATCCCCACCAGGGGTTCCAAATACAGTGAAGTAATACAATTCTGGATCCCTCTTGAATGATTTCACACCTTTTTCTTTCTCAAGGGGTCCCAATACGTTTTCAAGAGCAATTATTTGTCTAGCTTGCTCGTATGACCTGTCAGTCAGACCAGTCGACATCAACTTAAAAGCTAAATCCCTTTGATTGGGTTCCATGTCTCTCAAGGCCAAACCATGGCGGTTCATAGGGGGGTAGTACCAAAATATTCTCTCCCCATCCAAATATTCGAAACAAGCTTTGCTTTTTTGGCCTGGCGAAAGACTTTCTAAAAATTTGGAACCAGCTTCGGTCATTTGGTGGACCAATTTGCTGTGTGCTTTCGTTGCTGCCATTTCTAGCCTCCTTCGTTTAATTGATCAATATTTTTTTGTGTTGGTTGTGCGACGTAGATTAGCATTTACTATGCGCCGTTACTAGGTTTTGACTAGTTTTTGGAAGCTTCTGAGAACATCGGGAGGAGTAGTGTAGTGACTCATATTTGTTCTAGCTACTTCTGCGACATATATGCTCAAATTGGAATCAAGGCACAAGCCATGCGGAGCAGCGAATTGACCGTTTTCAAATCCATACCCCATATCTCCAATGCGCTCTAATACTTTTCCAGATTGGTCCAAAACGCTGACTCTGGGACCTATGTTTGGCACATTTTTACTCACATTGTTTCCGTAACCTAACTCGGCTACGTAAATTCTTTGTTGTTCATCTATGTAAATAGCACAGGGCCTATGAATATTTGACCAAGCAGCTTCAAATTTTCCTCTCTTATCAAAAACTTGCACTCGGTGATTTTCTCTGTCACAGATGTAAATATAACCATTTTTGTCTGTTGCAATGTTGTGTATGATGTTGAATTCACCTTCACCAGTTCCGGGCCCTCCCCATGATTGCAGGAGGTTTCCGTCAGGGGAATATTTATGTATTCGAGAATTTCCGTAACCATCTGTCACAAAAATGTCGCCTGTTTCTGGGTCTGTTGCGGTGTGGGTACATCTATTGAAAGGCTCTCCACTGAATAGCCCTGAAGAGTTTCCGGGGTTTCCTATTGTCATCAGTACCTTTCCGTCAAGGGTGCATTGTCTAACAGTATGATCGCCATCATCGGTGCAATATAAGGTGTTGTCTGGTCCTCTACTTACACCATGCGCTCTTGTGAATACACCTTCACCCCATGATTTTAGGAATTTCCCATCTTGATCAAATACCATCATAGGGTGCTCACCTCGGTTAAAAACGTATACATTGTCATTTTCGTCCGTAGCGACACCAGCGGTTTCAGGCCAGGAGTAACCAGGTGGCATCTGTTCCCAATTCTCGACTACGTTATATTTAAAATCCCCATTGCCAATTGTTACTTGTGAATCCATAAAAGTATCCTTAGGTGATTGTTTTATTCATCTTATTTGTCTAATTTATTGGATGTGGACGCGATTATACAACGGTCATTTTTATGAAAAGGTGTAGAATGGGTTTATAAGCGTAAATGCCCTTATGGAGGTTACTGATTATGGCTGGTTCAATAGTTTCATTACGATTATGTTTGGGAAGCCGTGAGCCAATGAAAGAGGTTGCACAGGCTAATTTTCTTACAGGCCAAGGTATGGAGGGTGATAGGCATATGCGCTCGGATGGGCTACGTTTAAAGAGACAGGTACTGGTGATGGATGTAGAGACCTTAAACCATTTTGATCTTGAGCCTGGTCAAGTACGTGAAAACATAACTTTGAAAGGTTTAGACTTATCGACTATTTCCGCTGGGGATAGGGTATCTTTAGGTGCCGATGTGGTATTGGAAATCACCGGAGATTGTGAACCTTGTTCTCGTATGGATGAAATACGACCTGGGTTGAAAGAAGAAATTGATGGAAAGAGAGGGCTCTTGGCGTTCGTAGAGAAAGGGGGGGTCGTTTCAGTTGGTTCTGAAGTAGGAATAAACACCTTTCAGCTATAAGGGAAACTCATCTATTCCCAATATTTTCTGAGCCTTTATATTCAAATTAAGTTTAGTAAGTGGCGCGGCCTCCACTTATATCAAATACGGCCCCAGTGCTGAAAGAGCATTCATCAGAGGACAGCCAAGCTACCAAAGCAGCTATTTCGGAAATTTCACCAGTTCTTCCGATGGGTATTCTATCGACCATGTATTGAACTTGTTCTGGAGTAAATTCCTCTAATATACGAGTTTGGACCACTGCGGGAGTAACACAATTTGCCAAAACTCCGGTGCCTGCTAATTCTTTGCCTATAGATTTTGTAAGGCCGATCACGGCAGCTTTGGTGGACGAATACGGAACCATACGTGGATTTCCTTCCTTGCCAGCAATAGAGGCAATGTTAACGATTCTTCCATAATCTTTTTCTAACATATGAGGGATTACCTCGTGACAAAAAGAAAAGACCCCTCGAAGATTAGTTCTATATACCCTATCCATTTCCTCGACGCCCAATTCCCAAATATTTCCGTTAGCTCCACCTATTCCTGCATTATTTACTAATATGTCTACCTTTCCCCATTTATTAATTGCTTTATTGACTGCTTCTTGAGCTGTCTTAGGTTCGGCAACATCTCCAATGGAGATTTCTACCTCCTGGGTTCTGGAGGCAATTTCACTAGCTGATTGCTCCATCATATTGGCGTCCAAATCTACCATTACCAAGTTTGCCCCGTCGTTGGCGAGGCGTTTGGATATTCCATAACCAATTCCTGTCGCGGCACCGGTAACAATGGCTATTTTACCGTCAAATTTTTTCATATCAATCTCCTAATTTAGTACTGGAAGTTAATGAAAAGGGCAAACCCACAAAGCAGCTTTTTCTTCCCATTCATATTGACTTGCTGAGGCCCCTTTTGCTTTTACTGTGCTATCAGCTAATCCGTAGGCCGTCGAAAACATTAATGTCACTATTATGACCAACAACGCAAATGGGAATATGAGTGGTATTTCCTTCATGTAAAGTTACCCTTATCTTTTCTTCATAAACGTCATTTGCTGGAAGTCCTATCATACCTATCTTCGAGTCTAATAATGTCGTCTTCTCCAAAATATGAACCCGATTGCACCTCTATTATTTCAAGATTTTCGCCCTCGTTATTTTCCAGTCTATGCTGAACTCCCTTTGGTATGTATGTTGATTGGTTCTTTTCTAGTGTCATTGACTCACTGCCCTTTGTAACTGTTGCAACCCCAGATACCACCACCCAATGTTCTGTTCTGTGACTATGTATTTGTAGTGAAAGGGCATGTTTTGGCAAGACAGTTAGTCTTTTAACTTGGAATTCTTTCCCGCTATCTAAAATTTCATAATGTCCCCATGGACGAAATACTTTTTTGTGGCTTTCGAAAATCGATGTGCTTTCAATCGGGATTTTATTCACTAAGTCTTTAATTTTATGTTCTCGATCCCTATTTGCTACCAATATTGCATCCGGTGTCTCTACAACAATCAGATTGTCAATATGAGAAGCCGCGATAGTCCGATGCTCGCTCACGATTATGGAATTTTGGACGGAGTCAGTAATAACATCGCCCTTCAGCAGGTTGTTTGATTTATCAGGAATGTGAGAGCTCATGAAAGAACTCCACGATCCTAAATCTGACCACGTGGATTTTAGTGGAATCACCCAATTTTTAAAGGCATTTTCAGAAGTTTTCAGGTTCTCCATGACTGCATGGTCGATAGATTTGCTTGGACAATCATCGAATGCTTCAGGTTCAGGCCGAAAGAATATGCCATCTTCTGTGCCATTTTGAATGGATCTTTCACAGGCCTCTAAAATTCTTGGAGCGTGGATTTTTAAATTTTGAACCCAAGAACTAGCTTTTACAAGAAACATCCCGCTGTTCCATAGGAATTCTTTAGACTCATGCATTCTTTGTGCGGTCTTAGAATCTGGCTTTTCGTGAAACCTTTTCAATTCAAAGTAGGCACTTTTTGTCGGCGCTCCTTTTTGGATATAGCCAAAGTTTACGTCGGGGGTTTCCACCTCTATTCCAAATGTAACTATTCCCCCGTCCTCTGCTAATTTAGAAGCAGTATCTACAACCTCAAAGAAATCTTCATCTTCTTCTATAAAATGGTCGGATGGCATTGAAAATAAAATATGGTCTCCCAAATTCCTCAAAAGATAGAGTGCTGCAAGCGTCAAGGCGGGAGCTGTATTTTTGGGTAAAGGTTCCAAAAGGATTTTTTCAACTGGAGCTGAAATGGAATCTAGGTGGTCGGTAAGCAAAAACCTATTTTGTTCATTGCACACGATCATAGGTAGAGCTAACCCCAGGTTCAGTGATCGCTGGACGGTGTTTTGGATTAAAGATGTTTGGCTATTATTGGTTAGAAAAGGTTTAGGATATTGATGTCGGGACAGCGGCCACAATCGTTTACCTGAACCTCCTGCCAATATAACTGGTCTCAAATTCACAACTGATAGAACCTCTCTAGGGACGCATTACAAAGTAAGGATTATTCATCAATGATTATAAATTTTTATCAATAAATGGGTCAACAAATTGAATTGATATCTTGTGTGAAGGTGACTTTGTAAAATAAAATCATTTAACAAATTCCTATTTTCGGGTAGGGTAATCAGCTTGTTGAGGGAATTATATAAGGAGAAATATTATGGGTATCTTGAATGGGAAAACTGTAGTAGTAACTGGTGCGAGTCGAGGCATTGGGGCAGAGATCGCCAGAATTTTTGCGAAAGAAGGAGGAAACGTAGTTTGTGCAGCGAGGACTTTAAAAGAGGGGGATCACCCTTTGGAAGGATCATTGCAAAAAACAGTAGGCGATATCAATGAGGCCGGGGGCGAGGCCAAACCAGTCGCAGTCAATATATCATTGCCTGAAGACTGTGAGCGCCTTTTTGCCGAGACTCATGAATTATATGGAAAAGTTGACGTACTGGTTAATAATGCCGCCTTGACATATTTTATCCCTGTGAGGGACTACCCGGTTAACCGCTGGATGAGGTCTTGGGCAGTCAATTTTCACGCGCCATTTATTCTAAGCCAGTTAGCATTGGAAGATATGATCTCAACTGGATCCGGGAGCATCGTAAACATCTCCTCCGGAGCGGCTATCGGCCCAGGCCGTGGCCCATATCCAAATGTTCCGCCAAACTCTGGTGGCACTTGTTACGGGGCCGAAAAGGCAGCCTTAGAAAGATTTACCCAAGGCTTGGCTCAAGAAGTATACGGAGATGGAATTTCAGTAACTTGTGTGTCTCCATCCCAAGTAGTTCCTACACCTGGAACCGTTTTCCATAATTTAGTAACAGGTATGGATGACCCACGAGGTGAGCATCCGGAATTAATGGCCAAGGCGGCACTATTATTAGCTACTGAACCAATGGATAAAGTAACGGGTAGAGTGACATATAGCCAGCAGATTCTTAAAGAATTCGGTTGGATAGATGAAGCCAAAGGCACAGGAGTTGATCAAGATCGGGTGGGGAGTGGGTATAGCCAGGTATAATTTGCACTCAAACAGGGTTAGAGATGGGGATACCAGCCTTATCAAACACGGTATATAAATCCCTTGCCTTTGACGTCCCTCTGTGGTTAGTTTGAACTAACCATTCATATAATGGGAGAGTGTTCTCTATGGTAAGGAATTTATAAGGTATTATAAAATGCAAATCGTAGAGGTGGAGAAGCTATGAAACTAACTCAGGCTAGAGTAATCAACTATAGGAGTATTGACGATTCCTCATGGGTTAGGGTTGATGATGTTACTGCTCTGGTGGGAAAAAACGAGTCAGGTAAGACAGCATTTCTTCAAGCTATTAGGAAGATCAATTCTATTTCTGGTGAAGAAGACGCTTTTATTATCAGAGATTACCCTCGAAAAGGGTACATTAAGTATAAAAAAATACATGATCAAAATCCATGTGAGGTAGCACAGGCAGAATTTAAGCTGAATGCTGAAGAAATATCTCAAATTGAGGCGAATTTTGGTGATGGGATATTAGCTTCAGACAAAGTGATCGTCACCAAGAATTACAAAAATGAACGAAATTGGAAAATTAACCTGGCAGAATCGGTCTCTCAACCTTCCAATGTGACGACTTTTACTCAACCGTCCACACCTGCTCCGACCTCTATTCAAAGTGCTGTGCAGACTGTGGAAGATGTTAGTAATGTTTCGGAGAGAATTTCAGAGCAATTTTTAGAAAAATGGCTCCCTAAATTTGTTTATTTTGACAATTACAGCCTTATGAGAGGAAAGATATCTATCAATGAGCTCAGGCAGAGGTCAGAAAATGGAGGACCTTTTGATGATGCCGATAGGACATTCCTGTCTCTTTTAACTTTATCCGGTGTTTCTTTAAAGGATTTGGAGAAGGATTTAGGATATGAGGACATAAAAGTTGAATTAGAATCTGCCTCAATAACCATAACTGATGAGATATTTGAATATTGGCAACAAAATCGCCAATTAAAAGTTCAATTTGATGTATCTCAAGCCGATCCCCGGGATGCTCCTCCTCTAAATCAAGGAAAAATTTTACATGTAAGGATAGAAAATGCGAGGCATCGTGTCACCGTGTCATTCGATGAAAGATCGAAGGGGTTCGTTTGGTTTTTTTCTTTCCTGTCGTATTTTTCGCATTTGGAAGAAACAGAAAGCGGTGATTTGGTAATTCTACTCGATGAGCCGGGCACAGCGCTTCACGCGATGGCCCAAAAAGATTTCTTGAGATTCATGGATGAAAGGCTTTCACCAAGATGTCAGGTTCTTTACACAACCCATTCACCTTTTATGATTGATCTGGAAAAATTGCATCGAATTAGGTTAGTTCAGGACATGGATGGTGTTGGTACTGTGATAACTGATGACCCTGTTCATAATGACAAAGAGACCGTATTCCCGTTGCAAATGGCCCTGGGGTACCAGATGGCTCAAACTCTATTTCTATCTCCACACTGTTTGATGGTTAACTCTCCGTCGGATTTGATATATCTGCAAGTTTTGGGCGATATGGCGGCAGCTGAGTCAGGTATAAGGATCGATCCAAGGTGGGTGATAATACCTGTAGGTAGCACGGATAACCTTTCCACCTTTGTCACTCTTCTTGGGGAAAACTATGTTAGTGTCGCAGTGATGATGGACTTAACTCCTACCAATAAGGAAAAGATAGAGGCTATTAATAGGAAAAACGAATTAGAAGGTGAGAACCCTGTAAAGTGGGTGCAAGTTACTAGAGTAAGAGACGCTGACATCGAGGATTTGTTTGATCCAAAGACTTATTTGCAATTGGTCAATCTTTCTTATGCTAAACAACTGGAACAAACATTGACTATGAAATCCATTACTGAGAGTAATCCAAGGATTGTGGAAAGACTGAAAACATATTTCGCGAAAACAGGAATCGCCGGCGGTGTTTTTGATCGATATGTGCCAGCAGCATATCTTCTGGAAAACTTTGAGGATTTCAAAATCCACATATCTGAAGAAAGCATAGAGAAAGTCAAAACGTTGGTTGAAAGAATAAATTCTTTGATTACAGAAGCAGATTCTATTGATATTTTGAATTCCTCCAAGAGTGGCGGATCGCCTATAACTCACAGAGCATCTAACAAATCAGATATAAATGCGACCGGCCCGGTAGGTTTAAAACCTATACAGTCCTCGGCCGCAGTAGGATCACTACCTCTCCAGACCCAGTTTTAGCGCCTTTGGAAAAAGACCGTGCTTACTACCGTGCTGTTGAACAGACTCTTACTTTAGCTGATTTTGAAAGAGGCAAACATAGTCCTAAGCATTCACTTTTTCACTTGGAAAGGATGCGCCTTCTCTGCGCTCAGTTGGGCAACCCGCAGTCAGATATTCCATCTGTTCATATAGCTGGCACTAAAGGTAAAGGGACCACTGCAGCCATGATTACCGCTATATTAGGTTCATCTGGGTACAAAGTGGGCTTAGTAACTTCACCTCATCTACATTCTTTAACTGAGAGGATTAGAATAGGGTCCGAACCAATTTCCAAAAGTGACTTTACTAATCTTGTCAATCAGATCTGGCCGGTGGTTTTGGAAACCGGGCAAAATAGCCAGTATGGTGGAGTTACGTGGTTTGAGTTTATGGTGTCGGCTGCATTCCATTTTTTTCGCGAATCGGATGTCGATTTTCAGGTCGTGGAAACTGGATTAGGCGGAAGGCTGGACGCGACGAATATCTTATTACCCATCATTTCAGTAATCACTTCTATCAGTCTTGACCATGTCAGCATATTAGGAGATACCTTAACTAAAATCGCTTCTGAGAAAGCAGGAATCATAAAGGATAAAATTCCAGTAGTCATATCGCCTCAGCGCGAGGAATCGATGAATGTCATGACAGGAATTGCAGCTGATTGTAACGCACCTGTTAAAAAAGTTAGCGATAATTATTCTGTTGTTATAAAAAATAAAGATTTATCTGGGCAGTATCTCCAAGTAAAAAGCCCACTACGAAATTACGAATTCAAGTTACCATTACTTGGAATACACCAGACGGAAAACGCCCTTGCCGCCATATGCGCTATTGAGACAATAAAAGAATTAGGCTATCCAATTGATGAAGATTCAGTTGAAACTGGACTGTCCAAGGTCTGTTGGCCAGGAAGGTTCGAAGTGTTAAAAACATCAGGTCCAACTTTAATAGTTGATGGCGCTCACAACCCATATTCAATGGAGAGGTTGGTAGACACGGTTAACGATCATATGGATAACCCCAAAGTGATAGTAGTTTTTGGGGCGACCGGAGGGCATGATCTCGGCAATATGCTGGAACCCTTGAAGCTAATGGATTCTGTTCTAATTCCAGTATCTTCAAGGCATCCCAAATCTATCGAATCGGCAATTGTCGGTACAGCTTCCTCAAATTGGGATATTGTCACTACCAAGGCATTTGGGAGTGTTTCTGAAGGCTTAGACCACGCCTTTAATTTGGCAGGTCAGAATGATTTAATATTGGGGACCGGGTCTCTGTCCGTTGCTGCAGAGATTTCTGAAGTTATTAAGGAAATTCCGCCTGAGATTTATCCAAATTTGCCTTAAAATGATAGATGAAAATGAAAATGACGACACTAGAGGGTGTATAAAAACAATGGCAAAAAACAGTACAAGGGTAGTAATAACTGGATTAGGGGTGATGTCCCCCCTGGGCCAAACGGTAGAGGAATTTTGGGGTGGCTTGTCTAATGGACACTCTGGCATAAGCAAAATCACTTTATGTGATACTGAAGGATTTCCCGGCGACATAGCAGGGGAAGTTACAGGATTTGATGCAGGGCAATATGCAGATCCAAAAGAGACACGAAGAATGGCCAGATTTTCCCAGTTTGCCGTAGCTGCCGCCGCTACCGCAATTGAAGATTCAGGTTTGGATTTGTCAATGAATAATGACCGAGCTGGAGTTGTAATGGGGAATGGTAATGGCGGCTTCCCTACTACAGAAGACAATGCAAAGATTCTGTTTGAAAAGGGGGGGATGAAAGTAAGCCCCTTTTTTATACCGATGATACTTCCTAATATGGCTGCAGCCCAGGTTAGCCGAATATTCAATTTGAAAGGGTATTCCTCCACCGTCATAACTGCATGTGCTGCAGGCAATCAGGCAATTGGGGAGGCATATGAGGCTATCAGGAGAGGTGCAGCGGATGTCATAGTGGCGGGTGGTTGCGAGGCAGGTATAAGCAGAATAGGGCTTGCTGGCTTTCACGTTATAAGGGCCCTAAGTAGATTCGATGGGGACCCGCAAGGTGCGAGTAGGCCTTTTGATTCGAACCGGGATGGTTTCGTTCCTGCTGAAGGAGCTGGAATACTCATAATGGAAACCTTAGACCACGCTCAAAAAAGAGGTGCGGATATTAAGGGAGAAATTGTTGGCTATGCCGTTTCCTCGGATGCATATCATGCTGTTCAGCCTGATAAAAATGGAGAGGGCGCTGCTCGGGCTATCAAATGGGCTATTAGCAATGCTGACAAAGAATTAGAAGATATTGATTATATCAACGCTCACGGAACCTCAACACCACTAAATGATGCTTCAGAAACCAAAGCAATCAAACTCGCCTTTGGTGACCTAGCTTATAAAATTCCCATAAGTTCGAATAAATCTATGATTGGGCATGCCCTCGGGGGAGCAGGTGCTATTGAAGCAGTCGCCACTGTAAAAACTATACAGTCAAATCTTATTCCACCCACTATAAACTACAATGATCCAGATCCTAATTGTGATTTGGATTATGTTCCCAATGTGGCAAGAAAAGCTAAAGTGAATACAGTTCTTTCTAATAATTTTGGGTTTGGCGGTCAGAACGCATGCGTTGTTTTCAGCTCATTTGAGGACTGACCTTAAAGATGTATCTTAAGGTATGTCAAACCTTTCTGATTCGGGTGCCCGGCTCCACACAGCATTTGCATCTTTCATCGCCTTTGCTCTTTCTGAGCTTTCCTTCCATTTGTCGTAAATATGATCACTTTCCCACAGTACTAAAGAACTGATTTGCGTTGGGTCAGTTTTGGATAGCAGGGTGGTTCTATTGATGAATCCTGGTGCCTTACTTTGAGCTTCACCGTTTCCGTCTAAGATATGTCTAGCATTTTCGACTTTGTTTTGCTTGGCCCAGTGATGTGTTAGAACTCCAATCATTCAGTTACCTCCATAGGATTAGCATATATCTTTAGAAATTGAATTCGGTGATCGATGTCCAAGGATGTCATAAGATTCACTTTAGTAGTCTTTGTCAATTCCACCCTTCGAGATCTATACGACATTTCTCTATCCCACAACTCTTTAGAAGCGCCCATATTTTCTGGTGCGTACCTAGTCTGTTCCCAATGTGAGGGGCTATGATACCCAGTGAGAAGTATTACTTCCATCGGTGTGGTAGAAGTAGTGGTAGTCCACATGCCTAATATGCAAGCCCCCATCGACTCGATTCTTGGCCATATACCGTTTTCTGAACAGGTAATGAATTCGGAAAGATCATCTGGTGAGATTATAAACTTGCGGTACC
>CEWR01041833.1_pt1 | contig 27502 bp, 27 predicted proteins | sample 356321 | NCBI WGS metagenome assembly CEWR01 (sample SAMEA2621551, study PRJEB7988) | marine metagenome | biome: marine biome (ENVO:00000447); feature: mesopelagic zone (ENVO:00000213); material: "saline water (ENVO:00002010), including plankton (ENVO:xxxxxxxx)" | depth 790 m
GGGATTGGATAAATTCCCACAAAGTTGCCACGCTGGAGTGAACTTATGGCTAAATATCGCTAATCGGTTGTCGAGCTTCGAGATCATCTGCATGACCAACTCGAATTCCTGAAAAGGTCAAGTGACGCCTATGACAAGGGGTTTGAGGGCGAGGCCAAACGACTCGCGACTACGATTAGAGGGTTGTTACATGACACAAAAAATCGAAATCTCTACTATTATTACTCAATGTCAAAAATTTGTTACGTGTGCTGGATGCGTCACCTCCTCTGATAACGAATAATTTGGCTCCACATCAAGGTCTCGTTTTGATGAAAATCGAGAACCCTAGTGGGAAAATAACCTCGTTGACGTTTTCGCCTTTCAGTTCAACTAGCCATGATCAATCGTTGTCATCCGGAGACGATGGTGTCAAAGTTAGTCACGTGGCTCAGGTTAATGGGCCGCAGGCCGGCATCAAAGGTGTATGGGTTTCATTCAACGAAGGTGGGATGCAACAGTAATCAAAGACAACAACGGCAGCATGTTTTCGCGTCGGGATCTTGTTTTGGCACATGCTAACAAAGATGGAGGAACACATTTTGACCCGAAACTGGACGAACCATACGCGAACCTCTCACGTTTTAACTCAATGGGATGGATATTGGAATCAGATGGAATTCAGCGGATGTTAGAGAATTCCGTTGTCGCCCCGAGTATTCGCCAGATTGCTTACGAAGTTCTCGTATCATTGAAACAGACGATCACAACGGAGAAATAATAATATGCACCTCGGAACACAGTTTTCCCCGCGATCCGATGAAGACCTGAGAGTGTTCGCCCAACTGGGCATTGAACACATCTGCGGATATCCTCCCGGAACCCAGAAGAACTGGACCGCCGAGAACCTCACCAGATACCGAGAACACATCGAGTCTTTCGGAATCACGGTAGATGTTATCCCGCTTCCTCTGTCATCCCACGAAATCTCCAAGGCTGAAAACCCCAACATTATGCTTGGCAAGAGTCCTGAAAGAGACCGTGAGATCGAAGATGTGTGCAACATCATCCGGGCCTGCGCTGAGGCCGGAATCCCAGCCGTCAAGTACAATATGACGTTGCTGGGCGTAGTCAGCACCGAGCGTCAGGCGTGGAGAGGTGGAGCGTCCAGCCGCGCTTTCAACTATGCCACCGCTGTGCAAGACTCGCCTCTGACCATTGCCGGCGAAGTGGACGCTGACACGATGTGGGAACGGATAGACTACTTCATCCAGCGCGTTGTTCCCGTGGCCGACGAAAACAAAATCCGCATGGCCTGCCATCCCCACGATCCCGGCATGCCCCGCCCCGACGGATTCCGCGGAGTGGACCGCGTGCTTGGCAGTGTCGATGGCCTTAAAAAATTCATGGACCTCCATACCAGCCCCTATCATGGCTTGAACTTCTGCCAAGGCACCGTCTCCGAAATGCTGGAAAAGCCCGGCGAGGAGATTTACGACGTTATCCGGTACTTCGGCAGCCGGAACAAGATATTCAATGTCCATTTCCGCAACATACAGGGCACATTCCTGGACTTCGTGGAAACATTCATCGACGACGGCGACGTCGATATGTTCAAAGCCGCCGAGGTTTACAACGAAGTCGGCTACCCATACATGCTGATGCCCGACCACGTTCCGGAAATGGCCGGAGATAATCCGAGGATGGTGGGTTTTGCATACACCTATGGGTACATCAAGGCCGTGATCGAAGCTGTGACCCGCTCAAACTAACGCACGGGATCGTCCAAGATGATTCAGGCAATATAACCGCCATACGATGTTGTTAAACAGCTGGTGACACTCTGGTTGTCGCCACTAAGTCGAATCAGAAACTCGAGAAGGACTCAAGCCGTATTTCAAATCTGGATTCCCTTTGTCGGCAGGCTCACTAAGACAAGAGACTAGCATGCGCCCTCGGGACCAGATTGCGGTTGACTACCCGTCGGAGCGTCTCGTCTTCGCTGTCCCTGTGAGTTCTGTGGACTGCGACCAGCACCTTTCCAGCCACGGTTTCCCGCCAGTACCACTGGGAAAGGGTTTCGCTGTCGGCGTCCATTTGCCCAGGTCGAGCCGTGGCTGACTCATAATAAAACGCTTTCAAGTCCTCCACAGCTAGCTTGAACAGGGCTCCGAAGTTATTATCTTCTTGAGTTGAGGGAATGTCGTCGTCTAGAAACTGGACGACGAAAGAGCCGATGGCTTCGGGTTCCATACCACTCACGCCAACGGTGGTCCGCTTGCGCTCTTCCGTGGACCGATCGTACCAGGGCCGCATCAGTGCAATTTCTTCCTTGAATTTTGCCGACAGTTGCGCCACGTTGGACTCGTCAGAGACAGGTTGGGAGAAACTTACCGGACAGACGAGGGCCGCTGGCCCTTCCACGGGAGGCGCGTCTTCCGTATGGTCTATGAGCCTCGGCCCGCTTGGAGCCTCGAAGAGGTCCAGTGCCGCTGTGATCACCCGGTTTTGGAAAGCGGCGTCATTCGGGACTCCAAGGGGACGCCCGAGCTCGAAGGGCACCCAGAGCGCCCGCGGTGGCTTGATCTTCTCGGTGTGCTCGCGGATGAGGCTGATCTGCGTCGTGGGAACGCCCTCTTCTTCAATGTAGTGTGCAAGCCCGCCAACGGCGCGCGTGCAGGCCGGTCAAACCGGGACCAGTAGTGCAGCGGTAACGTTGTCTTCCCTGAGGAGGCTCGCGAGGTTGCGAGCGGCGGTCTCCATTAACTGAGGATCGGTGGCGCCCATGAATGAGTAGTGGAAATCTGCGACGCTGCCGATGACACCTTGTTGCGCCAGCTCGTTCAGGCGATCCAGCGGAAACACGACGTTCCAGTCCTTCTGAAAGCCGCTGCGGTCATAGTTGGTCGATATGTGGCTCATCACAAGGTCGTTGGCGTCTGTATCCCTGGGGATGATTCGGTACTCGCCTGGTACGCTCCCCGTCCCCACGCTGAAGAGCCGATCGCCGCGTCGATGAAGGCCAGCGGTCGATATGATGGCGACTCGACGTTGCGCGACCGAAGGACCTTCAACCCAGGGGCGCCCGTCGAACACCGGGCATTCGAGATTAAGCAGGCTCGTTCGCGATGCTTCAGGTAACTGGCTCAGTCGGACCATTCCCCTTCCTCCTCGGACTCAATCCTGAACGAATTCGCCAGTTGCCACCGGACCCAGGCGATTCATGTCAGGAGATATTCAATAGTATCCCGTCATTGACTCCGGACGAGAGCGCTTTAGAGACGCCTGTCCAACCTCACCTAAGTATGTGATCTTACACCGCCATGAGGTCGGTTGCCCAACGTAACATTATTGCTTGATATTTCACGGATTGAAACCTAGGCTTTCATGAACGCATCGCACCGTGGTGGAGCGCCGGACGACCGTTCGCTGATGTTTTCAATTGCCGCCTAAAAACCTATATTATTGTCAGCACAATGAGATTTCTCGCTGGCAACCCAAAATCACATTAAACGTATCTGGGAATTCCAGGTTCTATTGATGAATGCCAAATTCAGCGCGCCCCTATGGTTGATGCTGATTCTGTGCGCTTCGTGTGGCGGCGATGAATCGGCATCAGAAATTGACACACAGACTGAATCGACAATTTCGCCAACATCGGTTCCAATCAGCGCACCCATTCCTCAATCCTTGCTGGTTGTCGTCTCGCAGATTCGAGAAATCTAGCATCCACCTATCGACACGACATGGCAATGGCAGTTGATCGGACAGCCAACCGACGCATCATTCGACGTGGACATGCACGATATCGACCTGTTCGATAATGAATCGAGCATCGTCGCAGATCTGCAAATCCAGGGCCGCAAAGTAGTTTGCTACCTCAACGCCGGAGGCTGGGAGAACTGGAGGCCCGACGCTGGATTGTTCCCTCTAGAAGTCATCGGGGAGAATTTGGACGACTGGGAGGGCAAACGCTGGCTCGATATTCGCCGATTAGACGTGCTGGGGCCAATCCTAAAAACCCGATTTGAGACTGCCGAGACAAAGGCTTCGATGGCATCGAGCCTGACAACGTGGACGGTTTTCTGAACAACACTGGATTCCCGCTGACCTACGACGACCAGCTAAAGTTCAATATATGGCTGGCAGGCCAGGCCCACCAACGGGGATTGTCCATCGGCCTCAAGAACGACAAGGACCAGATACCCGACCTGATCGCCCACTTCGATTGGGCGCTGAACGAGGAGTGCTTCCAGTTCGACAAATGCGAGACGCTCTTGCCGTTCATCGACGCAGGCAAACCAGTCTTCAATGTCGAATACGTTCTGGAAACATCCGAGTTTTGCGAGCAAGCGCGGGAGTTGCAATTCATGTCTCCCAAAAAAACTGGATGTAGACGCAATTCCCGAGGCTTGCTGACTGTCCCAGACTTCAAAATGTCGGACATAATCCAGGAATCTGTGAGGCTTACTCTTCCAGCAACGATGGAAGACGATCTTGAATGGCATTAGATGCGATCGCTATCCCAGTGCCTTCAAAGAAGCGATTGGCAACCTCATTAACTATTTTCAACGTGACCATCCCGATTACCTCTCCTTGAGAATTGAGGAGCGGGCCCCCGCTGTTGCCGGGGTTGGTCGCGGCATCAACCTGGATCATTTCAACCCCGTCGATGTTGCGCTTCGACGATATGATCCCCTTCGAAACGGAAATTGCTTCTCCCAGGATATTGCTCAAGGGGAAACCGATCACCAAAACATCCTCGGCAAGTTGCGCTGTTCTGGAGTCTCCAAATTTCAACGTTGGTCGCTCCGGGTTCTTGCTTACTTCGATCACCGCTATGTCAAGTTCTTCATCTACGCCGATCACGGTGCCAGTAATGCCAAGATTGATGCCGTTGAATTTGCTGACAACGGTGGCTCGTAGGAAACCTTTCACGACGTGAGCATTGGTCATCACCAAACCGTCTTCAAAGAAAAACCCGGAACCTGTGCCTGCAGGAGTGTTGATCGCCACCACAGCGCCCACGACATGCGACACGGTTTGCGTTAGACCGGTCGGGACAGTTGTTGGCGTCGGCAACGGGATCTCGGTTGGAGCAACTATCAGTCTGGGCGTCGGAGTCGCCACGCGAATCGGGGTCAGAGTAACAGTGGGGATCGGAGTTGGCGCTGGCCGTGGCGTCGCAGTCGGGTTTCGTAACTGAAACGCGACGACCGTGGCGACAACCCTAGCCTCAATGGTGGCCTCGACGTTCGACGGCTCCCTGGTTGGTTCTTGGCATCCGGCTACCAGCAAGACAACCAGCAGGGCCAAATTCGCTAAACCCGTTCGACATCTCACTGGACGGCCGGCATGACCTCTTCGACGAAGGCCTGCAGGGCGTCCCACTCTATCGGTGGTCGGATCGCGATGCTGACCCGCGATGCTCCCGCTTCCTCGTAGGCTTTGATAGCGTCGATGGCCTGCTGCGCTGTGCCGACGACCGCTCCGTCGGTTGCGCCACGTTCCTGCTCAATCTGAGCGGCCTGAGCAGCTGTGGTTCCCATCCGCATATGGAGGTTCACGCTGCGATTGAGGGTTGCGGGATCGCGGCCCTCAATCGTGCACCGCTCATCCAGGATGGCGTTCAGCCTTGTGAATTCGTCGACCGTGGCATAAGGGACATTCCAACCGTCTGCCAGGCGGGCTGCTGTGGGAAGGGTCCGGCGCTCCCCCCTCCCGCCTACGACGATGGGGATGCGCTCCTGAACGGGTCGAGGGTACAGCTTGGCGTCTTTCAACTGATAGTAGTTTCCAGAATAATTGGAGACGTCCTCAGTGAATAGCATACGGAGGGCTTCGATCCCCTCCTCAAGACGATCTGAGCGAGCTTTGGGCGAATCGAACGGGTATCCATAGGCCATGTGTTCCGGAACCTGCCATCCGGCTCCTAGACCGACTTCGACGCGACCGTGACTGATATGGTCGATGGTCATAATGGAGTTCGCCAGAAGTCCAGGATTTCGGTATGTCACGCAGAGAACATGACATCCAATCCGAGCGTTCTCGGTCTCGGCGGCCAGCGCAGCCATTCCCGCAATGGCCTCAAACACCGGCGAATCGCCGTCAATCGGAGGAGCCTCGTAAAAGTGGTCCCACAGAGATATGAAGTCGAATCCATTGCTGTCGGCAAACCGCCACATCCGCCTCAACTCGTCCATCTCGATGTCTTGTTGTCCCCCGTGAATGCCAATTTTCACAGCCATGATTATTCCTTTCTCAATCTCAGCTCGTCCCGTATGTATTGGCGCATCGCCTAGTCTAAAGCATCGCCTCGTTAACCTGCACGCCGAAACCGGGTTCGTCTGATGGCTCCATGTAGCCATCCACAACCGGAGTCTGGCCGACCCATAAAGCGTCCTTCGGCGCGTCCCGATTGCCAGGGTTCTGCTCCGCAAGGTCGATGCAGTCTGAGGACACAATTAGATGCAATCCCCAGACTTCGCCGCCCCGATGAGGAGCGACTGGAGTTTGAGCCTCGCGTGCCACGTCTAGGATTCTCAGTCCGGCTGTGATGCCACCGCACCAAGTGATGTCCGGCTGCCACAGGTCCAGAGCCTCGGACCTGGCGATTTCTTGAAAGCCGTAATGGGTGAACTCGTGCTCGCCTCCAGCGATGAGAGTGTCCCCGACCTCTCCGCGCAATGCGGCCTGCCCATCCAGTTCGTCAGGCGTCAGAATGTCCTCGAACCAGTGGATATTAAGTTCTGCCAGGCGCTTGCCCATTTCGATGGTCACATCGGTCGTCCAAGACATGTAAGTGTCGATCATCACCATCGCATCCGGCCCGAACAAGTTGCGAGCGCGAGACGCGTGGGTGACCGCTCTGTCATAGTCCGATTCCTGACCGGTCCACCGATGCGGGAACTTGTGAGCCGTGAATCCAAGCTCCCTGTACCACTCGGAGTCCATACCGGTTGCGTAAGCCTTAACTTTGTCTTTATTCCGTTGCCCGACAAGCTGATACACGGGCATGCTCTCGGCCTTGCCCAACAAATCCCACAGAGCGAGGTCGACGCCGCTCAGGGCCATGACCCCTATGCCTTTTCGACCGTATGGCAAGGATTCGGAATACAAATCACCCCAGGCATCGGCGATATCTGCCACACTGTTGATCTCCCGGCCAATCAGCAATTCTCCCAGGTGTCTATTCACCACATCGACAGCCGCGACACCGCCACCTCCGTAGCCGTAACCCGTGACTCCGGCGTCAGACTCCACCCTGACAACGATCTGCCAGAAGTGGGTTCGCCAGGACGGAGGGATATGCTGATAGTTCGGGTATACGGCTTTAACATCGATTATCTTCATTGTAACTACTCTCCGACGACATTAATCGGGAATCGCGCGGTTCGCGATTACTCCATCATATAGTTGATCGACAAGCGGTCTCATGCTACTAGGCAGGCACGGCTGAGGGCAAGCTGAGGCCTTTTGTGATAAGATTGGCGCAGGTTTTTTTGCGCCTCCACAGGCTCAAACTCAACATCTTCAAAAGGCCTCGCTGGGCGACGAGTTTCTCAGGCGGGTAATCGGAAATTATCCCGAAAGGCGATAGTGAGTTACGAAGAGATTTTGACCGAGGTTCAGGGTCGAGTCGGCATTATTACGATGAACCGGCCGGACAAGTTGAACGCCATGAACGCACGGATGGATTACGAAATTCGCGATCAGATCGCCGACTGGAACGCCGACGAATCCATCGGCGCGATAGTCTGGACCGGCGCAGGCCGGGGTTTCTGCGCAGGCGCCGACATCAGCAGGTTCGAGGCCAGCGTTCAGGGCGAGAATCTCGATAACGTCGTTCCGCGTCCCGCTCAGAGTTGGATCGATATGATAAAAACAGCGAAGCCTGTGATCGCCGCGATAAACGGCGTCTCCATCGGCGAAGGGCTGACTCGAACGCTACCTTGTGACGTTCGGGTGGCGTCGGACACCGCCCGCCTGTCCTTCAGATTCCTGCGAGTGGGCCTAACGCCAGAGGTCGCTTCGACGCATTACGCCGTTTATCTCATCGGTCTAGGACGAACCCTGGAACTGATGCTAACCGGGGAATTGCTCCCAGCGGATGAAGCCTTCCGCATCGGGCTGGTCAATCACATCTATCCAACGAACCAATTACTTGAGAAGGCCGTGGAACTGGCTGGCGCTATCGCAGACAATCCCAATTGGAACCTGGCAAAGGTCAAACACCTGGTGCATCAGGACTACCTGGAACACGACATCGACAAGGTTCTGGCCGACGAGAGCAAGATATTCCGAGAATCCCAGGGCAGAGACGCCCATAAAGAGGCTCTATTAGCCTTCCGGGAAAAACGGGCTCCCAACTTCCACTGATTCTGTGAGAGATCAGATAAAACCACGTAAGACCCTACACACCGTCGACGAAACGGAGGCGCAGTCGCGCAGTGAGTGACGCTTCAGATAAACCGATCATCGCCGTTACCGCCTACGGTCTGGACCACCGCACCCAGAAATACGTCGATGGAGTCGAGCGTTCCAACGGAGAGCCGTGGGTCCTACTCCCTGAGCACGGTGTTGGCGTCGAGGAGTTCATGGCGAAAGCCAACGCCCTGGTGCTGACCGGTGGCGAGGACGTCCACCCTTCTCGTTACGACTCGGAGCCTCTGACGACCCGCCAACAGTGGCTCAACGAGCCTCGTGATGTTATGGAGTTCAGCCTTCTGAGGGCCGCCCTCAATGACGACATGCCTGTCTACGCCATCTGTCGTGGGGTCCAGCTTCTGAACGTCGCGCTTGGGGGCACGCTGGTGGACGTGGAGGGGCACATGGGAACGCTCACAGAGCACGGTGACATAGACGAGGTCGCATACCACCGAATTTTTATCTCTCCTGGCAGCAAACTGGCCGCTGTTGTGGGTTCGGGCGGGATTGTGAGAGTCAACAGCATTCACAATCAAGGCATGCGTGAAGCGCAGAAGTCGCCTCTGCTGATGGCGTCGGCCTATTCACTGGAAGACGGCGTGATCGAAGCGTTGGAAAGCCCCAACCATCGCTGGGTCATCGGAGTCCAGTTTCACCCTGAACGCCGCATGGAATTGCCCCCCCACTTCGATCGGCTCTTTCAGTCACTAGTCGAACGGGCCGAGGAGCGCCTTTTCACAACGCAAAAAAGGTGAAAATTAGCTACGAAAATGCTATAATTAGTTGATGTTTAATAGTATGATATTTTTGGTGAAACCCTCGCACAATTGGTAATCTATTTCGAGCGTCAACCATTCATGCAATGGATTGCATGAATGGCGCCAAAACACCGGTTTTGTTCGGTTCATCTCTTCAAGGAATCGTCCAAATTTTTCGCAACACAGACCGATCTTGCCAGTGACCTCAGCGTCCTGAGAATTGGGTCAACTATTGACCTTCCAGGCGAACGCCGTCCGTCATCGTTGAGATGTTAAGCGCATCAGGAGTCGTGCATGGTTACCAAGACCGATTATGGTTTCATAAGGTCCACACAGATTGTGGACGAGATGCGAAGTTCGTATCTGGATTACTCGATGTCCGTCATCGTATCCAGGGCGCTGCCAGATGTTCGCGATGGCCTCAAACCAGTGCAGAGACGCATTTTGTTCGCCATGGACGACCTGAGCATGAGGTCAAATTCCAGCTTCAAAAAGAGCGCCCGATTGGTGGGCGACGTCCTAGGCAAATGGCATCCCCACGGTGACTCTGCTGTCTATGACGCAATGGTCCGAATGGCCCAGCCGTTCAGCCTGCGGATGCCTCTGGTCGACGGCCAAGGAAACTTCGGCAGCGTTGACAACGACCCGCCAGCAGCAATGCGATACACCGAGGCGCGGCTCTCTCCAATCGCCGAAGAAATGCTGGCTAACATCGACCAGGAAACCGTCGATTTCGCTGACAATTTCGACGGCTCGCTCAGAGAGCCTCGGGTTCTGCCGTCTCGAATCCCAAACCTTCTGATTAACGGGGCTTCCGGCATTGCCGTTGGCATGGCGACCAACATCCCCCCTCATAACCCGAGGGAAGTCTGCAACGCAATCAATGCGCTTATCGACGACCCTGACTTGACCTCAGAACAGCTCATGCGCTACGTGAGAGGGCCGGATTTTCCCACCGGCGCCACAATCATGGGCCGCGAGGGAATCCGCAACACCTACACAACCGGGCGGGGACAGATCATCGTGAGAGCGAAGGCCGAAATCGAGCCTATGGAACGCTCGAATCGTATGCAAATAATCGTCAACGAACTGCCTTATCAAGTCAACAAAGCCGCCCTCGTGGAGAAGATCGCGGGACTGGTCAAGACCAAGCGCGTTGAGGGCATCACAGAAATCCGCGACGAGTCCGACCGAGACGGCATGCGCGTGGTCATGGAGCTTCGCGCCGGAGTCCAGCCTCAGATCGTGCTCAACAACCTGTACAAGCACTCGGCAATGCAGCAGTCCTTCTCGGCCAACATGCTGGCCCTGGTTGACGGCATGCCCAGGACGATCACCCTCAGAGTCGCGTTGCAACAGTTCATCGCCTTCCGGCAGTCGGTCATCCGCCGCAGAACCGAGTTTGAGCTAAGGCGTGCCCGCGAACGCGCCCACATCCTGGCCGGCCTGCGAATCGCCATAAGCAACATGGATGAGGTTATCCGCCTTATCCGAGCTTCCGAGAGCGCAGAGGCCGCCCGCGCCCAGTTGATGACCCGTTTCGGACTGGATGAACGCCAGTCCCAAGCCATCCTGGATATGCAGTTACGACGCCTCGCCGCTTTGGAGCGGGAACGCCTTGAGACCGAGTATCAAGCGTTGCAAACCACGATTCAGGGCATGGAAGAACTGCTCGCCGACGAGAGCAAGATTCTGACTCAGGTCAAAGAAGAAACTGACAATATCAAAAAGAAGTACGGCGAAAAACGCCGCACCGAAATCAGCGGCGACGCCCATGACCTCAGCCGTGAGGAGCTAGAGGCCCACGAACAGATTGTAGTCACCCTCAGCCAGGGCGGGTACGTCAAACGCATAGCCGCCAGCACCTACCGCAACCAGCACCGTGGGGGCAAGGGTGTTGTCAGCATGAACAAGCGCGACGACGACGCCGTGAAGCACATCCTCGTTGTGGACACGCATCAAAAGCTGCTGTTCTTCACCAACAAGGGCCGCGTGCTATCGATCACAGCCTATGAACTCCGGCCTGACCTGTCCCGCAACACGCGGGGAGTGCCTGTCGTGAATGTGCTGGCGATCACAGACACCGAGAAAATCAGCAAGGTCATAGCTGTAAGCGGCGATGAACTGGAACACGGCGACAATCGGTACCTGGTGCTGACGACTCGGACTGGACGCATCAAGCGCGTCGTCCTCAACTCTGTGTCCAACATCCGGCCATCGGGACTCATAATCATGAACCTGAAGCCAGAAGATGAGTTAGTCTCGGTGCGACTGGCCGATCAAGAAGACGACGTGATTATCGTGTCCGAACAGGGCATGTCGATCCGATTCCCGGTAACAGAAGTTCCGCTGCGCCAGCGCGCCGCCGGTGGCGTCAAGGGTATAACACTCCGAGGCAAGGACAGAGTCATATCGATGGACGTTGGAACCCCCGACACTCGACTGCTGGTGATCAGCAAACTGGGTTATGGTAAGCTCACGCCGCTGGAAAATTACCGCACTCAGGGCAGGGGCGGCATCGGAGTCAAGACATTCAACATCCGCACAAAGACGGGCGTCGTGGCCGACGCTCAGATAATCGACGACAGCAAAGAGATTTATGTCGTCTCTGAGCAGGCCCAGGTGCTGCGGACCAACCTCTCCGAAATTCGGAGCATGGGCCGCGCGACCCAGGGCGTCACAATATTCAAACCTGCGCCAGGGGACGCAGTGTCATCTATCGAAGCTGTAAGCGACCTCAACTTGGACGAGGAAGAGAGCCCGGATGCTCAGGCCAAAGGCAAATCATCCCCTAATGGCAAGGCCAAAACCAATGGTCAGCGCAACGGCACACAGAAGAAGATGGACGGTTTGGAGTAGACAATATCATTCCTGATCAAGTTTAATTCGAGCCATGCCGACACTTACAATAACCGCATCAAAAAGGTTTGGCCAGGCGGGGTTGCTAACTGGCAACACGCGCAATATTGACCCACGCGACGCGGGATGTGGGTTTGAAGAGGTCACAATTGATCTTCGACAATGCGTTGCAATTCGACCCGCAGCGACTTTTTGGTGTTTGATTTTCGCCTTGCAAGTTATGAAATTGGGGGCATCTTATCAACTCTTGGTTCCAGAAGAACCGAGGGCAGCAATATACCTAAATTCGATTGGCTTGTTTCGGTGTTTAGAAGAGTTTGACGTTTCCATCATTGGCGAACATTTGGATCGAACGAATCGGGATCAAATAATTCTCCCGTTGACGAAATTTAGTTCCGATTTTGACGCCGAGAAAGTCACGAATGTAATTTACGAACGATTGGATGAATTGAAACATTCGGCGAATTAACGAACAACGCCACTCAGCACGCGAATTCGTCCATCGCCTCATATCAGGATGATTCATTTCGACAATTACACAACAGGGCAGAGCATAGTTTTGCGCTATAGCCGATGCAGGTGTTGGAATAAGAACTTCGTTAGAGAGAATCCCTGAATACGCTCGAAGGTTCCCATATGACTGGGTAGCGATCGAATACGCGACTCATGAGCGAATCAGCGGAACAGGTGACAGTCAGCGCGGTATCGGCTCATATGGTGTTACAGAGGACATGTTGGTTGAGGGCCGTCAACTTCTGATCCACTCAGGAGTCGGAATGATGAACATGACCCAGATTCTCCAGCGTCGCACAGCTCGTGCTAAGCTATTCCCAGGCGTGTTGATTGTGGCATCAATCCCCTGTTGACGGAGAACGTAATGACAACAGTAAATATTCATGCGTTGCTTCCCAAAAACGTGTTAACCTCTCGGAGTTCAGCCAGGTCGATTTCAGACGCAATTAATCTTGAACTTCGGCGTGCAAATGGCACTTATGAAATAAATTTCAAGGATATTCGTGCGTTGGCCCCATCTTTTTTCGATGAACTGTTGTCTGTTGTTGAAGACGGTCATGAACAGGCTAGCAAACCAATGAGTCCATTAACCATTACGCATCCTCCTTCCGAGCTATCTCCGAAATTCCACGCTGTGTGTTGAGGACACGGTTTAGAGATTGCGGAAGACGAGTCTGGCAACTGGCTGATCACCACAATGTGTTGCTGACCACTGAATGCTCGCCTCTCTAGGCGCTCACGTCGTCCGATTCCGATGGTGGATAATCGCCTTCTGGTGCGCTGTGTTCGTCGTAAGCGTGCCGTTCGCTTTCCAGGCGACGTCATCTCTCAAGTCCGGTTTTGGCGAGGTGGAAACCGAGTCCCGTATCGCCCTACGGTTGATGTCCGAACGTCTGGAGCTTCCCGAATCATCGGTCACGCTAGTCTTCTCTAGCGACAGCCTCGACGCCTCCGACCCTCGATATGTTGAGGCCGTCGAACGCGCCACCGCCCCGCTTTCTCAGATTCCACAGGTGGACAGGCTCATCACGTTCAACAGCGCCGATAACAACCGCATGATCGCTCCCGATGGCCGAACCACCTACGCCTTCGTGTTGCTCGATGCTGACATAGACGCGGCCACAGACCTGGTTCCCGATATACGAGAAGCTCTGCGACCCGGAGACGATTTGGACATCTGGGTCACAGGCGGAGTCGCCATTTTCTCCGACCTGAATGTCGCCAGCGAGCAAGACCTGCGTCGGGCGGAGATCATCACCCTGCCATTGCTTATCGTCGCGTTACTCATCGTTTTCGGCGGAGTTATTGCCGCCGGTTTGCCTCTGGCAATGGGAGCCTTGAGTGTTGTCATCACACTGGCTCTGGTACACCTGTTGGCCCAGTTCACTGACATGTCCATATTCGTCCTCAACATTGCCTCATTCCTGGGCCTGGGCATGGCGGTGGATTATTCCCTGCTGATGGTGAGCCGGTTCCGGGAGGAACTGGTCCGTCACGAAGTCACTGAAGCGGTTCAAAACACGCTAGCCACGGCGGGCAAAGCTATCGTGTTCTCTGCGGTCACGTCGATAATCGGACTGTCTGGCCTGTTGTTCTTCCAGTTCATGATGCTGCGGTCTTTGGGCATCGGCGGCATCACAGTAATTTTGTTTTCGCTCCTCGTAGCGCTGACGCTTATTCCAGCCCTGCTTGCCACGCTTGGAACACGCGTCAACCGGTTCTCGGTCAGGCTGATGAGATCGGGAGACAGAATGTTCTGGCTCCGGTTCTCCCGTTGGGTAATGAGGCATCCCGTGGCTGTGGCCGTTCCTGTCACTGCCGGATTGTTGCTTCTGGGCGCTCCGTTCTTGGGCGTTAAACTGGGCAGTCCGTGGGCGACGGTTCTGCCGGAGGACGCCGAGTCCCGAGTCGGTTGGGACATAGTGGCGCAACAGTTCGGTCCCGGTGAGCTTGCACAGATCATCGTGGTAAACACATCTGAAACTTCGACCCTTTCGCCTGACAATATCGCGGCGATCCACGAATTCGTCCAGCGCATGGAGGCCGACCCTCGCGTCCGTCGAGTTGACAGCATCCTTTCGACCGACCTGGATGTAACCCTGGAGGAGTTCCAATTCCTGTACTCACTGTCATCGCCGGAGACCATCGGAGGCCCACAGGTTGCGTTCGCTCTCGACGAACTGGTCAGCGATGACCGATCGTTGAGCATGATCCGTGTTGTGCCTGACCACGGCCCTGTGTCGGACGCGGCCCACGATCTCGCCCGAGACATCCGCGCCTCGCCGCCTTCGGGTGACCTTGATACCAACGTCACAGGTGTCACGCCTGACCTTCAGGACACGGTAACCCGCATGTACTCCGACTTTCCGAAGGTGATAATTTACGTCTCTGTCATGACGTATCTAGCGTTGTTTTTTCTGTTCCGCTCCGTCGTGCTGCCATTGAAGGCGGTGGCCCTCAACATCCTGAGCATCCTTGCCAGCTTTGGAGCGCTGGTTTTCGTATTTCAACAAGGCCATTTTCAAAGCCTGTTGGGCTTCACGTCCCAGGGCATCACCGAGGCGTCGGTCCCGATACTGTTGTTCTCCATCGTGTTTGGTCTCAGCATGGACTACGAGGTTTTCCTCCTCAGTCGAATCAAAGAAGAGTACGAAGCCACTGGAGACAACACCCATGCGGTGGCGGTGGGCATGGAGAAGTCGGGCCGGATAATCACCAGCGCGGCGTTGGTTCTGATTCTTGTGTCGGCGGGCTTCGCATCGGGAGACATTCTCATTGTCAAAACGTTGGGATTCGGCGTTGCGTTGGCGATACTCATCGATTCGACGGTCGTCCGTGCCCTGCTGGTGCCGGCGCTTATGAGATTGTTCAGTTCCGCCAACTGGTGGGCGCCCGCCATCCTGGGAGGCGGAACGCGACCCGGAACTCGTCCATCGTAAGGCACGAATCGTATTCGCGCCCTATCCCCCATAGCATCGCAACCGTTGTATATGCTGACCGCATCCAACTTCGCAGCGGTATCATCATCCAAGTCGTCCAACACAGGGAAAAAACTTGTTGATTCTTGCCAAACGTGTCGCTCGTCAGCAATTGATGCTCCTCGCGATAATATTCGTCGCAGCGGCCTGCAGCAGTCCTGCGACATCGGCAGCAGAGCCTGCGGCACAACCCACTACTGCTCCAAACATTGCCACCAGCGTCCCAGCTACGGTCCCGCCCGTACCCAGCCCCGCAATTCAGCCCGCGCCCGCAGCAACATCGGAACCAGCGACTGCTACCGAACCGGCGCCAACTCAGACACCGAAAGCGACTGTCGCGCCGCCTACACAGACTCCCGTTTCGCCGCCGACTTCTGTGCCGGAAGCCACGGAGACACCCTTGGCGACACAGGGCGTCCCTCAATCCGAAGTCGGCGTTCTAAGCGCCAAGGCAATGGCTTTTCTTGAGGAGTTAACAGCCGACTTCAGCCCCAGGCAGAGCGGCACCGACCAGGAACTGGCGGCGGCGGAGTTCCTGGCATCTCAGTTTGAATCGTTGGGATTCGAGACCAGCCTCCAACCCTTCACAGTCGAATTGAAACGTTCGAGCGTTGAGTGGGAGTCGTCCGATGCTGGAGTGCCTTCTGAATTCAAAACGCTGCCCATCACCGAGTCTATCGAAGCCTCTGCGACCGGTGTGTTGGCCTCGGCGGGAATGGCGTTCGTGGAGGACCTCCCAGCCGAGGGACTGGCAGGCAAAGTGGCGCTAATTGAACGCGGCACGATCCTCTTCGAGGAAAAGGTGAACCGAGTCGCCGACGCAGGAGCGGTCGCCGCCATAATATTCAACAACGGCGCGGGGATTTTCCGTGGAGTATTCGAAAATCAGTCCAGGATTCCCGCGGTGTCAATCTCACGAGAGGACGGCCTCGCAATCCGTGACTTGCTGGGGTTGGATGATGTATCCGCAACCGTGACAGTGGAGACAAAGGTCCTTGACTCTCAGAACGTCGTCGCCGAAAAGCCTGGAACCACAGGCAACGGCGACGTGGTTGTTCTCGGCGGCCACTATGACACTGTCGAGGACGTTCCAGGAGCCAACGACAACGGCTCAGGCATCGCCACGGTCGTGACAGTGGCCCGCGCCATCGCCGACGAGTCCTACCCCTTCGACATCTGGTTCGTGCTGTTCGGCTCTGAGGAGCTAGGGCTTCGTGGAAGCATCGCGCATCTCCGGTCGCTGACGCCTGAGAAACATGAAGACATCATCGCCATGTTCAACTTCGACGCCCTAGGCACCGGAGACACCGTCGGCGCTCTCGGAGATCGGGAATTGGTAGGTGATGCAATCGACATCGGCGAGGAGTTGGGCATCTCAGTTCGCCGACGAGTCAACCTGCCCAACGCCACTAGTGACCACGCGCCATTCAATGAGGCAGGAATTCCCGTGATCTTCTTCCTGGCCGACGACATATCCCGAATCCACACTCCGGAAGACAGGCTCGATTTCGTTCAGCCTGAGCTTATGGGCGGCTCCGCCGTCATCGGGATAGCGCTGTTAGACACGCTCATAGACGGTTGATCCAACCATATTGCTCGATGAATAATCCAGCGGTTTCAAGCCGAAATATCTGGCGCCATACGCGTTAACACGCTTGTAGCATCTTTGATCTCGGCATATAATCAAAGTTGGTTATCAAATTTCCTGAGAGTATATTGTATTCAGTGGGCGCGTCGTGATGCATATTTAGCATAATGTCCCGCCAGTAAAGGATGCTCTACAAGAGCCATGACGACTAGCAAAAAAGATTATTACGACGTCCTCGGAATCGCCCGCGAAGCATCTGAGGAAGATATCAAAAAGGCGTTCCGAAAGCTTGCGCTTGAATACCACCCAGACCGCAACAAGAACGAGGGCGCAGAGGACAAGTTCAAAGAAGTCAATGAAGCCTACCAGGTGTTGTCCGATGCCAAGAAGCGGGCCACATACGACCGCTACGGCCACGCCGCCACCGCTGGGGCGGCAGGTGGCAGAGGTTTCGATGGGTTCGGCACTGTCGGCGGATTCGGCGACATCTTCGACGCGTTCTTCAGCGGTGGATTTGGCGGCGCGACTACCCAGACCCACGCCAACGCGCCCAAGCGAGGCGCAGACCTTCAATATGGCGTGAACATCTCCTTCGAGGATGCCGTGTTCGGCACGGACAACGAGATCGAAATTCAACGCATGGACGTCTGCTCCAGTTGCCAAGGATCGAAACGCGAATCTGGCGCTGCGCCGGTCACTTGCTCAAATTGCAAAGGCTCAGGACAGGTCAGGCGGTCGCAGCAAGGGTTCTTCGGACAGTTCCATCAGGTTTCAACATGCAACACCTGCCAGGGCTTGGGCACCATCATTTCGAACCCATGCAAAAAATGCCGAGGGTCGGGCCGAGAGCGCAAAAACCGCAAGCTGATGATCTCCATTCCTGCGGGAATTGAAGACAACACTCAGATCCGTCTCAGTCGGGAAGGCGAAGCCGGGACCAACAGTGGCCGACCGGGCGACCTTTACGTCCTGATTCGAGTCCGCCTCCACGAGATATTCGCTCGTGACGGTACCGACATTCACTACACCCACCCTATCAGCGTTTTCCAGGCGACCCTGGGAGCCACTGTACCCGTCCCGACACTGTACGGCGACACGGATCTAGAGATTCCGGCTGGCACGCAGCCAGGCGAGGTCTTCTTGCTGAAGGAGAAGGGCGTTCCTGAGCTTCGAGGCTCCAGGCGCGGCGACCAGTTTATCACCGTTGAAGTCAATGTTCCCGAGGCTCTTAACGACGAACAGCGCGCCGTTTTCCAACAGTTGGGCGAAATGCTGGGCGAGAGCGGTCTCGAAGATGAGCAGAAGGGCTTTTTCGACAAGGTCAAAGACGCCTTCGGCACTGAGTAGCTGATTTGAAATGGATTGAACTAACCGTCGACGTCCCGCCCGAGTACGCAGAGCCTATGTCCGAAATCTTCCACAGATACGGTCACGGCGGCGTCGCAATCGAACAAGAGGCAGGCTACAATCCGGACGAGGGCGAATCCCCGCCTGTCCCTGATTTCGTGACCATCAAGACCTACCTGCCTGTGGACAACACAACGGAACGCCGACGAAACCAGATCGACATTGGCGTTCGGCTCGTCGCCCATCTTGCCACGATCTCCCCTCTCAAAGAAAAGTATGTCGAAGAGGAGGACTGGCAAAACGCCTGGAAAGAGCATTTCCACCCCCTGCGTATCGGCCGGCATCTGGTCATATGCCCCACCTGGAGGACGGTCGAGACATCCGAGTCCGACATCTTGATACACCTGGACCCCGGCATGGCGTTCGGCACCGGCCATCACCCAACTACTCGCACTTGTATGGAAATTCTGGAGCGCGACACCAAGCCCGGAGACCGAATCCTGGACGTAGGCTGCGGTTCTGGAATCCTTTCTGTGGTCGCGGTGAAAGTGGGAGCCACGTCGGCTCTGGGTCTGGAAATCGACCCTGTGGCGGCTCGGGCTGGCGAGGAGAATGTCCGAATCAACGGGATCGAAGACAAAGTTCAAATCGTGCAGGGCACGTTACCCAGCCCTCTGGCGGAGGCCCGCAGTTTCGATATCGTGGCCGCAAATATCTCTGCCAAAGTCGTGACCGACCTTGCCCAACACCTGATCGACTCCGTCGCCATCGGCGGCAAACTCATCGCCGGGGGAATCATCGAGCCTCACGTCGAGGACGTGACCAAAGCGTTGAACGCTGTGGGAGCGTCCATCGACGAGACGTTCATTGACGGCGACTGGGTGACACTGCTAGCATCAGCCTGATTCTCAGACACCCGAACTGACCCAGCAGTATATGGCGAAGAAACAGAAGCGAAAACAGCACAAAAAACTGCAACGCGCCCTTCAAAAACGGACCCAGCGCAAGAATAAGCTGGTCCAGCGCGCAATCCACGAGTCCGCATCCGAACGGCCGGCGAGCATGCTTCGTCGCGCCCGCGAATTTCCGTTTTTGGGAGCATGGGTGCAGCGGGACTGGCAACAGTACGGCATCGCCTCGATGATCGTTGCCCGCACTCAGCCCGACGACAACATCACATTCGGCAGGTTCCTGGTCGACACTTTTTGCGTTGGACTGAAGGACACGTTCTTTGGCGTAAACGTCGAGCCAAACCAGTTCCACAACGACGCCCTGCCTCGTCTGTATCAGGGCGAGCCTCCGATAAGCGTCTCTGTCGAACTTGCCCACGAAATAATATACGGCGCGATAGAGTTCGCGGAGGCCATAGGCTTCCGACCTCACAGGCTGTTTAATCGGACCCGCAATATTCTGGACACCGCCGATGCACAACCGCGCAGTGGCGTGATAGAGTTCGGACATGGCGGCGTGCCGACTTATGTTCCTGCCCCAGGCGACAACCAACGTATGGTTCTAAACCGTCTGGTTGAGAACGTTGGCATTGGAAACTTCAACTACGTTCCGGCAGGCGAGCCGCCAGAGGGTTTCGAGGAGCTATTCCAACAAAACGCTCAAGCTCAGGGCCAGCCGCCGATCCCTGCTTCTCCAATCTGGACGCCAGAGCAACAGGCTGCCCAGGGAGATGTGGATTCGGATTCCGGGCTGTGGGTGCCCAACCAACAGACCGACGCTCCGGCCGAAACCTCCAGTGTCAAGGAAGCCGAGCAACAGCCAGAGCGCTCTGCTCTCTGGGTCCCAGGCACGTAAGGTCCGATCCGCTAGAGGCTGACCATGCACAGGTTCTTCGTGCCTCCCGAGTCAATTTCTGACGGGAAGGCAACTCTGTCTGGAGACCAGGCCCACCAGATCGCGCGGGTGCTACGTCAGGCCCCCGGCGATAGCATTGTTCTCCTCGACAATTCAGGACAGGAATACGATGTGGTTCTGACGACTGTGTCGCCGCAATTGGTTGAGGCCAACGTCATCCAACAAAGCCGCGGTCTCGGCGAGCCAGATACCAAGATCACCCTGTATCAGGCCATGCTGAAGGGCGACAGATTCGATTTCGTTCTCCAGAAATGCACCGAGCTTGGCGTGTCCACTTTCGTCCCAATCATCACCGCACGCACAGTCGTTCGACGCTCATCTGAGCGTCGAACGAACAGTCGCATGGAAAGGTGGCGGCGCATCGTCACCGAGGCGGCAGAACAGTCCCTCCGAGCCAGGATTCCAGAGGCGCTGACGCCCGTGAGTTTAGAGGACGCCCTTCGAAGTCAACCTTCTCTCGCCCTGATGCCGTGGGAGGAAGAGCGGTCTTCTGGTCTGAAGGACACAATTTCAAAGATCAGAAACGAAGGCCTTGGGTTTTCGGAAGTGTCAATAATAATCGGGCCTGAAGGTGGATTTACAGCCGAGGAGGCCGATCTTGCCCAACACCACGGAGTCCAGATTGTGAGCCTAGGCCAGCGCATCCTCAGAGCCGAGACTGCCGCCATCGCCTCTGTGGCCGCCGTTTGCTTCGAGCTTGGAGAGTGGGAGCTGTAGGCCAAACCTCGCAAGACAAGCCCGCCGGCACCCTTGAGTTCCTGATCGGAAGGCATCTGTCTAGCAGTTGCAAGAAGCAGGTTACTCGGACGTCGGGTCGCGGCCCATTAACTCGGCGATCGCGTCGCGGACCGACAGTCCATCGAAGAGAATTTTGTGGGTCATGCGCGCTATGGGCATTTCCACGCCCAACCTGTCCGCTAGTTCCACTGCGGCGAGGGTCGTGTCCACGCCCTCGACCACGTTCTGCATCGCTGCGCGAATCTCGGTCAGGTTGCGTCCTTTTGCCAACTGCTCTCCGACGAAGTGATTCCTGCTCAGAGCGCTGGAGCAGGTCGCGATCAAGTCTCCCATCCCAGCCAGTCCCGCAAAAGTTGTTGGACTGGCTCCAGCGGCGACGCCCAGCCTAGTTATCTCGGCTAACCCCCTCGTCATGAACGCTGCCTTGGAGTTGTCTCCCAGACCCAGACCGTCCACTATCCCTGCGCCCAGGGCGATGATGTTCTTGAGAGCGCCACAGAATTCGACGCCCACGATGTCTTCATTAGTGTAAACGCGAAACACCGCGGAGTTGATGATCGCCTGCGCTTTGGTCGCAGCCTCGGTATCCGAGGATGCAATGACCGTGGACGACGGCATTTCCGCCACGATCTCACGGGCTAGGTTAGGGCCTGACAGAGCGCACACTCCATGCGCCAACGATTCCCCCAACTCCTCCTCCAACACCTGGCTCATGCGTTTTCCTGAACCAAGCTCAAGCCCTTTTGTCGCGGTAACTACTATCGAATCTCGATTCACATATCGCGCCACATTTCGGGCGTTCTCTCTGAGGCTTTTGGAAGGGACCACGAAAGCCACCAGGTCCGCGCCTTCGAAGGCAGATTTGGCGTCGGCGGTGACACTCAACGAATCGGGAAACGGAGCATCGGGAACGAATTGGGCGTTCTCGCGGGCAGCCTGAAGCCTTTGAGCCTCATCGTCATTGCGGGCGAGCAATCGCACCGTCACGCTCTGCCGAGCCATGATAATGCCCAGGGTTGTGCCCCAGCTTGTGGTTCCTACGATGGTGACTGTTGGCATTTGTTGTATAGGTTTCGGGCATCAGGTTTTCAGGTGTCAGTGTTCGCGATTCTAAGTGCGCGGACGAAGAATCTCGTCGTAATTCTCACAACCGTTCTCTCAACGACCAGATGCTTCGCTTCGACTCAGCATGGCGTGATTCTACAATGCGGCCTCAGCCTGTTGGCCCAGCTTTCGTTCGGTGCCGCTGAGAAGACGCTGGATGTTCTCTCTGTGGCGAGCAACCACCAAAACGCTGCCGATAGCGCCAAACCAGATGTAGGCCAGAGGAAGGTGCCCCAAGGCCGCCAATATTATGAGAGCCAGAGACCCCAACACAGCAGAGGAGATTGATGCCAGCGACACGTATCGCGTAAACGCAATCAGTGGTAGACCCACAAGCGTGGCAACAAGACCGGCAATGGGGGACAAAACAAACAACCCACCCCAGCCGGAAGCAATTCCTTTGCCCCCTTTGAATCGGATAAATACCGGCCAGTTGTGGCCAACCACGACTGCCAGAGCCGCCGCCGCATCGACGCCCGGTGAATCAAAGAAGATTCGGGCGACCACAACCGCAAGCACGGCCTTGCCCATATCCAGAAACAGCACAACCACCGCCACCGGAGTCCCCACGGTTCGCTGGACGTTGGTCATGCCGATGTTCCCGCTTCCGTGCTCACGGATGTCCACGTTGCCTGCCAATTTGCCGGCAATCAGTCCGAAGGGAACCGAACCCAACAGATACGCAATCGGGACAAGTATCAGGTAATCGAACATCACTCACGCCTGCTTCTGAACCGCATTTTCAAGGGACTGCCGTGGAAATCGTACACTTCGCGCAGTCGGTTTTCCAGGTATCTCTGGTATGAAAAATGCAGAGTGTCGGAATGATTGACATAGAAGGTGAACGTCGGCGGCCCTGCCTGATCCTGCGAGACGTTGTAGATTCTGAGGGACCGCCCTTTTTGAGCAACGGGGGGATGCTCGGCCACCGCGTTCATGACCGTCCGCCTCAAGTCGTATCTGGGGAGGCTCTTGGTCCACTGTCGATGCACAGCCAGAGCGGTGTCGAGAAGTTGGTTCACGCCCTGACCGGTCAGCGCAGATATGAATCTCAAGGGGGCGTAGGACGCGAATCGGAATTTGTCCGCGACGACCGCCATTACGTCCTCTCGGTTGACGTTCAACTCCCCCGCCAGGTCCCATTTGTTGACTGCCAAAACGACGCCTTTATATGAGTCGAGGATGTAGCTGGCAATATGGGAGTCCTGAGCAGTTGCAGGTTCGGAAGCGTCCATAAGAAGTATCGCAACGTCGGCACGGTCGATGGCCCGCACAGATCGAATGACGCTGTACTTCTCAACGCCAGTGCCGATCTTTCCTCGCCGTCGAATGCCGGCGGTGTCGATGAGGAGGACAGTCTTATCTTCGACCTCGATTAGAGTGTCTACCGTGTCCCTAGTTGTGCCAGGCACATCGCTGACAATCGAGCGGTTCTCGCCGGTAATGATGTTAAGCAATTGGGACTTGCCGACGTTGGGCCTGCCCACGATGGCGACGCGGAGGTCGGCCTCCGGCTCTGGGAACTCAGTCCCATCGGGGAAATGTTTGATGACCTCGGCCATCATGTCATCCAGGCCAATGTTATGGTATGCACTTATCGGGTGTGGGTCTCCCAGGCCAAGCTCGTAAAACTCGGAAACCGTCGTGCCCACGGTCGCAGTGTCAGCCTTGTTGGCCGCCAGAATAATGGGCTGATCGACGGGTCGCAAAAGCTGTGCCACGTCGACGTCGTCCGGCGTCACGCCGTCCCGAACATCCACCATCATTATTATGACGTCGGCGTCCTCGATGGCAGTCTCAATTTGCGCCCTGACCTGACGCCACATATCATCTTCCGGGAAGATCTCCAACCCGCCTGTGTCAACTAGGATGAAAAGATGCTCGCCCCATTCGGTCTCGCTGGTGTTACGGTCTCGAGTGGTGCCTGCCATCCGAGACACAATGGCCGCAGAACGTCCAACCAATCGGTTGAACATTGTTGATTTTCCGACGTTGGGTCTACCCACAATTGCGACGACGGGCTTTGCCACGACGACTCCTTGTCATTGGTGACAGGTCATATGCTTGTGTAAGGGCAGGTTTGAACCCCGCCCCTACCGATGCGCATTTGACGCTATCTTATCAATTCGCGAATTTTCATGACGCCTGACGTCACCTGCTGAAAAGCTCTGCCATGACGGCTTTTTGAGCGTGGAGTCGGTTCTCTGCCTGATGGAAGACGACCGATTTGGGGTGATCGAACATCTCGTCCGAAACCTCTTCGCCTCGGTGAGCAGGCATATCGTGCATGAACACTGCGTCCGATTTTGCAAGGCCCATCAACTCCGTGTTCACCTGATACTCGGCGAACACGCGACGACGCTCATCAGCCTCTGCTTCGTCACCCATGCTTATCCAGACGTCGGTGTAAACGACGTCTGCGCTTTTGACGGCATCTTGAGGTTTTTCCACCCAGTCCAAAAGGGACTCCTTTTGGGCGGCGCGGCGTCGGGCCTCATCCCATGCGATGGATGGCACATGGTAGTCGCCGGGTGCGGAGATCGTGAAATTCGCTCCAACAGAACTGCAAGCCAACGCCAGACTGGATGCGATGTTATTGCCATCGCCAACATAGGTAACATTGAGGCCTTCAAGGTTGCCTTTGCTCTCGTTGATAGTCAACAAGTCCCCCAGCGCCTGGCATGGGTGAGCTAGGTCAGAGAGGGCATTTATGACAGGGATTGTGGTATTTTCAGCGAGGATTTCGAGGCTGCGGTGTGAGAACACGCGAGCAACGATTCCATCCACCAGCCGGTCGAGGACTCGCGCCACGTCGATCTCTGGCTCCCGTGTTCCGAGACCGATGTCTGCGTTGCTCAGGTAGATGCACTCGCCGCCCATCTGTCGAATCCCGACTTCGAAACTGACTCTGGTGCGCAATGACGGCTTTTCGAATATCAAAGCCAACACCTTGCCCTCTAGGGGTCGAGGCGTTTCGGTCTCTTTGATATGCCTGGCGCGCTGAACCATGAGCGCAACCTCATCCGGTTCCAAGTCTGTGATGGACAGGAAGTCCTTGCCTTTCATCAGATACCCCTCGCTTGAACAATGCCGATAATATAGCAGATTCGTTCTGGCCGATGGAAACCTGGGATCGCATGATGTCCGACCCTCAAGGGTCAAAAGTCCAGCATTTACCAAAATCGCTGCCGACCGCGACATCATCCGCATATATAATCAGATGAATACACTTCACGTTCCAGAGACCGAAAAGATTTTGTCCCAATGCTCGTCCGCAAAGAACAATTCAAAGTCGCCCTGATCCAGATGACTTGCGAAAAAGGCGAGATACAACACAACGTGCAACGCTCCATCGAGTTCTCCGCACAAGCATCAGAGACAGGGGCAAGGGCAGACATCGTTTGTTTTCCAGAAGGCATCTGACAGGGTATATCGACCCTCTCAAATTCCCTGAGGCGGTGATTGGCTGGGACGATTACCTCCTTGCTCTTTCAATGGTTCCATGATAACCCGATTACCGGTGTTGTGGGCATCATTGAACGCAACCCATCAGGCAATCCATTCATTTTCCAAGGCATCATTCGCGGCGGCGAGCTTTTGCATGTCTATCACAAAACGCATCTCGCGCCTGAAGAGTTATCGCTTGACTCTGCCGACGACGAACTTTGCATATTCAGTCAGGGCGGCATCAACTTCGGGTTGGCGATTTGCGCGGACATCGAGGGTGAAGACCTGTTCCGTCGATACTCCGAGGCTGGAACGCAGGTCGTCTTGCACTCCTCAGCGCCCGGACTTGACGGAGATCAGACAACGCGGAACTGGCAATCAGGCTACGACTGGTGGAACGGCGAATGCAAGGCCAAGCTGGGCAAGTACGCCCGAAAGCACGGACTGACCATCGCTGCCGGACCCAGTCAGGCCGCATTGTGGATGAAGACTTCCCAGGCGGCGGTTACATGTTCGATCCGACCGGCGCTATGGTATCTCAGACCGAGGATTGGTCCGAGGGAATGCTCATTGTGAGCGTCCCATAGCGGACCGCCACGTTTAGAACGCGCAGCCGTCCGGCAACTGCGCAATCGTCTCCGCGCCGTCTCAAAAGCCGGTTGTCAGAATGACGCTGTTGAATCCGTCGATCAGGCTTCCCCGCATCGCGACCCCGCCATAGCTCGCGAGATTCATATGCGATCGAGCAATCACCGTCTCATCCCGCCAAGCATCCATGTGGCCGCCGGTGCTAGTGAATGGCTGCTCATCAACGTGAGAGTGGAGAAGCAAACGGCGATAGAGAAGGTCTCCTGACTCGGACAATACCGCCCACCAATCAGCATAATGGTCGCAGCCGGTGTCAGGGCTGCTAACTGTGACGGAGAGCGCCACTTACCGAAACAGCCTCCACGTCGGAAAGACTTTCTATAGGAGACACCGTCGAGACCAATTCCGCCGAAACAACCGGCGCGGCTGGAACCGAGTTTCCCGATGTGGCGACGGTCTGATCGGAGTCTGGGTCGCAGGCCGAGACGGCCAATATGAACACTACGATGAATATTGAACGAGCCGCATCAATCATCGCGTTCTCGTTCGTCCCTCAGTTCGTCGAGGAATCGCCGGTCGTCCGGTGACAGTTCTGTTGATTCCAGCATGTCGGGCCGTCGCTCCAACGTGCGGCGCAAAGCTTCCCATCGCTGCCATTTGGTTATCTCGGCATGGTGGCCTGACAACAGGACATCGGGAGCCTCCATGCCTCGAAACACCGATGGCCGAGTGTATAGAGGGTGTTGCAGCAAGCCCGTGGTGTGAGAGTCGTTAGCAGGAGACTCCGCCGAGCCGACCACGCCGGGAATCAGCCGGGCCACAGCGTCGATGACCACCATCGCCGCCAGCTCTCCTCCCCCCAGGACGTAGTCTCCGATGCTGATCTCGTCGGTGACCAGATTCTGGCGGACTCGCTCGTCGACGCCCTCATACCTGCCGCATATGATGACCATATCGGATAAATCGGATAAATCTTCTGCGATGCGCTGGTTGAATTGACGGCCCTGGGGCGTCATCAAGACGGTCGGGACGTTTTCATCCAGTGACTCGGACTCCCGCACATGCTCGACACCCTCGAACAGGGGATCGGGTTTCATAACCATCCCCGGCCCTCCTCCGAACGGGTAGTCGTCGACGGTGTTGTGGCGGTCGTGGGTGAAGTCTCGAATGTTATGAAGGTTCACCTCGACAAGTCCTTGTTTCTGAGCGCGGGCGATGATGCTCAAAGATAGAGGGCTGTCAAACATCCCAGGGAATATGGTCAGAACGTGAAATCGCATCATGCAGGCGAACGCCGGACAGAGGCAGGG
>CEWR01158518.1_pt1 | contig 27500 bp, 25 predicted proteins | sample 356321 | NCBI WGS metagenome assembly CEWR01 (sample SAMEA2621551, study PRJEB7988) | marine metagenome | biome: marine biome (ENVO:00000447); feature: mesopelagic zone (ENVO:00000213); material: "saline water (ENVO:00002010), including plankton (ENVO:xxxxxxxx)" | depth 790 m
CTTCTTCTTCTTCTTCTTCTTCTTTTTCCTTGATCTGAAAAATTTTAGTTTCCTCAAAAGGTCTCTCTCCAAAAATCTCAACCAAATCATCTTTAAAAATAACTTCCTTTTCAAGTAGTTTTTCAGCTAATGTAATTAATTTGTCTTTGTTTTCTGTAAGAATTGTAATGGCTCTTTGATATTGTTCTTCAATTATAGAAGAAATTTCTTGATCAATTATTTTAGCTGTTTCCTCACTATAAGGTTTAGAAAAGCTATATTCACTTTGACCAGAGGAATCGTAATAAGTAATATTACCAATCTTTTCATTCAATCCATAAACACTAACAATTGCTTTTGCTTGTTTCGTTACTTTTTCTAGATCATTTAAAGCACCTGTAGAAATTTTGTTAAACATGACCTTTTCTGCAGCTCTACCAGCAAGTGTAGCACACATCTCATCTAACATTTGATCTGTTTGTACAATCATTCTTTCTTCTGGTAGATACCAAGCGGCACCTAATGATTGTCCTCTAGGTACAATTGTTACTTTTACTAATGGAGCAGCATGTTCAAGCATCCAACTAGCTGTTGCGTGTCCTGCTTCATGGAATGCAATTGTTTTTTTCTCTTTAACAGAGATGATTTTATTTTTCTTTTCAAGTCCACCAACAATTCTGTCAACGGCATCTAAGAAATCTTGATTATGAATTTCAGTATTTCCTTTTCTAGCAGCGATCAAAGCAGATTCGTTACAAAGGTTTGCAATATCAGCACCAGAAAAACCAGGTGTTTGCTGTGATAAGAACTTGGCATTCACATCTTCTCCTAATTTCAAAGGTTTCATGTGAACCTCAAAAATAGCTTTACGCTCATTAATGTCTGGTAAATCAACAAATATTTGTCTGTCAAAACGTCCAGCACGCATTAATGCTTTGTCCAATACATCAGCTCGGTTTGTGGCAGCCAATACAATAACATTTGTATCAGTCCCAAAACCATCCATTTCTGTCAAAAGTTGATTTAGTGTATTTTCTCTTTCATCGTTACCACCAGTCATATTGCTTTTACCACGAGCACGACCAATAGCATCTATCTCATCTATAAAGATAATTGAAGGTGCTTTTTGTTGTGCTTGTTTAAATAAATCTCTTACTCTAGAAGCTCCAACTCCTACGAACATTTCTACGAAATCTGAACCAGATAATGAGAAAAAAGGAACTCCAGCTTCACCAGCAACAGCTTTTGCTAATAGTGTTTTCCCAGTACCAGGAGAACCAACTAATAAGGCTCCTTTAGGAATTTTACCTCCTAGTGAGGTATATTTTTCTGGAGTTTTTAAAAAGTCTACAATTTCTTGAACCTCTTCTTTTGCTCCATGCAAACCAGCAACATCTTTAAAAGTAGTTTTTACTTTTTGGTCTTGGTCAAATAATTTTGCTTTTGATTTTCCAATATTGAAGATTTGTCCGCCACCTCCAGCACCACCTCCGCCAGACATGCGCTTCATAAAGAAAATCCACAATCCAATTAAGAAGATAAATGGAAGATAAGATAATATAGAATCGAATAGATCTGTTTGATCGTCATATGAGATGTCAAATTCTAGGTTATATTCAGTTTTGGCTTCATTTAATTTTTTTTCAAAATTCTGAAGATCACCAAATTTATGTTCATAAATAGGAGCGTTTTTATTGAAAAGACTAGAAGTAGTCATTTTTTCATATTCACTCTTTGTCAATGCTTCTTCAGTAATAAATAATTGTGCAAGACTTCTGTTTACAATTACAATTTTAGAGATGTCATTGCTAGATAAAACACTTTCAAATTTACTTTGATTGATTTTCTTTTGAGTTAAGTTATCGCTATTGAAAAATTGAAATACAATAAACAATACAAACAAGGCCCCGTATATCCAATAAAAATTAAATTTTGGTTTGAAACTGATTTCTTTGTTGCTCTTTTTAGTATCTTTTTTATTTGTAGACATGGTGGAATGAATCTAAGGATGTGAATTAAAGTGACGTTGAAATAGTTGTGATTTTTGCATCTCCCCATAAACCTTCAATATCATAAAACTCTCTAATTTGCTTTTGGAATACATGAACTACTACATTTACGTAGTCAAGTAAAACCCATTCTGCCATAGATTCTCCTTCAACATGCCATGCTTTTTCTTGTCCTTGTTTTCCAACGAATTTTTGAATTGAACTTGAAATAGCTTTTACTTGTGTGTTTGAATTTGCTGAACAGACAACAAAATATTCACAAACGGTATTCTCTATATCTCTTAGATCTAATAACTGAATATCTTCTCCTTTTACCTCTTCAATTCCATTAATTATGATTGAAATTAATTCGTCGGTACTTATATTTTTTTTAGACATTAAATTTTATTTAATTTGCAGCAAAGTTATTGTTTTTTCCGTAACTAAAACACGAAATTCAACCTTGTTTCTATTATATTTCATATATGCATGTAATCAAACTTAATGCCATCGGATCTACTAATACTTTTTTAAAAGATTTAGTATTGAAAGGAACGGTAGAAAACCATACGGTAGTCACTGCTGAGTCACAATATAAGGGTAGAGGACAGGTAGGTACTGAATGGGAGTCTGAAGCAGGTAAAAACCTGATTGTTAGTGTTTTTGTTAAACATGATTCTTTTTTTTTAGAAGATTCTGTTTATTTAAATTACGCTATTTCTTTAGCGATTTACGAGATTTTAAAGAGGTATAAATTGCCGAAATTGTCTGTCAAGTGGCCTAACGACATTTTGTCAGATTCACGGAAAATAAGCGGAGTATTGATAGAGAACACTATCAGTTTCAGCAAAATAAAGCATACGATCATAGGAGTTGGTATAAATGTCAATCAAGAAGTTTTCTCAAAGAAGTTAAATAAAGTTACTTCAATTAAAAATAGTATTGGTGAGGAAACAGATAGAGATTTATTATTACAAGCCATTGTTTATCAGATAAAAAATGAGATCGCACTTTGTGTTCCCGAAAATTTTTTAATGTTAAAAGATAGGTACCTATCCGTTTTGTATAAATACTTAGTGCCTACGATGTTTCAAAAGAAAGATGGAACTGTATTTATGGGGAAGATAATTGGTGTTAGTGATATTGGTGATCTAAAAGTAGAACTGGATGATGAGTCAATACAATTTTTTGGACTTAAAGAGATTAAAACTTTACGATAAGTCCAAAAAGTTAAGTGTTACAATTTTTCAATATTGTCGATCAGTGTCTCAATGAATTTAGTCAATGGTTTTTTTACCATCATACTAATCATTGGGTTGAATTCTCCCATAAAAAATAATTGCACTTCAGAAGAGTTTTCTTCTATTTGATTGATGTCTAGTTCAAGTGTAAAAGGCATTTTACTGCTTGCAGCACCAAGTATTATTTTAGAATTTGGATTTTTCTCTTTAATGACCAGTCTAATTTCAGGCATTCCTTTTAATCCGAAAATAAAAGAATCGTTGTCGATTTCAAATTTCTCAATACTTTCGGGCATCAAACCTTCGTAAGAAGATAATTTCTCTAGTGTAGTGAATATATATTCCGATGATTTTGATACTTTAACTTTTCTACTTTCTAACTTCATAGGATTAGGATAAATTATTATTGATTCCAGGTATTTGGAGAATTTCTCCATTCAGACAATGTCTTTATTTCTTTTTGAGAAATATAATTATCTTTATGTGCTTGTTCTAACAAGTTATCGTAGTCACTTAAAGTAGTTAAATCAATATTAGCCTTTTTGAAATTTTCCAATGCGATATCAAAACCGTAAGTGAAAATGGCAATCATTCCTTTTACATTTACGTTTGCGGTGTTTAACGCTTCTACAGCAAGCAAACTACTCATTCCTGTGCTTATTAAATCTTCAACAACAACAACATTGCTTCCGGTCTCTAAAAAACCTTCTATTTGATTTTGACGGCCATGTTTTTTCGCTTCAGGACGAACATAAACAAAAGGCACTCCAAGTTCTTGAGCTACCAAAACACCAATCGCAATAGCACCTGTTGCTACACCTGCAATAACATCGGGCTTTCCATATTGTTCGACGATAGCTTTAGCCATGCTTTCTTTTAGGAAATTTCGTATTGGAGGGTATGATAAGGTAACTCTATTGTCACAGTATATTGGAGATTTCCATCCAGATGCCCATGTGAATGGAGTTTTAGGTTCTAATTTGATTGCTTTAATTTGTAAAAGCAATTTGGCTGTAGCATTTGCTGTATCTTTGTTCATAATCATGTTGCAAATGTATAAAGTTTTTATGAATGATAAGCCAATTATCATTACAGATTCTTCAAAAAAATCAAATAATTATGAAGTTTATAATTTCGATGAAATTAATTTTGAAGTGCTGCAAATTAAGATAAATTCACCCCTTATTAATGGTGTTTATTTGCTGTCAAATCATATTCGTGAAGATTGGGAATCTTTTAAATCAAATTTTAGAGTCGTGGAAGCTGCAGGTGGAATGGTGAAAAATAATAAACATGAAACGCTGTTTATTTATCGTTTTGGAAAATGGGATCTACCTAAAGGTCATATAGAATGCAATGAGAGTAAGGAGTTTGCAGCAGTTAGAGAAGTTCAAGAAGAATGCGGTGTTTCAGGTTTAAAACTTATTGAAGAAATAGAAACGACCTATCACATTTTTATATATAATGATGTATTAAGACTAAAAGTCACCTATTGGTTTTTAATGCGAACTGATTTTACAGGAATACTTGTCCCTCAAATGGAAGAGGGGATTTCTGAAGTTGTATTTAAGAATGTTTTAGAAACAAATAAGGCGCTTCTGAACACTTATGAAAATATTAAACTATTGTTCTAAACTTCTTTTGAATTTTTATAATTATAAACGATATGCAACCTTGTGTTTTTGCGGATTGACGGTTGTTTGTCATTTTCAGAATTTCATATTGTCATTGTAAATAATAGCTGTACTTTTGCAACTTAAAAAAAACAGAAATAATGACAGAGTTTATCAGAAAGATAGTTCAAAATCCTAAAGATGACATTTTAGCAGGAGTTACTGTTTCATTGGCAATGATTCCAGAGGTGGTTGCCTTTGCGTTTGTTGCTCAAATTGATCCACTTGTAGCTTTATCTGGAGCCTTTATGATTGGTATTATAACGGCTGTTTTTGGAGGTAGACCAGGACTTATATCGGGTGCTGCAGGTGCGGTTGCTGTAATCTTTGTTAATATGATTGCCGAAGGTCATTCTAAAGGAATGTTATTCGATGCTCCTGTTGAGAATATGGGATATTTTTATCTACTAGCTGCTGTTGTTTTGATGGGAGTTATTCAGGTTGGAGCAGGAGTTTTAAAATTAGGACGTTTTGTTCGTTTGATTCCGCATCCAGTTATGATGGGGTTTGTAAACGGATTGGCAATTGTTATTTTTATGGCGCAAGTACGAATGTTTTCCCATAAAGAAATGACTGTTGCTACCGATGGAGTAAAACAATATTTAAATATCCCTATGCAGGGACAAGAATTATATATAATGCTAGGTTTGGTAGGTTTGACAATGGCCATCATTTGGTTGTTGCCTAAAATAACAACTAAAATACCTGCTGCATTGACTGCTATTTTGGTCACTACCGGAATTGTTGTTTTTGGGGGTATGGAGGTAAGTACTGTTGGTTCTTATATAATAGAAGGAGGAGGAGAAGGGTTGAAAGGAGAGTTTCCTACACCAAACAAAGCCCTTTGGGAAAACTTACCATTTAATTTTGATACGTTGAAATTTATCCTTCCTTATGCATTTTTGGCAGCTTCTGTTGGTTTGATTGAATCTTTAATGACAATGAACTTAGTTGATGACTTGACAGAAACCAGAGGGAATGGTAATAGAGAATGTGTGGCTCAAGGAGCAGGGAATATTGTGAGTGGTTTGTTTGGTGGTACAGGAGGCTGTGGTATGATTGGACAAACAGTAATCAATATCAACGCAGGCGGTAGAGGAAGGTTGTCAGGAATTATGATGGCATTGACTTTGTTGACATTTATATTATTTACAGATCAGTATATTGAACAAGTACCTATTGCAGCTCTAGTAGGAGTAATGTTTATGATGGTTATTGAAACATTTGCTTGGTCTAGTTTTAGAATTTTAAGAAAGATTCCTATGGCAGATGCCGTAGTTTTAATAATTGTATCTGCAGTTACCGTGTTTTTTGATTTAGCGATAGCAGTGTTTGTAGGGGTGATTATATCAGCATTGGTTTTTGCTTGGGAAAATGCAACAAAAATTAGAGCTCGTAAAAGAGTAAAAGAAGATGGTACTAAAATTTATGAAATATGGGGACCTCTATTCTTTGGTTCAGTTTCTGGATTTAATGAAAAATTTGATATAAAAACAGATCCTGACACTATTGAAATTGATTTTGTAGAATCTCGTGTAAGTGATCATTCTGCAATTGAGGCAATATCTGGTATTGTTGAGAAATATCAGGCGGTTGGGAAAGCAGTAAAGTTAAAGCATTTGAGCGAAGAATGTAAAGTGTTGTTGTATAAAAGAGATGATAAGTTCCATAAAATTATCATTCAAGACATTGATGATCCACGTTATCATTTAGCAGCGAACCCAGAAAGGTTTACAAAAGGAATTCACACTAAATAAAAGGAAATGCAACGCTATATCAATTTATATTTTCAATACCTAAGCAGAACTGGATTGTTTCAGTTTCTTGCTAAGAATGTGTTGAAATTAATTTTGGTTGTCGCTGTGTTTTTTGGAACAATTTTTCTTTTAGAAAAATTTGTAATTACCTTAAAAGACCTTTTTACAATTATTGTAGATACTGTCGATGTTTGGTTGGTGTTTGTTATTTTCACAGTTTCAGAATCCTTTTTAGGTTTGATACCTCCCGATTTTTTTATCGTTTGGACAAAACAATTAGGTATAGAAATAGGAGTGAGTCCATGGTTGCTAACATTCTTTTTAGCATCCTTATCTTATTTAGGAGGGATGATATCCTATTTTATAGGTATGAAATTGATTCATGTTCCTAAGATACATGATTGGGCAATAAGTAAATATGGAGAATTGTTTACGAACCTGAAAAAATGGGGTGGCTTTTTTGTAGTGATATCTGCAATGTTGCCAATTCCTTTTTCTATTGTCTTAATGGTATGTGGAATTACAGGTTACCCATTTAGATGGGCGGCGTATTTGAGTTTTTTCCGTTTCTTTCGATTTGGACTCTATGCCTTGTTTCTGTTTACTTTGGTGTAAAATTTAAATAATTCCTTTGGGAACAAGAATTGTTGCATCTCCATTATTTCTAATAATATCTCTTACAATGCTTGAGCTAATGTAAGAAGTCTCTGCACTTGTAAGTAAGAATACGGTTTCAATGCCAGATAATTTTCTATTTGTGATAGCAATTGCTTTTTCAAACTCAAAATCGGCAGGGTTCCTCAAACCTCTTAAGATAAAACTAGCATCTATTTCTTTACAATAATCTACTGTAAGTCCACTATATGTTTTAACGGTAACTTTTGCTTTGTCTCTATAGGTATTCTTTATAAAGTTGACACGCTCTTCTAATGAAAACATATATTTTTTGTCGGCATTGATTCCAATGGCTATAATGATTTCATCGAATAAAGGGATTGCTCTGTTGATAATATCAACATGTCCTAATGTAATGGGATCAAAAGATCCAGGAAATACAGCTTTTTTCATATGTGTTGCTTTGATAAAGACTAATCAAATATACATTTTCTTTCTTGTAATTATTAAGAATCTAAAAAAGGAAATATAATTAAGAGTTGTTTATATGTTGGCTAGTTTGATGAATTCTTCATGTTCGTAAAACCACAATTCAAATCGCTCCATAGATTTATTGAAAAAGGAATAGGCTTCCCCCCAAGTATTTTTGCTATATATGTTGAATTCCGAATCTAGTTGAACATATATTCTTGAAATTTTTTTTCCCGTCTCTAAAGTATAGTTTTTGGAAAAAATTACCTCAGGCAAGTATTCTTCTGTCAAAATAGTTTTTAAAGCTTCTACTTGCTGGTATAACGCTTCCCGTTTTGCTTCTCTTTTAGGTTCTATATCAAGTACAACTTGTGCTTTTTCATTGTCAGCATAGAACTTGAAAGTAAACCCCTTGATTTTCGTGTTATACAATAGCCATTTTCTTGGAAATGACTTGCCGTAGCTTGTCCAAAAATCTTTTCTAATAATTGCTGCTTCTTCTTTGCTGAACATTTTTGGTGTATTTTGTATTGACTATCAGGTATTGAGTATTTGCTAGCTAGAGTGCAAATGTAGTTTATTTCTAAGTTTGAAGGTCTAAAGTTTCAAGTCAAAATAAAAAATCCCATCTTAGAAAAACTAAGATGGGATTTGTATGAATAGCACCCTTCTGTAACTTCAGTGTGCTTTTCCTTTAATAAAGGAATCTATGATGCTATTTTATCATTTTGTAACTACGTTTGATAAAGTTTGTAAGTTCTTCACCATGTAGTAGGTTTTGAGATAATTTAGCCAAATCAAAAGCTTGTCCGATCAATTCTTTTTGAGCAGCCTCGTCTTTGTTGTCTAGTATTTCTTTTGCCAAGTCATTGTTAGTGTTTACAACTAAGTTGTACATTTCCGGCATGTTTTCCATTCCGAACATTCCACCACCACCAGACTGACTCATTTCTTTCATTCTTCTCATAAATTCAGGAACTGTGATACTGAAAGGATTTGAAGAAGAATCTAAAGACTCTAACTGCACTGTGTAAGTTTCTTTAGGAACATTTGCTTCAATAATAGGTTTTAAAGCTTCTTTCTCTTCATCAGACAATTTACTAATCTTAACTTCGTCTTTATTGATTAAGTTATCAATATGGTCAGAATCTACACGAGTAAACTTTAATTTTTCATTAGAACCTTCAACTTTTTGCATCAAGTGAGAGATAATGGGAGAATCTAATAATAAAACCTCGTATCCTTTTTCAGTCGCTTCTTGAATGTAGCTATGTTGTGCTTCTTCATTAGCAGTATATAATAAGATTAAATTCCCGTCTTTATCTGTTTGAGCATCTTTAGTTTTTTCTTTTAATTCTTCTACTGTGTAGAATTTACCACCAACAGTTGGGAATAAAGCGAAATTTTTTGCTTTGTCATAGAATTTATCGTCAGACAACATTCCGTATTCAATAATTACTTTGATATCGTTCCATTTTTGCTCAAAGTCCTCACGGTTGTTTTTGAACAAAGAAGTCAATTTATCAGCAATTTTCTTAGTAATGTATCCAGATATCTTTTTTACAGCACCATCAGCCTGCAAGTAAGAACGAGATACGTTCAATGGAATATCTGGTGAGTCAATTACACCTTTTAACATTTGTAAGAAATCGGGTACAATTCCTTCAACATTATCTGTAATAAATACTTGGTTTTGGTACAATTGGATTTTATCCTTTTGGATATCCATACTTTTACTTAACTTGGGAAAGTATAAGATTCCTGTCAAGTTAAATGGATAATCTACATTTAAGTGAATGTGGAATAAAGGTTCTTCAAACTGTGAGGGATATAATTCTCTATAAAAATCATTATAATCAGTAGCTTCTAAATCAGCAGGTTTTTTTGTCCAAGCTGGGTTTACATTGTTGACAATGCTATCAATTGTAATTTGTTTGTGTTCTTCTGTAGTTTCTTTTCCGTCTTTATCCGTTGTTGTTTGCGGAGTGAATTCAGGATCGTTTATTTCTTTTGTTCCAAACTTGATTGGAATTTGGTTGAAACGATTGTATTTGTTTAATAATTCTGAAATTTTAGAATCTTCTAAGAAGTCAAGAGAGTCATCAGAAATATGCAAAACAATTTCAGAACCTCTTCCTTCTTTTTCTGTTGCTTCAATCTCGTAGTTTGGTGAACCATCACAACTCCATTTTACTGCAGCATCATCATTATATGCCTTTGTAATTATTTCAACTTTATCAGCAACCATAAAGGCAGAATAGAATCCTAAACCAAAGTGACCGATAATTCCAGTGTCTTCAACCTTATCTTTGTACTTGTCAATAAATTCTTCCGCTCCAGAAAAAGCTATCTGGTTGATGTATTTTTCAACTTGCTCTTCGTTCATTCCAATTCCTTGGTCAATAATACGAAGTGTTTTATTTTCTTTGTCTGCAATAACTTCAATGTATGGGTTTCCGTATTCTTCGGTACCTGCTTCACCCATTGCAATGAGGTGTTTCATTTTAGACGATGCGTCTGTTGCATTAGAGATTAGTTCACGTAAAAAGATTTCGTGATCTGAATACAAGAATTTTTTAATCAACGGGAAAATATTTTCTACCGATACATTAATGTTTCCTTTAGCCATAGTTATATGTTTAAATTATTATTATAGTTCTGCGTAACCTATAGTCAAATAAAATACCAAGATTCGTTTTCTGCCGAGTAGACAGTTTTGTGTGACAACTTGACCGATAGATAGTAAAGTTATGACTAAACGGATGTAATAAGTATCATTATATGAGTGCTTTTTATAGTTCTATAACAAATATTGATAGGAATAATTTGTGCATTGCTTCTTGATTATATACATTTATATCTGTACAAATCAGTTGTTATTTTAGTTCTGTAAAAAAAAATATAATTTTTATGAAAACAACTTGTGATACTTAAAAGGTTTTGTATATTTGCCTCGCTTTTAGTGGATGGTTTTGTGCCGAAGCTATGATTAATAAAAAAGATTTTTAAAAATATAAGTAATGCCGAAAAGAACGTTCCAACCATCAAAGAGAAAAAGAAGAAATAAACACGGTTTTAGAGAAAGAATGGCTTCTGCTAATGGACGTAAAGTTTTAGCAAGAAGAAGAGCTAAAGGAAGAAAAAGGCTATCTGTTTCTTCTGACCCTAGACCAAAAAAATAATGGATATTTAATTCATAAATAAGGTGTTGCTATTTTTTAGTAACACCTTTTTTTTGAAATATCGAGAAATAAGTAACTTTTGAATTTAAAGGTAATGATTACCTTTGCGTTATAAAAAAAATAGGATGCCAAAAAACACAAAAATCAAGTCGGTTTTAATTATAGGTTCTGGTCCAATTGTAATTGGACAAGCGTGTGAATTTGATTATTCAGGTTCTCAATCTATAAGATCATTAAAAGAAGAAGGTATTGAGGTGACATTGATCAACTCAAACCCTGCAACAATTATGACAGATCCGTCATTAGCGGATAATGTTTATTTGAAGCCTTTGACAACTAAGTCAATTATACAGATCTTAAAAAATCATCCAGGTATTGATTCAGTATTGCCTACTATGGGAGGGCAAACGGCCTTAAACCTATGTATTGAAGCTGATGAGAAAGGAATTTGGAAAGATTTCAATATAAACATGATTGGTGTAGATATTGACGCCATTAATGTTACTGAAGATAGAGAGCAATTTCGTGAATTGATGTTGAAAATTGGAGTTCCTATGGCACCTCAAGCAACTGCAGCTTCTTTTTTACAAGGAAAAACCATCGCTCAAGAGTTTGGCTTTCCTTTGTGTATACGTTCTTCTTTTACTTTAGGAGGAGCCGGTGCAGCAATTGTTTATGAAGAAAAAGATTTTGATGATTTCTTATCTAACGGTTTGGAGATTTCTCCTATCCATGAGGTGATGATTGACAAAGCAATGATGGGATGGAAAGAATACGAATTGGAATTACTACGTGATAGTAATGATAATGTTGTAATTGTTTGTTCTATTGAAAATATGGATCCTATGGGTATTCATACTGGTGATTCTATTACAGTTGCACCAGCAATGACCTTAAGTGATTCTACTTTTCAAAGGATGCGTGATATGGCTATCCATATGATGCGTTCTATTGGAGACTTTGAAGGAGGTTGTAACGTTCAGTTTGCAGTTTCTCCAGATGAAAGAGAAGATATTATCGCGATTGAAATCAATCCTCGAGTTTCGCGTTCATCTGCATTGGCATCAAAGGCAACAGGGTATCCGATTGCTAAGATTGCAACTAAATTGGCTTTAGGGTACAATTTAGATGAATTGAATAATCAAATTACAAAAACAACATCTGCTTTATTTGAGCCGACATTGGATTATGTAATTGTAAAAATACCTCGTTTCAACTTTGATAAGTTTGAAGGAGCTGATAGAACTTTAGGTTTACAAATGAAGTCTGTTGGTGAAGTAATGGGAATTGGACGTTCGTTCCAAGAAGCATTGCACAAAGCGACTCAGTCATTAGAAATTAAACGTAATGGTTTGGGGGCTGATGGTAAAGAAGAAACACATTATGATACCATTATCTCTAAGTTGACTTATGCTTCTTGGGATAGAGTATTTACAATTTACGATGCTGTAAAAGCAGGTATTTCTTTATCTAAAATTCACGATATCACGAAAATTGATATGTGGTACTTAAAGCAATACGAGGAATTGTATGCTCTGGAGAAAGAAATTTCTTCATTCAAATTAGACACATTGTCTAAAGAGTTGATGTTAGAGGCAAAACAAAAAGGATATGGTGATAGACAAATAGCCCACATGCTAGGATGTTTAGAATCTGAAGTAAATAAAAAGCGTGATGCTTTAGGTGTAAATCGTGTATTTAAATTAGTAGATACTTGTGCTGCAGAGTTTGAAGCACAAACACCCTATTTCTATTCTACTTTCGAAAATACTATGACCGTTGCAGGAGGGAAACCTTATGCAGATAACGAGTCTATTGTAACGAAAAAGAAAAAAGTAGTAGTTTTAGGTTCGGGTCCAAATAGAATTGGACAAGGAATTGAGTTTGATTATTGTTGTGTACACGGAGTTTTAGCGGCGAAAGAAGCTGGATACGAAACAATCATGATCAACTGTAACCCTGAAACGGTTTCTACAGATTTTGACACTGCAGATAAATTATATTTTGAACCTGTATTCTGGGAACATATTTATGACATTATTCGTCATGAAAAACCAGAAGGAGTAATTGTTCAGTTGGGTGGACAAACAGCATTGAAATTGGCTGAGAAATTAGATGCTTATGGTATTAAAATCATGGGTACTAGTTTTGAAGCATTGGATTTAGCTGAAGATAGAGGTCGTTTCTCTGATTTACTAACAGATCTTAAGATTCCTTTCCCACAGTTTGGAACTGCTACAAATGCTGATGAGGCGTTAGTAATTGCCGATCAATTAGATTTTCCAATATTAGTTCGTCCTTCTTATGTATTAGGAGGTCAGGGAATGAAAATTGTTATTAATAAAGAAGAATTAGAAGAGCATGTAGTAAGCTTATTACGTTCTATTCCTGGAAATAAATTATTGCTAGATCATTATTTAGAAGGAGCAATTGAAGCGGAAGCTGATGCGATTTGTGATGCTGATGGTAATGTATACATCATCGGAATTATGGAGCATATTGAGCCATGTGGAGTACATTCTGGAGATTCTAACGCAACATTACCTCCGTTTAACCTAGGTGAGTTTGTTATGAATCAAATTAAAGAGCATACGAAGAAAATTGCAATTGCTTTAAAAACAGTTGGATTGATGAATATTCAGTTTGGTGTAAAAGATGATATCGTGTATATTATTGAAGCAAATCCAAGAGCATCTCGTACGGTTCCTTTTATTGCGAAAGCATACGGAGAGCCTTATGTAAATTATGCGACTAAAGTTATGTTAGGGGTAAATAAAGTTACTGACTTTACATTCAACCCTAAGTTAGAAGGATATGCAATCAAGCAACCTGTGTTCTCTTTCAATAAGTTCCCGAATGTAGATAAGAAACTGGGACCAGAGATGAAGTCTACTGGAGAGAGTATCTTGTTTATTGATGATTTAAAAGATGATGCATTCTATGAGTTGTACTCTAGAAGGAAAATGTATTTAAACAAATAATAGTCTAAGACTGTGATCATAAAAAAGGCTTTCCATTTATTTGGAAAGTCTTTTTTGTTTTAATTTTTTTGAAGCCTTAACTTGTTCCTTGAGGCTGTCTAAAAGTGTCTACGGGTATTTAATAGATGACTATATTTTCTTATTGTTCTGTAAATCCAGTATCAATCCAGTTTTTAATAAGATTTATTTTAGTTTGTGCTAATTTACCAGATAGAGGCATCGTTCCATCATTAACTCTTGTCCATGCATTTCCTTGAAAAGCTTTTTTAGTTAACGCGAATGTAGATAAATCCAATCCTGCTCGAGTACGAAAACTACTATGACAATTTGTGGTAGCACAACTTTGATTTATAATGGGTGCAATATCGTTTACATAGTTTTTAGCTACTAATGGATCCCTTCCGTCTGTGTAATTACTATCAATCCATTTTAGTAGAGCGTCTTTCTGTATTTGTGTTAGGGAGCCGCCTCTTGGCATTCTTCCTGCTACAATTTCTTCCCAAGCATTGTCATTTTCGAATACGTCTTTTATTTCTAAGAAATCTGTCATTGCGATTCCAGAAGCTCTACTTGCAGCATTGTGACACCCAGAGATGGAGCAGTTTTGCATTATGATTGGTGCAATTGTACTCAAATAAAAAGGATCAATACCATGTCCTTTTATGCTTATCGCTCCAGTGTCATTTGTAGCGTTGGATGCAACGGTAATTGACTGTGAATAGTTTTGAATTGCACTCGGTGAAAAAGTAATGCTGAAATTTGCATTTGTATCCGGTGGAATAGATGCAATTGTTGGAATTACAGTAAAGCTACCATTACTCGTAATTCCTGAAATAGTAATTATACCAGTTCCAGTATTGTTAATTGTAAACTTTTTTATACCAGTACTAGCTGTGCTAATATCACCAAAATCTAATGTGCTTTCGCTAATGTTAATTAAATAGGTTTTGTTGTCAACCATTTCATTAATGCCTTCTACGTCATCATCCGAAGAACAAGCATTGATAATCAATAAGGCTAGGAATGTAATACTTGCAAGAATAAATTTTCTCATAATTATGGGGTAGGTGAAATTATCTTTTAAGTAGGTTAAAATTTAATTCAATAGCAATCGTTTCTGATACTTTGCTACTAACCACAGAAGGGATTTCTATATTAAAATCTGAAGCTTTGACATTGAATTTTGATAAAAGTTTGATGTTTTCTTCGTTCTGAGTTAATTCAGTAGGGATTTCAAGCTCTTTTGTAACCCCATGAATTGTAAGGGATCCTTTGATAATCACTTTTTCTATTTTGTTTGATTTATCATTTTTGTAATCAATAATTTTACCTGCAAATTTAGCTTTTGGATATTTGTCAGACTCGGCATAGTTTTCATTAAAGTGCTCTTCCATCAAGGCTATTTTAAAACGAAACCCTTTTACCAATGCTAAGGCAGCAATGTCACCATTGGCAGTATTTATAATTGCTGTGACTTTGTTATTGTTTGCTTTTACTTCTTCAAAGGCAGGTACGGAAGCTTCAAAAGTAATAGTACCATTTTTCGTAAAATATTTACGTTGTGCATTTGAAATGGACGCAATTAAGAATATAAAGACGGAGAATAAAATTATTTTTTTCATAAGATTAGTTTTCTTTAAAATCATTATCCACCCAGTTTTTTATTTTTGCAATTGTTGTAGTGGGTAAAACACCTGATGGAGGCATGGTTCCTGCTTCTGTCCTTAGCCAGGATCTGTCACTAAATCCAGCTTTAGCCAAAGAATAGGTAGATAAGTCTACACCACTTTGTTTGGTTGAAGCATTATGACAACCTGTTGTTGCACAGCTTTTATTGACAATTGCTTTTATAGAACCGTCATATGTTTCTATAGAAGGAGTTTCACCAGGATCTTTAGTTTCAGCAGGAATCAAATCATCAGATGAATCTGATGCACATGAAATAGAAATAAAATAAATTGTTATAGCAAAAATAAAGACTATTTTTCTCATTTTAACAGTAATAAAAGATTGAAAATATAATGTTAAATTAATTAAAATTTTGTGAAGAAAATATTTTTTCATCTTTTTTTTTAGATAATTGATGTACAAAATGCTTTTTTATAAAATTTTAATGAATTTAAAAAATGATATATTAGTAGCATGAAAAAATCAAAATTAATTTTAGGAATTCTAATTTTCGGATTAGTAGTTGGCATTGGTGTTTATAAGTATGCCTACCAAAAACATAAAAATATAGAAACATCGAATGCTGATTTTGAAATTGCTGCAAAAGATTTGGCTCTTTATTTTGGAGAAGATACAGAGAAAGCATCTGAAAAATATTTGAACAAAGTTATTCTTGTTTCAGGAACTATTTCAGAAGCAGATACTGAAAGTATGACATTGAATGAAGCCGTATTGTGCTATTTTACATTAGGAAATGTTCAAAAAAAACAAGGGCTTTTAAAAATAAAAGGTCGTTGTATTGGTTATGACGAATTGCTTGAAGTAGTGAAATTAGACCAATGTTCTTTTGAAAAATAAAACAGAACTATAAATTATAAAATAGATTTTATGAAAAAAATAATTACAAGTATTGCTTTTATCTTATTTGCTTGTGTGGTAAACGCACAAGATGATTTGTTAGACGAATTAGAGGCTGAATTAGAAGAGGAAAGTACAGCAGTAACTTCTGTTTTTAAAGGGTTAAAAATAGTAAATCTAGAATCAACTAAATTGGTAGCAAAAGGAGACTTCTATTTTGTTATATCCCATAGGTTTGGATCTATTAAAGGTGGTTTTCATGAACTATTTGGCTTAGATGATTCTAATATACGTTTTAGCTTTCTATATGGATTTACAGATTGGTTTACAGCTGGTTTGTCGAGAAGTTCTTTTAATAAGACATACGATGGAACAGTAAAATTAAAGTTTAAAGGGCAAGAAAAAAATGGATTTCCGTTAAGTGTTGTTGGTTTTGGAGCCATGGCTATAAAAACAGAAGACACCTTTTTGAATACTACAAATTTTCCTTTATTAGAAGGAAAACATAGATACAATTATGTAGCTGAATTATTGATTTCAAGGAAGTTTAGTGATAATTTTTCTTTGGAAGTGGCTCCAGTTTTTCTACATGAAAACTTTGTAGTTGAAGATACGCAAGAAAACAATCAATATGCTGCTGCGATTGGAGGGCGTTTTAAATTGACAAAACGACTTTCTTTAAATGCAGATTATGTGTATCATTTAAACAGAGCTTCAGGAAGTATATATATAAATCCATTGTCTATTGGTTTTGATATTGAAACAGGAGGGCATGTGTTTCAAATACATTTCTCAAACTCACAACAAATGAATGATGCAGCATTTATAAATGCCGAAGGAGATTGGACGGAAGGAGATATTTTCTTTGGGTTTAATTTATCTAGAGTTTTTTAATCCTTTCTATATATTTGTATAAAATTACAATTCATGAATTTTATTTTGTTTGACGGTCCAACCCGTAACAGCTTATTACCTTTTACATATACTCGTCCAGTTTCTGAAATAAGAATTGGTATCCTTACCATTAAAGAAAAATGGGAAAACGCTTTAGCAGCTACTGTTACTTATCTTACTGAGGAGTATTTGGAAAAAAAGTTTCCAATGGTAGAATTTGAAGAAAATATCTTTATTGATGCTTCTATTTTGCCGACTCCTGAATTGGTGGAGGAAATAGAATTTTTATCTAAAAATCAACTTTTACTTAAAGAAGATACAATTATTGCGTTTTATACTTCTCAATCTCAAGAAGAAGTCGATTTTTCTTCTTATAAAGTCATTGAATATCAAAAGGAATTATTGAAAATAAATTCTTTAACAGCTATTTTTACTAAAAATTTCAAAGCACTTCAATTGGATTTTACTAGTGTAACTGAAGGAAGAATTTCTGCTGCCATTTCTAAAACAAACAATCTTATTGGAGTAGATAACATTTTTGTAGAAGAAGGAGCTGTGTTAGAATTTGTTACCATCAATGCAAGTCAAGGTCCTGTATATATTGGTAAAGATGCATTGGTGATGGAAGGAAGCTTAATTCGTGGTCCTTTTTCTTTAGGTGAACAATCCGTCGTGAAGATGGGGTCAAAAATTTATGGAGGTACTACTATTGGTCCAAATTGCACTGTTGGCGGAGAGGTCAAAAATGTGGTCATGTTTGGGAATTCTAACAAAGGTCATGAAGGGTATTTAGGAAATTCTGTTGTAGGAGAGTGGTGTAATTTAGGAGCAGATACCAATTCCTCAAATATGAAAAACAACCATACTAATGTGAAGTTATGGAATTTTGATTCAGAAGACTATTTAGATTCTGGTGAGCAGTTTTGCGGAGCTTTTATAGGAGATTACTCTAAGATAGGAATCAATACAATGTTGAACACAGGCACTGTGATTGGTGTTTCTGCAAATGTATTTGGATCAGGGTTTCCAGAAAAACACATTCCTTCTTTTAGTTGGGGTGCCATAGAGAGTACGACTACCTACCGATTGGATAAAGCAAAAGAAGCTGCTGAAAAAATGTGCGAATTGAAAAAAGAAATATTTACTTCTTTAGATAGAGCTATTTTAGATGCTGTTTTTGAAGATTCTAAAATATAGAATAACCATAAAAATAAAAAGGTCTATAAAATAAAAAATATTTTCTAGACCTTTTTATATAAAATGATAGTATTTTACTTTGATTCTTCTAGTTTTAAAACTTCACCTTTGATACGAACTACTTTTTTAGGTTCAGAAGCATTTGAAGTAATCGTTACCGTCTTGGAAAAGCGTCCTACTCTATTGGTAGCATACTTTACTTTAATTTCTCCAGTTTCACCTGGCATGATTGGTTCTTTTTGATAGGTGGGTACTGTACATCCACAACTTCCTTTTGTTTGTGTTATAATCAATGGACTTCCACCAGTATTCTTGAATTTAAACACACGATTTCCATCAGCATCTTTTTTAATCTTTCCATAGTCTATAACTTCTTCTTCAAACTGAAAGATAGGAGCGTTTGCGTCAAAATCTTCCACAGGTTTTGCTATTTGAGCATTCATAGAAAATGCAACTATAAATAGGGTAACAGCGATCAATATTTTTTTCATAAGTCTAAAATTTATAACGCAAAAATAAACATAAAAATGGGCTTACAAAATTCGGTTTGTTAACTTTTTAGTTAAAAGAGATAATCGTACTTTTGCAAACACTTTTAAAAGCCATTAGGCTTTGTTTATTAACAGAAATTAAAACACAATATGATTCCAGATAAATACAATCCAGAAAACGTAGAAGACAAATGGTATAGCTATTGGATGGAGAATAGATATTTTCATTCTACCCCTAATGAAAAAGAGGCATATACAATTGTCATTCCTCCACCAAACGTAACAGGAGTATTGCATATGGGACATATGTTGAATAATACAATTCAAGATGTATTGATTCGTCGTGCACGTTTGAAAGGATTCAATGCTTGTTGGGTACCTGGTACGGATCATGCGTCTATTGCAACGGAAGCAAAAGTAGTAGCAAAATTAAAAGAAGAAGGAATCAATAAGGCTGATTTGACACGTGAAGAGTTTTTAAAGCACGCTTGGGACTGGACAGATAAACATGGTGGAATTATTTTAGAACAATTAAAAAAGCTAGGTGCTTCTTGTGATTGGGATCGTACTGCGTTTACCTTAGATGATAATCTGAGTGATGCTGTTTCTAAAGTGTTTGTTGATCTATATGCAAAAGGATTGATTTATCGCGGTTACCGTATGGTAAACTGGGATCCTGAAGCGAAGACTACTTTGTCTGATGAAGAGGTTGAATTTGTTGAACAACAAGGAAATTTCTATTATATCAATTATCAAATAGAAGGTTCAGATGAAAAAATAACGATAGCTACTACAAGACCAGAAACACTTTTAGGAGATACTGCAATTTGTATCAATCCAACAGATCCTCGTTTTACGCATTTAAAAGGTAAGAATGTAATTGTACCTATTGCAAATAGAGTGATTCCTGTAATTGAAGATGATTATGTTGATATAGAATTTGGAACAGGATGTTTGAAAATTACACCAGCGCATGATCAAAATGACAAATTAATAGGAGAGAGACATCAATTAGAGGTAATTGATATCTTAAACGATGACGCTACCTTAAACTCTTTAGGATTGCATTACGAAGGGAAAGATCGTTTTGTAGTTCGTAAAGAAATTACAAAGGAACTAGAAGAAATAGGTGCCTTGGTAAAAGTAGAAAAATATATGCATAAAGTAGGTGTGTCTGAAAGAACCAAAGCGGTTATTGAACCTAAAATTTCTGTACAATGGTTCTTGAAAATGGAAGACATTGTAAAACCTGCTTTGGATGCTGTTTTAAAAGACGAAGAAATAAAATTCTATCCAAAACACTATAATAGTACGTATAAATATTGGTTAGAAAACATCCGTGATTGGAATATTTCTCGTCAGTTGTGGTGGGGACATCAAATTCCTGCTTATTTCTACGGTGAAGGATTGGAAGAGTATGTTGTTGCAGAATCTATAGAAGAAGCTTTGATAAAAGCGAAAGAGGTAACAGGAAATAATCTCTTAGAGGTCATTGATCTCAAACAAGATCCTGATGCGTTGGATACTTGGTTTTCTTCTTGGTTGTGGCCAATATCTTTGTTTGACGGAATAAAAAACCCAGAAAATGAAGAATTTAAATACTATTATCCAACAAACGACTTGGTAACAGGTCCAGATATTATTTTCTTTTGGGTAGCTCGTATGGTTTTTGCGGGGTATGAATTTGCAGATGCAAAACCATTTAGTAATGTGTATTTTACAGGAATTGTTAGAGATTCACAACGTAGAAAAATGTCTAAGTCGTTAGGAAATTCTCCAGACCCGATTGAGTTGATGAAAAAATATGGCGCAGATGGTGTTCGTACTGGATTGTTGTTAAGTGCTGCTGCTGGAAACGATTTGTTATTTGAAGAAGAATTGTGCGCACAAGGACGTAATTTCTCAAGCAAAATATGGAATGCTTTCCGCTTGATAAACGGGTGGGAAATCTCAGAAACTATTAAGCAACCAGAATCGTCTAAAATTGCGATTTCTTGGTATACTGCAAAGTTCCAAAAAGCATTGGCAGAGATTGAGAAATCTTTTGAAGAGTACAGACTTTCAGAAGCGTTGATGACTATTTACAAATTGATTTATGATGATTTTTCTTCTTGGTTCTTAGAGATGATCAAACCTGCATACCAGCAACCCATTGACGCTATTACTTACAAAGCCGCAATTGTATGTTTGGAAGACAACTTGAAAATATTACACCCATATATGCCTTTCTTAACAGAAGAAATTTGGCAACATACTGAAACAAGAACTCCAGAACAAGCATTGATTATTGCTACGTATCCTGAGTTGGTTTCTTTCGATGAAAAAATAATTGCAGATTTTGAATTTGCTTCAGAAGTAATTTCGGGAGTTCGTAAAATAAGAAAAGATAAAAATATTGCCTTTAAAGATGCGATTGAATTGTCTGTTTTAGACAACGAAAAAGGAAGTACGACTTTTGATTCAGTAATTGAAAAATTAGGAAATACTTCTAAAATAGGCAATGTTAGAACTGCGGTTGAAGGAGCATTGAGTTTTAGAGTTAAATCTAACGAATATTTTATTCCTATTGTTGGAACAATTGATGTTGAAGAAGAAACTGCAAAAATCAACGAAGAATTAAGATATACAGAAGGATTCTTAATGTCTGTTCAGAAAAAATTAAGCAACGAACGATTTGTAAGTAACGCACCAGAAAAGGTGATTGCTATGGAACGTACTAAAGAGTCAGATGCTTTGGCAAAGATTGAAACGTTAAAAGCGAGTTTAGCTGCTTTATAAATATTAAATGTCATTTCGAGTGATTTTTGACAAAGGAGAAAATTGTATCGAGAATAATAGAATATAGTTTTCAATACAATTTTATTGTCGGCACTTCGAAAGGCTCAGTATCAGAAATAAAATCACTCGAACTGACAAGTCTAGAACATAGATATAACTCAGTACAATTACACGTTTACACAACACATACAATGAAACGATTATGAGCACATTCGAACAATTTCCAGAAGTAATACAGACAAGTATCGCGGCAGATGAATTTGTAAAAATCACTTTAAGCAAGCCAATACGTAAGAATGATGGTTTGCGAAATGTGTATGTGCGATTGATCTTGATTCAAGAGGAATTAAAAATGTCATTTACCTATCACTATAAAACAAATGATCAGGTTAAGAATTATGGGGTCACTGAGGGGATTGAGGTGTTGCAAGAATTTTTATTGTCTACTTTTAGAACGGCAGTTGTTTTTACATTAAAAGAAGACTTACAGGTGTTTGTTTCAAAAAAGAAAGTTATTTCTTGTAAAAAAGGAGCGCCAAGCTTTACGAGTAAGCCACCAGTTACGCATGATCAGCCAAAGGAGAAAAGAGCCTATATGGCAGCGTATCTTCGTTTTTTAGGAATAACAGATGCTGAAAATAATGTGATTCCAAAAATGGCAGATAAGTTTCGCCAGATCAATAAGTATTTGGAGATTATGGAGGGCTTGATTTCGAACGCAAAATTGCCTAAACAGGTTCAGATTGTTGATATGGGATCGGGTAAAGGGTATTTAACTTTTGCTTTGTATGACTATTTGGTAATTCAACGTAAAATGGAGGTAACTATTACCGGTATTGAATTAAGAAAAGAATTGGTTGATTATTGTAATGGTATTGCTGAGAAGTGTGAGTTTGAAAACTTAAAATTCGAATGCAAACCAATTCAAGAATACGCGGATAAAAAAATAGATATTTTAATTGCATTACACGCTTGCGATACTGCGACAGATGATGCAATTACAAAAGGGATAGTCGCGAAAGCAGGACTGATTGTCTGTGCACCGTGTTGTCATAAACAAGTGCGTCAATCACTAAAAGGGAAGGAGCAAGAAAATCCAATTTTAAAATACGGAATCTTTAAAGAACGTCAGTATGAAATGGTTACTGATACGATTAGAGCTTTAATCTTAGAAAAAAGAAATTATCAAACTAAAATTTTCGAATTTGTATCTAATGAGCATACTCGTAAAAACGTGCTACTGGTTGCTACAAAGTCGAATAAGGAAATAGATGAGAAAGCGCTGAACAAAAAAATCAAAGGAATTAAAGATGCTTATGGTATTGAAGTGCATTATTTAGAAACACTGGTTAAGTGAAAAGTTTAAGGAGAAAAACTAAAAGTGAAAAATAAATAGAAGTTTATGCATTTTGTTTTGCATTTTGTGTTGAAATTTTACCAAATACCAAATACCAAATACCAAATCATCAAAAACATGAATCCTAATTTCAATATTGTTTTAGTAAATCCTCAAATTCCAAACAATACGGGGAATATTGGTCGTTTGTGTGTGGGGAGTTTGAGTAAGCTGCATCTTGTAAAACCTTTGGGCTTTGAAATTACGGACAGTAGAGTAAAACGTGCTGGATTGGATTATTGGGGTGATTTAGATTTAACATACTATACTAATTTCGAGGAATTAATTTCTACAATTTCTGATATATCACGTGTTTTCTTTTTTACAACACGCGCAGAACAAACCTATTATGATATTGACTATCAAGAAGGAGACTGGCTTGTTTTTGGTAGAGAGTCAGATGGCTTGTCTTCAAGAATTGTAGACAAGTATAAATCTCAATGCGTAAAAATTCCTTTTCCAGGAACCGTTAGAAGTTTTAATTTAGGGAATGCAGTTGCCATGTCACTAGGTGAGGGGTTGAGGCAATTGCAATAAATAGTTTCTTGATATTATTCTGAATAACTATTGCCTCTAAAAGTGGGCATATTCATGGTTTTTATTTATTTTTGCAAAAAATTAAAAATACATACAATGCTTTCAGTATCAAACTTATCTGTACAATTTGGAAAACGTATTTTATTTGACGATGTCAATACAAAATTCGTTCAAGGGAATTGTTATGGGATTATCGGTGCCAATGGTGCAGGTAAATCTACTTTTCTTAAAATATTAACAGGACAAATGGAGGCAACTTCAGGACAAGTTTCTTTGGATAAAGGAAAAAGAATGTCTGTATTGTCTCAAGATCACTTTGCGTTTGATGAATTTCCAGTTTTAGAAACGGTGATGATGGGAAACAAAGAGATGTTTGCGATTAAGAAAGAGATTGATGAATTGTATGCTAATTATACGGATTCAAACGCTGATAAAATTGGTGAGCTTCAGGTAACCTTCGAAGAAATGGGAGGTTGGTCTGCCGAGAGTGATGCTGCTACGATGTTGTCTTCTTTAGGTATTAAAGATGATGTGCATTATACATTGATGGGAGATTTGGATGGAAAGCAAAAAGTACGTGTACTGATTTCACAAGCGTTGTTTGGTAATCCTGATGTATTGATCATGGATGAGCCTACCAATGATTTGGACTTTGAAACAATTGCTTGGTTGGAGCATTTCTTAGCAAATTATGAAAACACAGTAATTGTAGTATCGCATGACCGTCACTTTTTAGATGCAGTGTGTACACATATTTCTGATATTGATTATAGTAAAGTAAATCAATATTCTGGGAATTATACTTTCTGGTATGAATCTAGTCAGTTAGCTGCAAAGCAAAGAGCACAACAAAATAAAAAAGCAGAAGATAAAAAGAAAGAATTAGAAGAGTTTATCCGTCGTTTTTCTGCAAATATGGCAAAGTCGAAGCAGGCTACCAGTAGAAAGAAAATGATTGAAAAATTAAATGTAGACGATATCAAACCTTCTAGTAGAAGATATCCTGCAATTATTTTTGAAAGAGAAAGAGAAGCGGGAGATCAAATTTTAAATCTAGAAAATTTATCGAAAGAGGTAGATGGAGAAGTATTGTTTAAAGACATTAACATCAACTTAGCAAAAGGAGATAAAGTTGCTATTATTTCTAAAAGTTCAAAAGCGGTATCTTATTTCTATGATATTTTAAATGGAAAGAAGGATGCAGATTCTGGTTCATTCAATTTTGGAATTACTACAAACCAATCTTACTTGCCTTTAGAAAATGCTGAATTTTTTAAGAATGCAGAATTAGATTTGGTAGACTGGTTACGTCAGTATGCCAAAACGGAAGAAGAAAGGGAAGCGGTTCATTTAAGGGGGTTCTTAGGGAAAATGATTTTTAGTGGAGAAGAAGCTTTGAAAAAATGTAATGTATTATCAGGAGGAGAGAAAGTACGTTGTATGTTGTCTCGAATGATGATGGTGAGAGCAAATGTATTAATGTTAGACGAGCCCACAAATCACTTAGATTTGGAGTCTATTCAAGCATTGAATAACTCATTGAAAAACTTTAAAGGCACTGTCATGTTCTCTACTCATGATCACGAGTTTGCACAAACAGTAGCGAATAGAATCATTGAGATTACACCAAAAGGAGTTATTGATAAGTATGCTACTTTTGATGAATATTTGTCAGACCCTAAAGTAAAAGAACAAAGAAAAAAATTATACAACTAATTTTAGGATTGTATTTAAATATAAAGGCACTTATTAAATTAAGTGTCTTTTTTTGTAAATGAATACAGGGGGTATATTTGTTGTTTTTAGTCTAGGATAAACCCTTCAAATATAAGGGATTGAATACAAACTTGATTCATTATGGATTTGCTCTTTTTAGTCCTTCCCTTGCTTCAAAAGTGATTTTGTTTTTCTAAAGAGTTCATTTTACTTGAGCATACATTTTTTCTACTTAAATATACATTAATAGTCAACCCTTCTATTATCTATGAAAAACCAAAACAGTTTACAGGTGAAAAAATTAGTAAGTATTATATTTGTAGCGTTTCTAACATTTAATGTGTGTGCATAGAAAACACCAAAATGGATTGATCATAAAGCCGCTATTGTGTCGCAAGATATACAAACAGTTTTAGAACTATCAGATGAGCAAACAGCGAAAATGTATGACGAAGAAGTGAAAAAACTAATGACACTTGACAAAGCGAAAGCAAATAATGGTGGTAAAAATCTTTCGAAGGAAGTTCGGAAAGTGACTATTGCTCCTTATGTTGCATCTCAAACTGAAGTTGCAGGTGGAAATAAAAAATGAGTAAGTATTGGGCTTACATGAAAGAGAAACGAGAAAAGAAGAATAATAATTTTTAGAATAGTGAGTTATTATAAAATAAAAAACCCAAGAGATATAACATTTCTTGGGTTTTTTATAATTAAAAAAAAAGGATTCTGTTTAGAATGCTCTTTAATATTATATAAGAGATTTACGATCTAACAATAGTTTGTTTTCTATCTGGTCCAACAGAAACAATGCTGATTCTGATTCCAGTTTCTTTTTCGATATACTCGATATATTCAGATAATTCTTTAGGGAATTCAGCTTCAGAGGTAATTTCAGTAATGTCTTCTTTCCATCCTTTAAATTCTTTGTAGATAGGTTTTACATTTTCTGGTTGAATATTGTAAGGGAAATGTTCAATAACCTCTCCTTTGTATTCATAAGAAGTACATACTTTCAATGTGTCAAACCCAGAAAGAACATCACCTTTCATCATATTTAATTGAGTAACACCATTGATTTGACAAGCATATTTTAATGCAACGATATCTAACCAACCACATCTTCTAGCTCTACCAGTAGTCGCTCCAAATTCATGTCCAACTTTCGCCATTCTAGCTCCGTCTTCATCAAACAGTTCTGTTGGAAATGGGCCAGAACCAACACGTGTAACATATGCCTTGAAAATTCCGTACACTTCTCCAATTGTATTAGGAGCAATTCCTAATCCAGTACAAGCACCTGCAGCAGTTGTATTAGAGGAAGTTACAAAAGGATATGTTCCAAAATCTACATCTAGCAAAGAACCTTGAGCTCCTTCAGCTAAAATTGTTTTGTTTGCTTTTATTGCTTGGTGAAGGTATTCTTCACTATCAATAAATGTCATTTCTTTTAAACGAGCTACAGCGATATAAAACTCTTCTTTTAATGCGTCTAGATTGTAGTCTAATTCAACATCGAAGAAATTTAACATTTTTAAATGTTTATTTGTCAAGGCATTGAAAATTTCTTTCCAGTTGTCCATTTCCAAATCTCCAACACGCATACCATTACGTCCTGTTTTATCCATATATGTTGGGCCAATACCTTTTAAAGTAGAACCAATTTTTGCTTTTCCCTTAGTAATTTCAGAAGCTTGATCTAACAATCTGTGCGTAGGAAGAATTAAATGTGCTTTTCTTGAAAGAAGAATTTTTGCATTTAAATCTAAATTAAACGTATCTAAGTCCTCTAATTCTTTCTTAAAGATAACAGGATCAATTACAACACCGTTTCCAACAATATTTAAGGCGTCATCATGAAATATACCTGAGGGTATTGTGTGCAAAACATGTTTGTTTCCATCAAATATTAATGTATGTCCTGCGTTAGGTCCTCCTTGAAAACGTGAGATTAAATTGTAATTTTTTGTAAGTACGTCTACAATTTTACCTTTCCCTTCATCTCCCCATTGTAAGCCTAATAATAAATCTACAGCCATTATCTTAAAAATTAATTTGTTTTATTGTTTAGTTTTTTTTTT
>CEWR01143011.1_pt1 | contig 27473 bp, 22 predicted proteins | sample 356321 | NCBI WGS metagenome assembly CEWR01 (sample SAMEA2621551, study PRJEB7988) | marine metagenome | biome: marine biome (ENVO:00000447); feature: mesopelagic zone (ENVO:00000213); material: "saline water (ENVO:00002010), including plankton (ENVO:xxxxxxxx)" | depth 790 m
AAAAAAACAAATACTATCATGAAAAAAACAATTGTACTCGTGCTCTTTTCTCTTGTTTCAACTTTTGTGATCGCTCAAGAGTCACAAAAGGAACAAGATTCATTACGCCAAAAAGCTGTCGAACGTTTCAAAGAAAAATTTCCAGAAACTAGAATCTTAAATTTTGAATACAACCAAAGTCGGGATAGAAAGTTTAGTTCAAAACTATATGATCAAGATTTTCAAGAAGGTACTATTAAAGGGCAGCGAAATTTTATGGCCTCGGCAAACATCCCTGTTTATAAAACACAGAAGTGGAGCTTTACAGCGTCTTTGTTTTATCAATTTAGTGAGTTTGAATTTGAAAACATTGAAAGTCCTTCAGAAACATTATTTATTGAACGCAATGGTGTAGCCAATTTTCATAATTTTTCTACCGCTTTGAGTGCTACCTATTTTTCAATGCTATGTAACAAACCTGTAATTTTTAATACCTCAATTATTGCAGATGCTAATGAAGAAAATTTTGGTCGTTTTAAAGGAATATTGGGGTTTACATTTATTTTGAAACAGACAGAGAGAACTACAGTTACTTTAGGATTATTAGGGTTTATTGATCCATCTAGTCAAATTCCATTTATTCCAACTTTTAGCTATAGTCATCGTTTTAAAAGCTCTAAATGGGAGTTGGACTTTATCTTTCCACAGCGGTTACTAATGCGCAGGTCAATTGGAGAAAATGGTAGACTCTCTTTAGGAAGCAGAGTCGGATACACAGAGTTTTATGTTGGTTCAAATAATCAATCCTATGACAATCTATTTACCTATAGTCAGATAGAATTAAAAACAGGGGTTATGTATGAACATCGCATCAATGATTATATCATTGGAACGTTTCAAGGGGGACTACAAAACTTTGTAAGCAACCAGGCGACAGAAAAAGGAGAACCCGCAAAAGATTTTATCTACGAAAACAAACAAGATGGAGCAGGATATTTTCAAATAGGAGTTTCCATTGATCCATTTGCTAAAAAGAAAAGTTAAAAGAAGTTGCTCAAAATATTCAATCAAAGGTAAAAGATAACAACCAATAGAGAGCGTTCTAAAATAACGTACACAATAATTTAATTTAACAAAAAAACTCAATTAAGATGAAAAACAAGAATAGAAAATCACTAAAATTAAAGAAGATGAAAATAAGTACAATCAAGTTACTAATAATGCTAGTATTGACAATGACAAGTCAAATCTCAATTGCTCAAAAAAGTGAGTCGAATACAGAATTTATACAAAAATCAAAAGACGTATTGACCGAAATGATAAAAAAAGCTCCAAACTTACAATCCTATTACGATAATTCTTACGGGTATGCAGTTTTTCCAAAAGTAACTAAAGTAGGTATATCTATAGGTGGTGCAGGAGGTAAAGGAATCGTTTTTAAAAATCATTTGGCATTAAACAAATCAAAGTTGAAGCAGTTCACTATTGGAATGCAATTTGGTATTCAAAAATATAGCGAGGTCCTTTTCTTCCAAAATAAAGAAGCCTTTGAGCACTTTATGAATCCTAAATTAAAGTTTGATGGACAAGTTTCGGCAGTAGCTCCAAAAAAAGGAATATCTGCTGATTTACCCTATTCAGATGGAGTGACAATCTTTACTCAATCTCTAAATGGATTGATGTTTGAAGCTTCAATTGGCGGCCAGTATTTCTCAAATCAACCAATAGTGATGAACGAATTTAAAAAAATATAAACCTCGACAACCAACGCATAATACGTTACAAAAAAAAACTTATGAATACTCATACAATAGCTCCAAGAATTTTCGGAATCTTTTTTCTTATTTCCTTTTTGTCGTATGGCATAGGAAGCGGACTTGTAGAGTCTGTCGTTAATGTACCAAATTTCCTTTCTACTATTTCTAACAACCAGTCAACGATTATTGTAGGCATTCTGCTTATGACCATCATTCATACTATTGTAAATATAGGGCTAGCAGTAATAATGCATCCTATTTTAAAGACATTCAATAGTTCGATAAGCTATGGTTATCTCAGTGCTACAATAACGTCAACTGTAATCGTTGCGATTGGCGGACTATTTTTACTATTGCTTCTTCCTCTTAGCGATGCATATGTGAGATTAGTTGCTAGTGACGCCTCAAATTTGAATACAATAGGCTTTCTCTTAAAAAAAGCAGGCTTTTATTCCTATCAAATAGGAATGGCCATATGGGGTGTTGGGGGGTGGCTATTATGTTCTTTACTATACAAATCGAAGCTTGTTCCGAGATTAATAACTATCTGTGGATTTATAGGTTATATTATTTTTATAGCGGGAACTATTTTAGAATTATTTGGATATAACGTAGGCGTTATTATGTCAATACCTGCAGCCTTATTTGAAATTTCATTAAGTATCTGGTTGATCGTAAAAGGTTTTAATATATCACAATTGATTGCTCTTGACTAGCGGAATCACTAAATAAAGTAAAAAAGTGTAACCAATATTAAAAAGTCAATAACGACAGAACCAAAGCTAATTGGAATAAAAAAAATCAGTAAAGTTGTTGGAACAGCACTCAAAATAATGAGAACATACTCTAAAGCTTACATGTCATCTAAATAACTTGAGGAATACGGAGTTCGTATATTAATAAGACATGGAGAAAAATCTGCCCTTTATAAAACGTATGGACTTTCCAACTAGTAGGTGTGCCAGTATAAATAAAGAAACTGCACAAGGAGTAACTACTATGCAAAAAAGGCTAAAAAATGGAGATTTAATTAATGTGTTGGGAGCACTAAATTGTTTTTTGGAATTAAATAACATTATAACTTATCTTTAGATTTTAAAACATAGATATCTTATACGAGAAGATCTAAACAATTTCAAAGAAACCATCAATGAATTTCAAAAATAAACGCAGGTGGCAAATTATAAATCAATATTGTATTGGGTGGACTTTTGCATTCATTTTTTTAGCTATTGTTAGAGGAGAGGGTACAAAAGAATTAGGTTCCGTTCAATGGAAAGTTTGGGAGTCAATATTGACCGCTTTCATTATGGGGCCCATTTTAGGTTTTGTCTCAGGATGTGCTCAAATAAGAACTGAAGAATATGGCTACAAAAAAGTTTCTATTCAAAAATTAATTCTTCTAAGATTTTTATATGCCATTCTATTTCTGATATTTATAATTCTGTTGGGCTATGTTAATTATGGAATGAATAGGAACATTGGGTTGTTCGAATTTACTTTTGAACCAGGCAGCTTTGCCATCTATTTTTATGTCGTTTCTGTTGATGTTTTTATGTTTATTCTAAGACAAGTTAATTTGTTCCTTGGCTATAATAATCTTTCCAGGCTTCTAAGAGGTAAGTTTTATACCCCACATGAAGAAGAACGGATCTTTATGTTTCTTGATTTACAGTCTTCAACTATGCATGCCGAAAAATTAGGTCATATAAAATACAGTAAAATGATTCAGGACTGCTTCAATGACTTAGGTGTTGTAGTCGAAAATGAATCGGAAATCTATCAGTATGTTGGAGACGAGGTAATACTCACATGGAAACTCAATGATGGTCTAAGAAATCAAAATTGCATAAACGCTTTTTACAGTTTTAAGAATCAACTACTCAAAAAACAAGATTACTACTTGGAAACATACAATTGTATTCCTTTTTTTAAGGCAGGACTAAATGAAGGTATTGTAACAGCGACGGAAATAGGAAAATATAAAAAAGAAATCGCTTACCATGGAGATACAATAAATACAGCTGCAAGAATTCAAGGTAAATGTAATTCTCTTAGCCAAGAGCTACTAATTTCCAAGAACTTAAAAGAAAAGTTAAGTGAAGCTAGATTAAACTTTACCAAACTTGATAGTGTAGCTCTAAAAGGAAAAGAGAAAAAAGTGGTTATTTATGCAGTGCATAAGACAGATAACTTGTAAATGGCAATAAATCTATAAATAAACTCTCCAATAAAACATAGAATTTCACCTATATCTATACATTTTGAATTGTTATTTAACCACAACTAAAATATAAATCAATGAAAAATGCAACAACAATTGTTAGTATACTGCTTGGTCTTGTACTAATTTCCTTTGGGCTAAACAAGTTTTTTGACTTTATGCCTGTATTAGAATTATCAGCCCCAGGATTGGAGTTTATGGGAGCTTTTATGAAGATAGGATACGAAATCACTGTAGTCGCAATCGTTGAAATTATAACAGGTATTCTTATTGTAGCAAATAAATATACAGCTCTTTTTGCGGCATAGTCCCACAGCTATTAAACAACAACAACAACAACAACAACAACAAAATTTAATAAAAATCCCCAAAAGACTGTTTTTATTAGTGCTTCTCAGATTTTTTTAAATAAATTGAGATGTGCTAAATTTACCGGCCTAAATTTTTTTTCGAAAAGACAGAATAGTTGCGAAGTGATTCTACAGAAATTGATAAATAGGAACCTCTCAAAATGAATACTCTTTATAGGTTTTACCTGAATATAATTTAATTGGCATGATTGGAATGATTCTCTGTATTTATTTCACTAGTTTGATTCATGATCATTTCTTGGTCATATTTACAACAACCAGGTAAGCTTTTGTAAGCATTTTCATTTCCAATAACTTTTTCAGTATCATATCCTGATGCCGCAATAGCCTTATATATAGACAATAGATTAGTTTTATGATCATTAAATGAAACATTAATTTTCTTTTTGTCAACATCCCAAGTAGCACTATTCACACCATCAACACTATTGGCAGCTTTTTCAATAGTTTTTTTGCACATAGCACAATTACCCCTAACACCAAAACTAAGCGTTGTACTGTTTATATCCATTTTTACGTTTGTTTTCACAGTTTCTTTTTTCGAATCACTTTTACAACTTACAACGATTAGTGCAGCGATTACAGCGATACTCAAAATTACTTTTTTCATTATTTTTAAATTTAATTATTAGTTATTACTTGTTTTACTTCTCCGCAGGTAAGCATTCTTTTTCCAAAATATGGATTGATTACTTTTTCTTCTTTACTCAACCAATAGGCTCCTTTGTTGCTATCTGCCATAGGACAGAATTCAACAAAGACTGTTTCATTCACACCAAACACCTGAATGGCATCCATTAGAGCTGCAGATAGCCGTTTGAAATAGTTTCTTTGATCCGTGATATTGGATGTATTTAAAATGGAGGTCGCTGCTGTTCTTATTTCTTTCTCCATAGACATCCAATTGCTATGGGAGACTTTATCGGTGACTAATTTCATGTCAACTTTAGTCAAATTGTCTAATAGATTTTTTGATTCTAACATGGCACTATTTGAATCCTCATCAACAAAAGCATCTTTTAATTGTATATAATTGTTAAAGACTGTTTGTAGTTTATTTTTAAAAGCGATTGATGTTTTCAATATTTTATTCTTTTTTATATGACTTTTATTGGTTGTCGAAGCATTTTCTTCCTTAGTATGATATTCTTTGTGACCAATCATAACTTTAGAAACATCTTTGTTCATCATTGACTTTTTTCCTTGCAACTGAGCAGCTGCATCAACCGTAAAGGTTCCATTTGTTACTATTTCGTCACCATTATTTAGACCATCTAGCACAACATAATTGGCACCTGTTTTATTTCCTAGTGTAATTTCTCGCATTTCAAAAACAGGTTGTATAGGATCGTTTTTTATGTATATAACAGATCGTTTGCCTGTCCATAAAACTGCTGATGACGGAATGATGACTAATTCCTTTTTATTTAAAACAACTCTATTAATCCTTCCTTTCACAAACATTCCTGGCTTAAAGAGACCCTCTTTATTATTCAATACCACTCTTAATTTTACAGTTCGTGTTTTTGTATCTAAAATAGGATCAATAAAATCTACTTGATCTGTAAACTCTTTATTTGGATACGTATTGGTGGTCACAACAATATCTTGTCCTTTTGATATTTGACTGATTTGATTTTCATAGACATCAAAATTAGCCCATACCGTTTTTAAATTTGAAACTTTAAAAATAGGTTTTCCATGCATTATATGAGAACCTTCATTAATGGATATCGCTGTAACGACACCTGTGATATGTGAATAAATTGTAACCCTTTTTTTTACTTGTCCAGTAGTTTCAATCTCCTTTAATTGAACGTCATCAATCATCCAATTCTTAAGTTTGTTTTTAACAGCCTTATATAGTTGTGGTTGTGATTCTTTTATTCTAAAAGCTGTTATTAATTCTTGTTGTGCTGCAATAAGTGTGGGCGAATACACATCTGCGATGGCTTGTCCTTTTACAACACGTTCTCCTAATGACTTTAGATATAGTTTTTCTATTCTTCCATCAAAATGTGCAGGTATAGTAGCCGTTTCATTTTCGTTTTCTACTATTTTTCCTGATAAAACAATGCCTGTATTTATATCTGAAATGCTTTTTCCTACTATCGATGTTTGAATGTTTGCCAAGGCCATAGCATTGTGAGAAAGCTTGAATTGATCTTCCAATAATCCTTCTGAATTACTTTCTATAGGAATTAAATCCATTCCGCAAATGGGACAATCTCCAGCTTCTGGTCGCATTATTTGTGGATGCATTGAGCATGTCCACATTTTGTTCGTTTCTACAGCACTAGTATGGGTGTGTTCTATCTCTGTATTTGAGTTTTTTCCAAAAAAATTAGAACCTAAAAACAAGCCTACCGTCAATATGCCGATATAAAAGATATATTTTTTCATTTTAAAAAAGGTTTAATAGCATGAGTACTGCCATTACAATCATAATGGTGTTTTCAATAATTGTAGCTTCTGTCATCGGAAGTTTTAATGCGGTTCCTAAACATGCGCATCGAATGGACTTCTTGTCTACCAAAGTTTTAGCAACGCCAACAGTTGTAATACCTAAAACTATCACCGTAATTATCAAAGCTATTTTTACTTCAAAGCGCAATAAAAACATCAATCCTAAAGCTGTTTCTATAAATGGATATATTTTACCGTAAACAGGTATTCGTTTTGCAAGCGGGTCATACATCATAAAAGATTCTGGAAATCCTTTTAAATCTAGCATTTTAAAGAAACTAAATACAATGTAAAACAACCCCATAAAATCAAACATATATTCAGACCAAGACCAATCTTTGTAATGAAGTAAAGTACTTGCTGTTGTGATATAAAACAGGATGAGCAATAGCGGTTTTAATTGCTGCAATTTGGATTTTTCTTCAATGATATTTATTATAGGTTGAATAGTGGATATCTGTTTCTCAGATAAGCTATATTTATTAGGCAAGGCTTTTTGCAACACGTCAATTGCAATACGTGTGTCCATAGAAATTTCCACTTCTCTTTTTTCGAGTTGAGCACTAGCGTTTGTAACGTATTCTAATTCGCTTAAATATTTTTCTACGGAAGCTTTGCAATTACCGCAAGTCATTCCTTCTATTTTGTATATCTGTTTCATTCTTGTTGTGTTAAATAGTTAATAATTGTTGTTTGTACATAATAGGTTTTTACCGATTCTATTTGAGCCATTTGAAACTTTAATTGCAACTCTTGAATATCCAATACATCCATAAAATCAATGGTTCCCGTTTCGTATTTTTTGATTAAAAGTTCTTCAGCTTGATTTGCCTGTTTTAAATTTTTCGTTTGAGTATCAAAACGTATTCTCGCAGATTTTCTATTGTTTATGGCCTTCGCTAAAACTGTTTCTAGCGCATTTAAACGTTCTTGTTTTTGAGCTACAATTTCTTGCTGCTGCAACTCATTTTGTTTGGTTTGAGATCTATGCTTATTATTAAATATAGGAATAGAAATAGATAGCATTGGCATCAAAATATCTTTACCATTATCAGAGAAATCCATTCCAGGACGTTTTTCTACATTCACATATTCAATTCCAAAACCAAATATGGGACTACTTTCTTTTTTATTCAAAAGTTCTGATTGAGCTACTGATTGAAAGAGTTTATCGTATTTCAATAGTTCAGGATGTAATATCAAATTATCAGTAGTTACTTCAAAATCTTCAGAAGGAATAAATAATACATCAACTAAATCTATTTCAATAGGGACTTCTTTGTTTAATAAATTGTTAAAAGCAGTTTGTTCCCCTAAATTTTGCTGCTCCAAAATTTGTTTTAATTCTAGTAATTCATTTTGTCGCATTTGCAATCTCAATACATCAACAACTGAAGCTTTGCCAACTTCAACAGATGTCAATGCTACCTTTTCGTAGGTATCAAGTAATTTACAATTTTCCGATATAATTTTTTGTTTTGCTTTGTTGGTATATAGATTGTAATAAGACTCTGATACCGATGCAATTAATTTTCTTTTTGCACTTGCGATATCTTCATATTTTGCATCAGCCAAAGAATTCACATAGTTTTCACGGGCAGTTATATTTCCGAACCAAGGCAACATCTGTTTTGCAGATACTTTAAAACGTTGCGCTCCTGTGCGTGTCTCGGGTTCGCTTACAAAATAACCGACACCAAACTCTGTATTAGGAATCGTGTTCACTTCATATACTTTTTCGGAAGCAATGCTGTACTGAAGTTCAAACTTTTGAATTTCAGGGTTATTGCCTAATGCTTCTTCTATAAATGTATTTAATGATTGACTTTTTATTGCGTTTAAGGTAAAAAACAAACAACTAGATAATAAGACGGTTTTTAAGTGAATAGTTAAAAGTGAAAAACTTAAAATAGTCATTCTCTCTATTTGAATAGTTAACAGTAAAAAAGGAAAAATGAACAATCTCTTTAAGAGAGAGTTTACTCGTGAAAAATTAAGAATCACAAAACGCGCTATTTTTCTATTATGTTTTCCCATTACAGTTTCGATTTTGTTGTTTTTATTGAACTCACTAACATGGCAACTAATTCCTGATTCAATGGAAAATGAATATTATAATGAGTTGTATGAATGTAATTGGTGTCTTTTAATAAATCTAACCAGTAAAGAGACTCGTTAGCTTCTCTAAGTGAAACACTCATTTTATGCATGAAATCTGCTTTTCTTTTAGTAAATTCGGCTTCACGAATTAATGCTCCAACAGCAGTTCCACTTTTTAAAAGTTGTTTACTTAAAACATATTTCTTTTTATCCGCTACTAATAATTGAGATAATTTCACAATTAGAATAGAAAAGGCATAACGTTTATCTTTTAAAATACTTTTATTCATAATTTTCCACTTTTATTTTTCTCTTTCACCGCTTCACTTTTAGTGTATCACTTAGATCTTTTAACTTTAATTTCTTCTCGCCAACTATACAAGACAGGTACCATAAAATAAGAAGTAATATCAAGCACCATTCCGCCAAAAATTGGAATAGCCATAGGAATCATAATATCACTTCCTTTTCCTGTGGATGTCAATACAGGTAACAAGGCTAGAATAGTCGTAACTGTAGTCATTAAACAAGGACGAATTCGCTTTTCTGCTGCTTGTAAAGCTGCTGTTCTGATGCTTATTTTATCTATCGGTTTATCACGATTAAAAGTTTGCGTTAGATAGGTTGCCATAACCACACCATCATCTGTAGCAATACCAAACAATGCTATAAAACCTACCCAGACAGCCACGCTTAAATTGATGGTTTTTATATGAAAGAGATCTCGCATATTCTCACCAAAAAGGCTGAAATTGAAAAACCAATCTTGACCATACAACCAAATCATAATAAAACCACCTGCAAATGCAACTGCAATTCCTGTAAACACCATCAATGAGGTAGAGACAGATTTAAACTGAAAATAGAGAATTAAAAAAATGATTGCTAATGCTAATGGAACTACAACAACGAGGGTTTTTTCTGCTCGTACTTGATTCTCGTATGTTCCTGTAAATTGGTAACCGATACCCTTAGGAACCGTTAACTTTCCAGCTTTTATTTTAGTTTGTAACAATGCTTGTGCATTTTCTACAACATCAACCTCTGCAAAACCATCTCGTTTATCAAATAAAACATAACCTATTAAAAAGGTGTCTTCACTTTTAATAACTTGTGGACCTTGCTCATAACGGATCGTTGCCAATTCACTTAATGGAACAGGGCTTCCTTTTGCTATAGGAATATAGATATCATTCATATCTTCTGGGTTGCCTCGTAATTCTCTTGGGTAGCGCACACGAATACCATAACGTTCTCTTCCTTCAACAGTTTGTGTCAATTCCATACCACCAATTGCTACTTTTAATATATTTTGAATAGCCTCAATAGACACTCCATAACGTGCAATTTTCTCTCTATCAATATCAATTAGTAAATAAGGTTTTCCTAAAGTTCTGTCTGCAAAAACGGTTTCTGTTTGAACACCTTCTACTTGTTTTAAAAGGGTTTCCAATTGCAATCCAAACGCTTCAATTTGCTTTGTATTTTGTCCTTTTACCTTTATTCCCATTGGAGCACGCATGCCCGTTTGTAGCATGATCAATCTGGTTTCTATAGGCTGTAACTTTGGTGCAGAAGTAACTCCTGGTAATTTTGTAACTCTTATTATTTCATTCCAAATATCATCCGGGCTCTTGATTTCTGGTCTCCAGTTGCGGTAATATTCACCTTGTTCATATGGAATGAGCTGTGATGGAGTTGCATTAGCTATCACTTCGAGTGATTCTGATTTTTTATCAGCATTGTATTGAGAAGCATTTGGTCTAGACGCGTCACTCGTACCTTGTGACACTAGAGCTAATGCATTTAGTCTTTCACTACCATCAGTAGCCAAACGTCCATCTTTCAATTCAAATACTCCATCAGTATTCACTTTATAACGTTGTCTTTTTCCTTTTGAGTTACGCATGTATTCTGGTTTGTACCGAATCATATTTTCGTACATCGATAAAGGAGCGGGGTCTAATGCAGATTCTGTTCTACCAGCTTTTCCTACCACAGTTTCAATTTCTGGAAGGGTAGCGACAGCCATGTCTAATTGCTGAAGCACACGTTTGTTTTCTTCAACACCAGCATGAGGTAGGGAAGTAGGCATTAATAAAAAAGAGCCTTCATTTAGAGAGGGCATAAATTCCTTTCCTATAGTATTCATAATCCATACTCCCGAAATTAGAACTGTTGTTGGAATAATTAAAAACAGCAATTTGTTCGCCAAAGCCCATTGTAGAATTTGTCCGTAATACTTTCTGAAAATTGAAAAAACCCCTAAAATTCCAAAACAAATAATAGCTACAAACACTAAATTGATTAAAAGACTACGATCAAAACCTAAGGGCCTCCAGTATTCTGCAAGTAAGAATACAATGGCAGCCGAAGAAATGATACTGTTGCAAACGTTTTTTGAAAGAGAACTATGAATAGAGAAAAGCGAAAAAGTTATTTCAAATTTATTAAAGTAAATACTCGCTAAAGAAATCATTCCAAAAGCAATTAGAATACTACCTAACCAATATCCACTTAGTATAATTACAATTCCTACAAGAGTTAAAACGCCATTTATAATATATCTAAAAGATTTTTTAAGTGTTGTCTTTCTAAATAAATATGCTGCAAATGGAGGAATTAAAAACAAAGCAATCACTAAAGAGGCTGATAATGCCATCGTTTTTGTAAAAGCCAATGGTCTAAATAATTTCCCTTCGGCACCCATCATTGTAAAGACAGGGACAAAACTAATAATTGTAGTTAACACTGCAGTTAGAATAGCTCCAGAAACTTCGGCGGTTGCGTTGTAAATAATTTGATTGATTGAAAGTGATTCACTTTGCACTATTCCCTTATCACGTATCACTTCTCCTTTTTTACTTTTCACTTTATATTCATCGAGATGACGAATCATGTTTTCTGCTAGTATGACACCGACATCAACCATAGTTCCAATGGCGATGGCAATACCAGAAAGTGCCACAATATTTGCATCTACGTTGCATAATTTCATCGCAACAAACACCATTAAAATAGCAACAGGTAACAACCCGGAAATTAGAATTGAGGCTCTTAAATTAAAAACCATCACAATAATTACTAACATGGTAATTAATATTTCTAGTGTCAATGCTTCGCTAAGTGTAGCTAAGGTTTCTTCAATTAATTCGGAACGATCATAAAAAGGAATAACCGTTAATTGAGAGATTCTTCCATCTGCCAATACCTTTGTAGGTAAGCCATCTGTAAGTGCTATTATCTTTGCTTTTACATTGGTAATTACTTCCATAGGATTCGCTCCATATCTAGCCACTACAACGCCACCAACAACTTCTGCACCTTCTTTGTCTAATAAACCTCTACGTGTTGCGGGACCCAATGATACTTTGCCAATATCTTTAATCCTAATGGCTGTAAAATCTTCTGAAGTAACCACAGCATTTTCAATATCTTCAATCGATTTTACATAGCCTAAACCACGCACTAAATATTCAACTTGATTGATTTCTAAAGTCTGTGCACCAATGTCTTTATTGCTATTCTTAACTGCTTTAACGACTTGATTTAAACGAATGTCATACTGACGCATCAATTCTGGATTCACGTCTACTTGATACTCCTGAACGTAACCACCAATGGAAGCCACTTCTGAAACACCGCTTGCAGATGACAGAGCATACTTTACATAGTAATCTTGTATACTCCTAAGTTCATGTAAATCCCATCCACCCGTAACATTTCCGTTTTTATCACGACCTTCCAGTGTATACCAAAATATCTGCCCCAATGCTGTAGCATCAGGACCCAAAGTAGGATGTACACTATCGGGTAATAAATTACTTGGAAGTGAATTTAGTTTTTCTAAAATTCTACTTCTGCTCCAATAAAATTCAATGTCTTCCTCAAAAATAATATAGATACTCGAAAATCCAAACATAGAAGAACTACGAATGGTTTTTACTCCCGGAATACCCAATAGGGAAGTGGTCAAAGGATACGTAATTTGGTCTTCAATATCTTGTGGTGAACGCCCATCCCATTTTGTAAAGACAATTTGTTGATTTTCACCAATATCAGGAATCGCATCAACAGCGATAGGGTTCCTTGGTAAAAAGCCACTATCCCAATTAAAAGGAGCATGTACAATTCCCCAGCCTATAAATAGAACGAGTAGCAAAAGTGCTATTAGTTTGTTTTCTATGAAAAATTTGATGCTTTTATTTAGCATTTATTTTGATATTTAAACAATTAGACATTGGTGCTAAAAAACACCGAATAGCTGTCCGCCAGAAAGCAGGCAAGAAACCATCCTTATAATATTTAGTTATAGGACAATAGAGTCTATTGTTTAAAAATCAAATTAAGTACGTTTCGTCAAGCTTAAATATTTGGCTTATAACGACTGGAGGATCATACGCTTCATAAGAAGATCCATTGGTATCTATACTTTTAAAAAGATTTAGATATGTATAGAAAAACGAAGGAATAACTATTTGCTGTTCAAAAGAAATAGAATCCACTTGGAGTTCTAATTCATTTTGACCATCAATCATTAATTGTTTGTCGTTACAGCAATTTTTCTTTGAAACAGAACAATCTTTAGTTGAAGACTTTTGCATTTCCATTCCACAACCTTCTGCCTTAGAAAACAGAGCAGTCTCTACCAAAGTATCGCCACAATAATGCATGCTTATAGTAAAGGACAGTGTAGAGAACAATACTACAAAAGCCATTAAAATTGACATTATTTTATGGGAGACCTGTTTCATAATTACTTACAAAGGTAACAATTATTTACAAGTACAAATATAAAGTATGTTAATTAAACCAGATAGGTGATTTATTTTAAGCGATACTTAGCGTTGATAAGTAGTACCAAATAATGCTATTTTAGAATAATGTATAAACGATCATTATATGCCTATAATAGAAAGAACTATTAGTTTGCTATACGTACCTTTTTATTATTTCTTATCTCGTGCAATACATATTATTAACAGATAATATATTATCTGTTTGTGGGAATGTATAGTGCAAACAAAACACCTTCTGACATTTTTGTATGTATAGCTAAAAACGTTGCTGTATTAAGAAAAGAGAATGACTGGATGCAACAAGATTTAGCTGATACACCTGATGTTTCTTATGGTAGCATTAAAAGGTTTGAAACATCAGGTAAAATATCATTCTAGTCTCTTTTTAAAATAGCTGAATCCATAAGAAGGCTTCTGAATTTGAAAACATTCTGCTTCTCCTAAAAGAGTGTCAAAAGAATAAAACCACTATTAAATTGTAACAATCTGCTGAAGAAATCTACTCAAATATTAATAAGAGTAAGAAGAAAGCTTCTTTATGTTTTTATTAAATTTTCAGGAGATGAAATTGCAGTAGGAAAACTAATATTGGATGATACGTCGGTCCATTTTAAATATAATGATAAATTTTTATCCCTAGTATTCAAATAGCAAATACAGAACCTTTTCTTGGAATATTTGGTGTATTTGATGACTCATTTACTGATGATTAGGGAATGCTCTTGTTGGATAGAACTTTAAGGCTATTAACATATAATATTTATATAAATGACTTGAATATCAATTTTATAATCTCCTTATTATTGTCTTTTGACTTCATTAATAATTATAATGAATAGACAATAGGAACGAAAATTAATTAGTATTGTTAGCGAATCATCATTTAGCAGCCACAAGGAGCAATAGTATAAAATTATATATAAATAATTTTGTAAGCTTGTAATTTTTTTTTGATTAATGACGACATCAATACAACAAAAAAACAATAATATATGGGTTCTATAGTAGCTGTGGTCTTCTGAAAAAACAATTGATACTATAAATATTTTAAGAAAATTATAATGAAAATAAAAATTGACATCGTTTAAGATATTGTATGTTATTGGTGTACCATTGGTTATAAACGTTTAGAGAAAGCAATTTCAGAACTAGGTATTCAAGATAAAGTAGAGATAGAATGGCAACCTTTTGAGTAAAACCCGGATATGCCTGTTGAAGGTCAAAATGTAACGGAACATCTTACTGAAAAATAGGGATCTACTCCTGAACAGCAAACAGACTCTAAACAAAATATGACTGCTGCTGAGAAAGAACTAGATTTTACATTTGACTATTTTGATGAGATGCGTATGGTGCATACTTTTAATGCACATATATTATTAGAGTATGCCAATAATTTTGGTAAGCAAACCCAATTAAAAAGGTACTTAACAACTGCTTTTTTTAGTAAAAGAAAAGATGTTTCTAAAAGAGAAATTTTAAAACAAGCCTTGCTAGATATTGGATTAAATGTGGAAGAAGGATTCGCTTTGATAGCTAATGAATATGCACGAAACAGAATAAGAGAGAAGCAAAATTACTGTAAGGGATTGGGTGTTAATTCTGTGTAAACTGTTGTTTTTAATAGAAAGAGTGGTGTTACAGGGGCGTAACCGATTGCTGCTTTTAAGCAAACACTTTCAGAATTAATTACGGAATAAATAAATTTAAATATTCTAAATAATAAGCATAGAAATTTCATTCTATCAAGAAATATAGTTCAGTTTTTTTAAACTAGAACGATGCTTTTGTTGGGTGTGAAATAGGGGGAACCATATATCACACATAAATAATATTAAGCACCTGGTTGCAAAAAATGTTGGCACAAGGGGCAATATAGGGAAATTGACAGGCTACTCCCTTTAATGCTTCAAAGCAAAGTTACCTTATTTGAGATCATGAACGAGAAGGTGATAATATTATTGACAAATAAAAAAGCTTTTAAATAAGAATGCTGGATAAGGAATGACACTAAGAGTACTTTTATTTTTTAAAAATTTTAGTCGAAACACGAGCCCCATTTATTAGTTTCAAATTTAAAAAATATACTCCACTACTAAATTCATTAATATTAATTTTTCCTGTTTTAAAATTTACTTGAAGCGTTTTTATTTGTTGTCCTAGCGTATTAAAAATCGTGATTTCTTGAATTCTTTGTTTCGATTTTATCCAAAGTTGTTCTTGTGCGGGATTTGGATATACCGTAAATTCAATCTCACTATTGTCAAAACGATCTGAACTTAGAAGATCGCTAGCACTTGCTTTCCAATTGCTAGCGACTGCATTATCAGAATTAACATCTATAAGTTCAAGATAGAAACCATCACCATCAGCTGTTTCTGGCCAAGGTGCTTTGTCGGAATAATTCACTTCATCAATTACATTACCAAACGCATCTGCTAATACTAAACGCTGATTTTTGTTAGACAAATCTCTGTGAAACCTATCAAAAGCAGTGGAGCCATATCTAGCAAAATATACGTCTGGATTTCCTGCCAATATAATAGATTGCCCGGCTACGATACTTGTGTTTTCTGCAAACTGATAAGATACACCCAGTTCTCTCAAGTAAATTCCTGTAAGATCTACAAGTGTACTTCCCGTATTTTTAATTTCTATAAACTCTAAGTCGTCACTTTCAGGAAATATGTCTGTTTCCAAAGGGTTGTAATCAATTTTCGTAATTACTAAAGAAGGCACTTCTACAGAATTACAATTTGAAAATTCGCTGAGGTTGTTTTTCATCCAAATAATTCTCTGTGCTAACCAACTTTTTATATTGGTTACTTCTCCTGAAAAGTCATCTATTGTATTCCACTTCTCGTTCTCACGAACTACAGCTTCTGAGATTATCGCAGTAGTAGCATCAATTAGACTAGATATATAGTTGTAGCTTAAAGGTTCTCCTGTTTTTGTCGCTTTATCAAAGCGTCTAGATAAATAACATTGAAAAGTTGGCTCTCCAAATAGGTCTTTCCAAAAACCAGCTCCTGTGTTGCCATAGTCGAATTGCCATACATCTGTCTTACTTCGGTCAAAATTCCATTCGAAAATATCATTCCCATATGTTAAATTATAATCCCAAATCGGACCTGCTCTTAATTTACCACCTTTATCTTTATGGTAATAAGTACTAAGTGCATACGCATCAGCATTTGACGAAATTTCTGCAACGAGCATATAATCTATAAATGAAGTTACATCTATAACAGATGGATATCCATTTGTAATATTTGCATTAACGGCAGTATTGTCTAAATTTCTAAAGACAGATTCAATATATGTAGATTGAGGTATGGTGACATCATCTGAATTTGGTTTTTCATGAATATATACGGCACCATTATTATACCAAGCAGCAGCATCTTCATCTGAAGTTCTATCTGTCTGCATAAGATAGCCTCCTGTAACTTCCGGAAATGAGTTTTCATCATCACCAAGTTTTGCAATATTTACGCGACTTCCATCACGTTTTATTTTTTCTGAAAGTGCATACAGACCTATGTATTTGCCATTAAGTACCACTTCACAATATTTCAAATGAGCGGCATATTGGCCCATTTGTCTAGCCATTTCATAACTAATATAGTCACGCATCATACTATCATCAAAAGCAAATGAATTTAAAACCCAATCATCTTCTTTGGCCATTCCTAATAATTTCACGCTTTTATCCTCTAAACCGTCATCCTCTAAAGTGTCAATTCCATATGGTTTTTTATCTAATGTTTGGGATGAAGAACCTCGAATTTCTATGCCAATAGTTCCTGAATAATCTAAAAAGGCTTCATTGTCAGCGTCACAAACAAAATTTCTTTCTCCATTAGGTCTTTGAATTATTTTCATGGTACCAAGAATTTTTGGTTCATCAGGAATCGTAGCACCTCCATTTGTATCTATAATAACAATAGGTAAATTACTATTTGTAAATGTATTTGAGTTTAAATCGTTATCGCAGGGAATGGGAGCGGTGTTGTATAAAAAATCATCGATATAAGCCGTTATATGATCATTGTTGTTTTCTGAATTTACTTGAAGTAACACTCGATTAAAATCCGTTCGAGTAATTGGAGCAGGCGAGTTTTTATCTAGATTCCTATAGCTATCAGTAGCAAAGTCAAAAGAAACTTCTTGCCATTGATCTAGTACAATAGGTTTTATAATTTCAGATTGTGTAATCCAAGGTTGATTGAGAGTACCATCTTGTAGTTTTAATGAAATTTGATTTGTTTGTGATCCCGTAATAGAAGAAGAAGGCACATATATTTTTAAAGTGAAAGAACTGTGTACAGAAAGATCAAAATTAGCAGTTGCTTGACATCGAAAATTAGCATAGTGACCGCCAGTATCTTCGTATTTCAATACCGTATTAGAAGTGTTAATTCCTTTAGGGTATGGGTTCGAATATTCGGTGTTAATTGTACTGGCATCTGCTACCCAATTGGGAATGTTTCCGTTTCCTTCAAAATCGTCTGAGAAGAGCAGCACAGCAGAATTCATATTGTTTTGATTACTTGAAACTTGTGAAAACAGTGTTAAAGAAAAAAAGAGAGTCGTTGATATAAAAATTATGTCTTTCATCGTTTATTGTAGTAAATAACAAAATTAACTTTTTTCAGTTTTTTTAGCGATTATTGTTCCTATACACAAGCTATACAAGATCATAATTTTCTCATATTTTATGAAATATTATAATGCGTTTTTCTAGAAGCCGCTTAGGGAATGAGTGTGGAATAAATTATGATTTCTTCTTATAAACCCAAATAAGTACAAGATATATTACTATGAATATATTAATTTTCTAGATAAACGGAGCAGGTAAATAGAAGTTTCTTCGTGTTTTCTAAATCCCTAGTTTAAATTTACTGTAAATAAAATATCCCTATATTTGGAAATAGAAGATGATTAGAACCAGACAATTTTTATTAGTATTCGTTACAATGTGCATTGTTTCTTGTAAGCAGCAAGAAAAAGCTACAGTGGATAAAGATGTTAAAGTAGTAAATAGCATTGTTGAGAATTCTGTAGATAGAGATTTAGAGGATATAAAAAAAGATGGAGTTCTTAGAGCACTCGTTGTTTATAGTAGTACAAGCTATTTTTTATATAAAGGCCAGCCAATGGGTTTTGAATATGAGCTGTTACAGCGTTTGTCAAAACATTTAAATTTAAAATTAGAAATACTCGTTTCTGACAATTTAGATTCACAATTTGAAGTATTAAATAGAGGAGATGTAGATCTAATAGCCCAAGGAATGACGATTACAAATCAACGTAAATGGGAAGTTGATTTTACAGATTATCTATACCTAACAAAGCAAGTTCTTGTTCAAAAAAAACCTGACAACTTTAGAAAAATCACCTGGAGTGCCTTGCAAAAACAATTGATAGATGATCCAATAGAATTAATTGGAGATACTGTTTCTATTCGGAAAAACTCTTCTTATTTTGAGCGATTATTGAGTTTGTCTAATGAAATAGGTGGCGCTATTTATATTGATACCCTTGATAGTAAATTATCTACTGGAGAAATTATCGATATGGTGGCTGCCGGTAAAATTAAATATACAATTGCAGATGAAAACCTAGCAAGAATAAACGCTTCTAACAATCCTATCTTAAAAATTGATGTTCCAATTTCTTTTTCGCAACGAATTGCTTGGGTAACGAGAAAAAAATCTCCAAAATTTAAGGCCGAAATAAATAATTGGATTTTGTTACAAAGGAGAGAAACAGATTATCATGTTATTTATAATAAATATTTTAAAAACAAACGTTTATTTAAAAGACGAGCAAAAAGTGAGTACTACAGTTTAAAGAACAATCAAATCAGCAAATTTGATTATTTAATTAAAAAATTCACAAAAGCACTTGGTTGGGATTGGCGTTTATTGGCATCTCAAGTATATCAAGAATCTAGATTTGATCCAAAAGCTGAATCTTGGGCAGGTGCTAAAGGATTGATGCAAGTAATGCCTGCAACAGCTGAAGAATTAGGAATAATAGATGTCACAGATCCTATTGAAAGTATTAGAGGAGGAACAACATATTTAAATCAAATTTACGCCAGGTTCTCGGATGTTACAGATACCATAAACAGAACAAAATTTACGTTGGCTTCTTTTAATTGTGGATATGGACATGTTAGAGACGCACAAATTTTAGCAGAAGAAAATGGTTTAGATCATTTAGTTTGGGAAAACAATGTAGATACAATGCTTTTGGCATTGCAGTTTCCAAAAAACTATAATAAAAAAATTATAAAATATGGATATGTAAGAGGTCGCGAACCTGTGAATTATGTAAATCAAATCTACGATAGATACCAACACTACAAACAATTTATCACTGAAGATTAATTATATATAGAATTATGGTGACTGTCTGTCGATATAAAACAAGGTATGTTGGTTGTGTTTATAAATATGTAAAATACTGCGTATGCACAGATTTACCTAAACTCTATAGTTGTATTCCTTTATTTTGAGTACTGTTTCCTTGCTTTACGTTCCACTTTATTAATTGATGTTTTGGTGTTTGTGTCTCTCCGCTCTTGCTTTGGAAGTAAGCTTTCTACGATAGTAATCTTCTTTTGTTTTTTCTTTCTAAAATTTCCTTTAAAAATTGTAATGGAACAGGCTTTGTCCAAAGAGACGATAGGAGAGAAGTAGCAATAGGTATAAAATATAAATAATTCTAATATTCAATTATTGAATTAATAATATAAATCGATAAGTTTGTCTAAAAAAAAATACAAATAGAAAAACATAACATCTTAATTTAAAGATATTAATTACAATAGGCATTTTTATCATATTCATTTTAAGCGAAAAGAAGAAACAAAAGTACGATTACATACTAATATTAATCAATATTTTAATCGCTTTTATAGTGGTATCTGAGCTTTGAATAAAAATGTCCTTAACTAAGGTTAGTTTGTTTTTTGTTTACATGGCCCCATTTTGGAATTATTCATTACTACTCTTATATAGTTTTTCAATAACCGATACTGCTTATAACTGGGAAAAAAATTATTTATGGATATGTATCTATTCTTTTGTATTTACTATTTTTCTATTCACTGATTTAAGCTTATTGAATTTAGATACAGACAGGCTATTAACTCCAAGATGGTTTGCCTCACTCCATCATTTATTTTTTAAGACTTTTAAGCTATTTATAATCATTTCAGGATTTTGGTTTATAGAGCAACTTAAAATTTATGAAAAAAATATAAAGTCTAACTTTTCAGATATCGAGTATATAAAGTTATTCTGGGTCAAAAATACAATGGTCGTATATATGTCCGTAAATGCCGTATCCTTTGTCACCTACATATTATATAATTTGGGTGTTATACAATCAATAGAAACTAAAAATATGGTGGTAAACACTGTTGTTTTTTTGGGATGTTTTACTTTAGTTACCAAGGTATAAAATATTAAAGCATTGCGCATTTTGTTCATACAACGCAACACCCCGAAAATAATATAATATCGAGTAAGCATCTAAAAACAAAATACAAATCATCTTCTTTAAATAAAGTTCAAATGAGTACTATTTTTAGTGAGTCAGATCTGTTATTCCATAGAAAGAAACTTTTTTTGCAACCCAAATCTTAGATGTCGCTATTGTGTTAGATATTACGTCATATAACCTTTCAGAAGTTATAAACACCAAGTATGGGAAATCTTTTATGACTATGTATCCCACCTTAGAGTAGAATTATTAAAAGAACCCTTAGTGATACCAAGCAATAATCAGTTTACAATTCTTGCCCTTGCGTATGATTGTGGTTTTAATTCAAAAGCCTCATTAAACTGGGTTTTTAAAAAGAAAACAGGCAGTAACCCTCTTCATTTATAAAGACTCATCTTATAAAACAGGTCTTACATTATTGTTTAAGGCGATTGGAGCACTTTTTTATTCAATCTTTGCCAAAAACAAATAAAACTTAAATGATAAGAAAATTATTGATGAATGCGCTATCTATTCTGCTTATACATGTAACACATGCACGAGTAAAAAAAAGAAAAAAAACGTCGGTATAGTAATAAGTTTATACTTGGGTCAGACCTTGCACAACCTTTTTTATTATGAGGGATTATAGCGTTTTTTAATTAAATAGTTGCTGCTATTTATATTGTTATATGCGATAGTAAATTGTCTAGAGGAGAAATTATAGATATGGTGGCTGTAGGTAAAATTAAATATACAATTTTAGATGAAAACCTAGTAAGAATAAACGCTTCTAACAATCCTATCTTAAAATAGGATGTTCTATATTTATTTTTCGCAACGAATTGCTTGAGATTGACTTTTATTAGACTCTTAAGTATGTTAGAAACCCACAAATCTTAGAAGAAGAAAATGGTTTAGATCATTTAGTTTGTGGGTACAATGCTTTTGGCATTGCAGTTTCCGAAAAATTATAATATAGGATAGTAATCGTGTGAAACTCATTTCATATCTCATTTAATTTAAGTTGTGTCCTTGCTATATATGTGTTCTGACAACTCACATAACTATCTTTATTACTGCTTATATTATAAAAGGGGTAGGAGGTGAGATAGAACAAGAGGATGCTGTATATTTTAGCTTGAATATACCTGGTCATCTTAAATAAGAACCACTGGATAAAAAAATAATTAGATGTATGTTTTTCAAATATTACTTCGAATTTTGAATTACAAACTCACTAAAATCATTTAAGACATCTTTGACAAATGCTCGCTTTCCAAGTAATTCCCATTTAAATAAAAAGCCAATCCCTGGATGCATAGTATTAAAATGTTTACTTTTTAATAAGGCGTGTGTTGCTTCTGGATATATTTTTAATTGGTAATTAGCAGTATTGTTTTTTAAAAAAACACGCTCATAAGTTTGATGAGATTCTTCAAAGTCAACATTCAAATCCTCTGATCCAAATACGCCAAAAATGGGGCATTGAATATTTTTTAAATCTTGCTCTGCATCACTTGAAATATTTTTTTTGACAAAATAAAATCGCTCTTCGCTCATAAAGTCGCAACCCTCTTCTTGTCCATTTTTATATTTTTCTTTCTGGTATGCTACATAGTCGGAATAAGTACTCGTAGCATTAAAAATAATAAAATCAATTTCATTTTGTCTTACCCCTGCTTCAATCGCCTCTTTATTAGCACCTTCCAACTCCATTCTTGTTCGAGTTAAATAGTTGCTTTGTCGTTTCCAGTTAATTGCGCCGGAAACGCTAATAATGAAATCAGGATAATCTGATAAGCTAGCCACTTTCGGTAGTACCCATCCTGCTTGACTAAAGCCCATCAATCCGATAGAAGAAAAATCAAAACGCGGATCTGCTTTCATAAAATCAATCGCGGCAATCACTTCATTTGCTCGGTCTTCCATTGATTGATTGAGCCATTTTCCGGTACTTTGCCCTATGCCTTTTTTATCCCAAGACATGCTTGCAATACCTTTTTTAGCTAATTCATTCCAGATATGTTTGTAATAGCCGTAGGCGTCACGTGCTAGTTCTCCATCGCCATGAACAAAGATAACCAAAGGTGTTTTCTCTCCAAGGCTATACTCTTTATTGGGTAAATTTAGGACTCCTTCAATCGTGTCTGATTGAAAATTAAAATGGATCACTTGACTTTGATAATTCGTTTTATCCAACAAGAAGTTAGTGGCAACTAAGAGTAAAGTTATGACAATACTTATTTTTATTATTTTATTCATTGTGTAAATTTAAGTAATAAATGCTCCGTTTTAGGAACACTCATTTAAAGTAATTTTTCAGCTTTTGGCTAGTGTTTGGTTTAGAATTAAGCGGGGTTTTTGAAAACTAAAGAGAGGCAATAAAACAAAAAAATAGGCAATGAAGTTCATTGTTTGGACTTCTTTAAATAGGGATATTAAACATGTAAAACTCATTGTATGCCTGTCTTTAATTTTAGTTGTATACTTGCTATATATGCTCCCTAAAATACAATTCAATTAAAAATTAATTCCTACTTCTAACTGAAACCCAAAATTTTTATTGATCACCTTAGATGTTTGCCAGCGTTGAAAAACTCCTGCACCAATTACGATTCCAAAATCTTTCCAAGGAATTATTTTTACACCTTGATTCGCACTAAGACCTATTAAAAAGTTATTTGATTTTTTTTCTTGTAAATCTCTTAACACTTCCATTCCGATCGGTACATTTAAACCGATATCGACATAAAAACCAGGAGTAATTTTGAGAAATCCATTGAAACCGAAACCTAAAGCATACGAATCAACTGAACGATAGCCGCGCTCTTGAACTATATTTGACTTCGCCCTAGATTGTCCGTAATTGATCACAAAAGGAATAATTAAGTCTTTTTCATGGTCTGAAAACCCTGTATAGGCAACACTCCAACCTTCATTATACTTGTCTGTCAACCTTTTGTATGTCAGCATATTAAACCACTTTCCTAGTGGTGAATAAGCTTCGTGAGTAACAACATCAGGCGTGAAATCAGCAGTTCCTGTATATATGTCTGTATGCACGTTTTGTGAAGTAATAAAGCTCCACAAGCAATATTCTAACGCTGCTCTGATTCTTTTTTCGTGGGTTTCATAGATTTCTATTCCATTAGACTCAGAAAAAACTTGTTCCTCATAATGAGCAACTTTATAAAGTTCTTCTCCGCTTACTGTATAAAAATAAAGAACTACATAAACCCTCGCTGTTCTCTGATCTATACTTGTTTGTACCTGTTCAATTATTAAATTCTTAACCCTTATATTTATGGGGGTTTTATCACTGGATGCAGGCAGTATAACATCCATAAATTTCTTAACTGTTACGTCCGTTCCGTCTAGGAAACCTAAGGTATCCTTTTTGCCAGAATTACCTTCTATAACACCGAGGTGTATTTCTTGTCGGGCATCAAAAACGTCAGCGATATAAAAATTCTGATTCTTAATTTCGAATGAAGTTCTCTTTAAGGCAATCGTTGTTTGCGAAAATCCGAAAGCAACACTAAAAAAAACTACTAAAATATGTATTATTATTTTCATCAGTTTACTATTAAATAGGGTTGTTGTAATGTACTTCTACATCATTAATTTCAGGAATATCATACTTTAGTACTAAGGCTCTTTTTGATATTGAAATGATGTAAGCTTTTATTTTTTTACCTTTTTTATCAATCATTAGCACATAAGCACCGTTTGTATTGAGGATAAATGTTCCTTTTTCTTCTTTGCCTTCCGATTTAGACATGTACGTCATGTCTTCTTTAAAAAGAATATAATCGTCTTTTTCTTTTTTGTCGGGTGGGTAATCCTTGCTATCTATTTTATAGGTTTCAAGAAACCAGGTGTTGAATAGCATATTTGTTTCGCTCTGTTGAATGGGTTCTTTGTCTACTATAGACAGTATTAAAAAGTTAGTAATGAGCATCGTCCCGAGATATATATTCATTGGATTTGTTTTTATTTGTTTATAAATTGTGAGGCAAATATATTTTGCAATATTGAATAAAGTGATTCTCCCTATAATGTGAAGCAAAAAAAAGTGTCTTCCTTTATCGGGAACACACTTGTTAAGCATATAGAATACTATAATATAAGTAGTTAGGTAAGTTGAAAAAAGTATGTTAGGCATACCTTAAAAACAATCAATTATGCACAAACAGGTTTTCTATGCTCCAAGAACCAACTTGATTACTGCTTATCTTGTAAAAGGGTAGGAGGTAAAGTCGAACAAGAAGATGCTGCATATTTTAAATTTAGAGTTTTTTAATACTAAAAAAGATAAAACAAACTTTTTCAAAAATTTATAATCACTAATTATTTAATGTTGTCAGAAATCGAAATTGACTTTTTACTTTATAATGTTATCAAACGGTTGTGTAATCTTGTCAAGAAGAATTGTGAACAGGCTTAAATACCACATGAAGACTTCGTTATTAGCAGTTTCTTCTATCTCTGATTCAAGGGCATTATTAAAATTTTGCGGCTTTAACTTTCGGTGTTTTAAGTAAAACTATTTTTCTGTTTTCAGTTGCTTACAAAGATTTGTATACGAGCAATATCAGATTAAGGCGCAGTGACTTTCGGATTGTAATATACTGTTAGACACGTTACTCTTATTCTTCCAAAGCCAAATGTGCAATATCTCTAGAAAGATAAAAAGCATTCTGACGGGTTCCAAAACTATTTGACAAAACAACGGATACAATTTTATGGTCTAAAAAAATAGAGAAAAAGGAGCTTGTTCCAGGTTGCTGCCCTGCGTGTTGAATAATTCTACCATATTTTGGGTCATCATATACAGCCCAACCAAAACCATAAGGGTCATCGCCTATTGCTGGTGCAAGTTCATCTGTTGCATTTATCATCATTTGAAGCGTAGCACTATCAATAAGTCTGTGATTAAGAACAGCCTCTCCAAATTTGAGTAAATCTTTGGCGGTAGATTGGACGCCTCCTGCTGGATAGATAATGCTTAAATCATTTTTTGGGCTTTTTATAAATGTTGAGCTTACTTTAATATAAAGTTTTGATTTGTTCTTATTGTCTTGTTCATCTTCTTCTAGGCTTGTATTGGACATTCCTGCTAACTCCCATATGTTTTTTTTCATATATTCTCCATAACTCATTTGAGTTACTTTTTCAATGATCGCTCCTAAGACTGTATAACCATAAGAAGAGTACAAGAATTGAGTGCCTGGTTCAAACGCAAGATCATTATCCTTAAAAGCATCTAATGCGTCTACTAACGAAGTATAATGGGTGAACGAAAGCGCCTCCCATTTTGATGAATAATGGGAAATTCCTGAGGTGTGCTTTAGCAGATGTCTAATAGTGATGTCCCCTTTTATTTTTTTTGGAAATTCCTTTATATACGTTTGAATAGGTGTATCTAAATCAAGCATTCCTTTTTCGTACAATTGCATAATTGCAATAGCGGTCATTGGTTTAGTAATAGAAGCTATTCTTCCTAGCATATTACTATTTGTTCTTTTTTGCTCATTTTTATCAGTAAAACCTGCGCCACTTAGATAGGTACCACAGTTTTCTATATATAGTCCTGCTGTAACTCCCAAAAAGTTATTGGAAGCCATATGTTTATTAATTAGTTCATTCGCTTTACTTTCCAATTCATTATTAAGGACAAAATAGGATTCTTCACACTTAAAATTAATTTCACTTTTAGCTTTAGGAATTTCGACTTGACGAAACGGATTGAAAGATAGGGGTTCAATAATCCAAGTGACTCCTACCGTTAGAATAAGAACAATCAATAATAATATTTTTCTTTTTTTCATTAGTTTTATTTGTAAGTAATAAATAGTAGACGTCACAACACTTTTTTTGTTACTACAGCATTTTTTTGTATTAAACTTATATAGGTTGACTTTTTTTAGATTTTTTTATCCGTTCGAATTATTTTTTAGCCGTTTAGAAGGCAAAAAATACTTAGAACTTAGGTTCCTGTTTAAATTGTGAGTTTTGGTAAATTTACTTTATTATTCTGATATGATTTATATTTAGTATTCGGATTTATATGTAACCTCTGCAAGTTTTCTTAAATCAAGGCCGCAGTGGCTTCTTAAATTATTATAAATGTACCGCTTGTTTTGTTATTATTTGAGCAATGTTCGTGTTTTATATGATCGTTTTTAAGTTCTGTATATAGCTTTAATCCACAGATTTTAAAGCCCACAATTTTTCTGTATTGCTGTACCACTAGGATTAGTTTCTTTTCGTTTTT
>CEWR01056169.1_pt1 | contig 27471 bp, 26 predicted proteins | sample 356321 | NCBI WGS metagenome assembly CEWR01 (sample SAMEA2621551, study PRJEB7988) | marine metagenome | biome: marine biome (ENVO:00000447); feature: mesopelagic zone (ENVO:00000213); material: "saline water (ENVO:00002010), including plankton (ENVO:xxxxxxxx)" | depth 790 m
TTCCCCGCGTTGCGTCACCAATCGACGACGTGCGTTCTCGCATGCCTGCAAGGAAGATTCGAGCGACTGACATTCGAGTTTAAGCGTGTGGTAGTGGTCTCTAACGGAATTTGACGCACCACGGGCCAATTCGAGTTGTTCGATCCCCCGATCACGCGATCTTGTTAATTCGTCACGTTCATCCCGCAGTTGATCCGCTTCGGCAACTAGGCTGATTAAATTAAACCGCGACTCCTCAAGCTTCGTAGATTCCTGCTTAATCTGGCTTTCTAGTTCACCATGTTCTTTTTTGTTGAGCGTCCTGCGCGCCACTGCTTCCTCCTCACGCACCCGGTTGACGCCATGATCCGTCTTGACACTTGACAGCTTGTTCGATAATTCGGCCTGCCGGGTCTGCAAGCCATCGCGCTCCGATTCCAATGCTTGAACTTGGTTCTTCATTAACGTGAGATCTTCTTGGAGCTCGGCAAGGTGGGCTTCAGCATCTTCGACTTCGTGTTCCAGCACCTCAAGTACATGACCGCGTTCGATAACTCCTTGTCCAGATTCGTCGACTTGTCGGAACCGGAGCCAGTCTCGGCCAAACCAAACGCCGTTCGCTAAGATCACGCTTTCAGCTGGCCGCAGCTTGGTTCGAGCCAGTACCGCCTCTTCCATGGACTCGGCGGCAAAAATTCCATCGAGAAGTCCACCCAGAGAGGCGTCCACATCTTCAACATATGCCGCCAGCGGTCGCAGTTCACCGACCGAGCGATCGTCGGACGACGCTTGGTACAACGTAACCTCGCCACCCGCGAGATCGGTAACCTTGTCCGCAAACGTTGTAATGTCATCCACACTGACCGCCATCAAATCCGTGCCAAGAGCGACCTCCACGGCCCGTTCCCAACCCGCCGTCACCTTCAGACCATCACGTATCCGCGACGCCTCAGACAAACCATGTCCGACTAACCACGCGTCCGTTTCGGTTCCCTCAACACCAGTTGTGGCTTGCTGGAGCGCAGACAGCGAGGCAAGTTCGTGGCGCATAGCCTGAACAGAAATTCGAGCTTCCTCCAGCGAACGTTCTCGTTCTACAACGTTGTCTCGAGCTAACCGTAACGCCTCAATGCACGCCTCAAAATCGGCCGCCAAGGCGTTGACCGTTCCTTGCACATGTTCCACTTGCTCCGCTAGGTCGCGGAGACTGGAAGCCTCGGAACCCGAGCCCGGATGTTCCGTGTCAAGCTGATCGCGCCGAGCACGCAGCCGCAAGAGCACTTGATCCAAATGTTCGACACGGCTCTCCTGGACGTGGATTGCAGCGTCATTTGCACTCGCACGTGCGCTAAATGCATCCCACGAGCGCTGCAACTCAATTACCGAAGATTCGTTGGCGGTAAGTTCCGAACTCACGCGTTCAAAATCGACCTCGACCGCTTCTAGTTCAGGTTTCTTGGCTATGACACCTTCCTGCAAAGACAGGATCTCGGCGTCATCCATCTCGAGTTGAGTCGCGGTTTCGGCCTGTCGAACAACAACCCCTTTGCGATCCTGGCCCAGCTGGACAATTCTTTCTTGATTAAACTGTATGCCTTCCTCGAGACGTGCAATATCGGTACCCAACTTGTAGTAGTTACCCTGCGTGTCGTTGAACTTGTCAGTGGTCTCGGATTGCTCTGCTCTGGCTTTTTCAAGCGTCGTGTCGAGGCTCTGCAGCTCGGTCCTATTGCGTTCATTCCCCAGTTCCAGCTCCGACAAATTTTCCTCGTGCACGGCTAAACCGGCCTCAAGAGCTCTTAGCTTGATCGTGTACAAAGCCGCGGTGGTACCACGCTCTTCTTCTTTAAATTTCCTGTACTTCTCGGCGTTTCGTGATTGTCGTTTTAAATGAGCTAGTTGCCGGTCAAGTTCGTCGCGAATGTCGTTTAAACGATCAAGATTTTCGACTGTGCGCTTGATCCGATTTTCTGTTTCTCGGCGACGTTCTCTGTATTTGGAAATTCCAGCCGCTTCTTCTAAGTAATTTCTTAACTCTTCCGGCTTGGCGTCCACCAACTGGCTAATCATGCCCTGTTCGATGATCGAGTAGCTCCGGGGGCCAAATCCCGTACCTAAAAAGATATCCATGACGTCGCGGCGACGGCAGCGGTTACCATTTAAGTAATAAGTGGACTGCGCGTCCCTCGCCACTTCGCGGCGAATCGCTATCTCCCCGTACGACGCGTAAGCACCGCCAATCCGCGAGTCGCTGTTGTCGAATAACAATTCGACACTAGCCATCGCAGTCGGTTGCCGAGCACTAGAGCCATTGAAAATAACGTCCGTAAGTGCCTCGCCCCGCAGTTGTCGGGCGGAACTTTCTCCCATCACCCACCGTACTGCATCGATGATATTTGACTTACCACAGCCGTTCGGACCGACGACGGCACATGTTTTTCCGGGGAGGCTGACCGTTGTCGGATCGACAAAGGATTTAAAACCAGCAAGCTTTATCGCTTTAAGTCGCATTCAGTGATGAAACACTGTGCCTGTTAGTCAGCAGAGCGTAGTTTAGCAGAAGTGCATATATTTCAACAACTTAAATACGTAACTAATTGTTAAAAATATATAACAGCCAGCTTACATGACGAAACCCTTTCAAGAGATATCGGCATGCGACCCGTTATCGACGATTCGACAGGCATTGGCGGGGCAACAAATCACTCGGCAATTCGTATGCTTGTTCGTCCATGCGCACACTGTGACACTCATTTCGATTCAACGACGTCCGGGTCATCTGCAAAGGACAGACGGACGGTTGCCCCGTCTGGTATCAAGACTTCGCTTAGCCTCTCCATATCTCCGGGATGCGTATTGGCGCTACCCGTGACCGATACCCGGGCAACGACGTATACATGGTTTACAGAAGAAATAGGCCGCGATGGGTCCATGCTGACTGCATCGTCAAGCGTGATGTTAAACGAATCCCTACCATCTAATGGTCTCCTGACCACTGCCAATGGCGGACCCGCACTCTCCGAACGCGCATACACCAGGAGCCAGGAAAGCTTTTTTGGAATCGTGCGAACATCGACGAAAACGTTCACGTGTGGGCGCGCAGAGCTCAATTGTGACCTCGCGGTAACAAGCGCCCGTTCGAAAAAATCTCGCTGTGCTCCAACTATTTCTTGTCGGAGCGCCCGATCACTGTAGTTAACCACTCGCTCATGCTGACGCCGTTGAACCGCATCTAACGTCAATAATTCGAGCACGGACGGATGATCGGTTCGATACGTTTGAATCTTGTCAACGATCCCCTGTGCATCGGTATCGAGAATGCCACCGGCAGCTAAGAATGCTGCTTGAGCCCAATGCACTTCGACATCGATTAGCGGTGTATCTCCCGGCGCTTGGACCAAAGCAAATGCCTCGGCCGCATCCGAGAACCGCTCGGCTTTAAAATACGCAAGCGCCAGGTAGTACCAGCTCGTACGGTCTTGAGGACGTTTCTTTACCCGGACATTTAATCGTTTTACGGCCTCGTCTAGTTCGGCACGCGTCGAGTTAGTGCTCGTTACCACCGACCCGACATTTCGTATGGATACGGCGCTCGGATCTCCCCAATGTAGGTATAAGGCTACGGATGCAGCTACGACTACAAACGCGAGACTTAACCCAATCAACCGGGAACTCCCCTCATCACCGTCGGCATCTCGGCCTTCGAGATCCGCCAGCAAGGCGACACCCAATTCTTCCCTGAGTTCCGCCGAATCAACGGTTTCAATTACCCGGGATTTCATTTCTGTCTCGATCTCGTTCAAGCGATCCCGATAAAGCGCTTTGCGCGCGTCATCGTCCGACCAACGCGCTTTTGGCCGAAAGTACGCGACGCCAAAAAATACCCAAGCGGATGTCGCGAGCAAGGCCACACCCATGCCGAGATAGATCGCGATCATTGTTTCCGGATAGCCTCCAACTGGGCTCGCTCCTCATCGGATAACGAAACTCTTGTCATGCGACTACCAATTCTCCGGAGCACCAAAATGCCTACCAACAGCAGGAGAGGTGGTCCAAACCACAGGATCCACGTATTCGCTCTAACTGGCGGGTCATACAACACGAAATCTCCGTATCGAGCCTGTAAATAGCGACGCACTTGATCGTCAGTCATTCCCTCGTCGACCAATCGGTAGACCGTGCGCCTCAAATCCCGCGCAACCGGCGCGTCGGAGCCCGAAAGATTGGTGTTAAGGCATTTAGGACAACGGAATTCCGCGATAAGGGCGCTATAACGAAGCCGCTCAGCTTCATCCTCGAACTCAAAGGCATCAATAGTGGATACTCCTGCAACCCACACTCCAAGTAACCCCGAGAGAAGCGAGCTAACCATCGGTCAACGAATCCAAGATCGGTAAAAACTCTCGATTCCAGTTTCTATCGTTCACGTCACCGACATGCCTAAAACGTATGATGCCGTCAGCGTCCACGATAAATGTCTCTGGCGCACCATACACACCAAGGTCGACACCCAAATCACCACTCGCGTCCACAATCGTGAAATCGTAGGGATCTCCGTAAAGACTCAGCCAACGGCGAGCTTTCTCGCCGTCGTCGCGATAGTTAATTCCTACAATCGACAATCCCGTCGCCCTCCTTATGTTCATCAGCGTGGTGTGTTCGTGCAAACAGGTTGGACACCAGGTCGCCCAAACGTTCACCAGTCGGATTTCTCCTAGCAAGGTTTGGTGCCCCAACACCTTCCCCGACGTCAGTTCAGGCAGCTGAAATCCCGGGAAACGCTGCCCGACCAGAGCCGAGGGTAGGCGGGAGGGATCGTTTAGATGAAACCCCGCATAAAGGATCGCGACCAATGCGACAAAGCCGATAAGCGGCGCAAAAAAAACTGCCCGTTTCACGCCACCTTGCCTGCCGTAGCAAGTCCGTCCCGCCGCAACGCCAAACGTCGATATCGACTGTCCATGACCGCAAGTAATCCTCCAAAGCAAATCAACAATCCGCCGCACCACACCCAGCGAACCAACACTTTCTCTTGAATCCGCACCCCCCACGAACCGTCCGGTAGGGGCTCTCCTAATGCAACATATAAGTCCTGGAAGAATCCCGCTTCGATACCCGCCTCTGTCATCACGCTATTGCGAGCCAAGTAATTTCGTTTTTCGGGATAAAGACTTATTCCTCCCACATCAAATTTCGCCCGTTGGGCGATGTAATTAGGACCGTTAACGGTGGTTACGGAAGCGAAATGGTATTGCCGTGCATTCAGTTCAACCGTATCGCCTGGCGACATCCGAACCTCGGTTTCGTGCGAGAACACGCTAGTAACCGCCACGCCCACAGCGCCAACCGCAAAACCGACATGAGCCAATAACATGCCCAGGTATCCAAGCGGACGCGCGCCTTTCCGCTGAATGAAGTCAACGCCGTGACTCAAAAGTAACCAGATAGCGAGTGTAACGGCGATTACGACACCCACGATGCTTCCAGTATTCAACACGCGATCCGACGTGATCGCGATAACGAAAAATACGCCGCCAACCAACGTCGAGGCCAGCAAGAGCAAGCCAACTTGTCGGAATAACTGAATCGGCGTTCGCTTCCAACGCGCCACCGGTACCAGCGCTAAAAATACAGCAAGGAGGCCCATCAAAGGGACAAACAAGCGGTTAAAGTATGGTGGTCCAACTGAAATCTTGTCCCCGCCAGTAACCGCTTCGTATGCAAGCGGATAGAGCGTACCAACAAGCACAACAGCAACGGCAACCACGAATAGCGCGTTGTTGATTAGTAAAAACAGCTCGCGTGAAAGACCCATGTATGCGATACGGCCGCGAATCGCGGGTACCCTGATCGCATAAAGCGCCAACGAACCTCCGACCGTCACTCCCAGCAACACGAGCAAAAAGACACCGCGCTCCGGATCCACTGCAAACGCATGCACGCTCGTTAGCACGCCGGACCGCACAATAAATGCACCCAACAAGCAAAGAGAGAAGGTCAATATAGTAAGAAGCACCGTCCAACCCCGGAACGCGCTTCGTTTTTCGGTAACGGCAAGTGAGTGAATAAGGGCAGTTCCTGCAAGCCACGGCATGAACGAGGCGTTTTCAACAGGATCCCAAAACCACCATCCGCCCCAACCGAGCTCGTAGTATGCCCACCAGCTACCCAAGGTTATCCCCACCGTGAGAAAGGCCCACGCAACATTAGTCCAGGGCCTTGTCCACCGGGCCCAAGTCGCGTCCAGCCGTCCTGAAATTAATCCCGCCACGCCGAAAGCAAAAGCAACCGAAAAGCCGACGTAGCCCGTGTACAAAAGTGGCGGATGCACGATTAAACCAAAGTCCTGCAGCAGCGGATTCAAATCTGCGCCCACCGTCGGGACATTCGGAACGAGCCTCAGAAATGGATTGCTCGTCTGGAGCAGGAAAAGCAGGAAACCAGTATTCAATAATCCAAGCGTCCCGAGTACTCGTCCATATATCTGATAGGGCAAACGGCGGCCGATTATGGCCACCGCAAACGTCCATCCGGCCATGATCAGAGTCCATAAAAGAAAAGATCCCTCGTGCGCTCCCCAAACGGCACTAACCTTGTAATACCAGGGCAGCAGCGTATTCGAATTCGTGGCGACGTAAACAACCGAGTAGTCGTCTTTGAGAAAAGCGTGGACCAACAAGGCAAATGCAACCACGAGTGTTACAAGTTGCAAAACTGCAAACGAGCCACTGTTTTCCACCCAACTTCGCCGTCTCGTCGCCGCACCCACATGACCGAGAACACTCAGAACGATCGCCGCAACAAGGCCGATGATGGCCGCAAGATGCCCTATCTCGGGTCCAGCACCCCAGAGCGTCCCCAACGTGGCATCGAAACTCTCGTACTTTACCGTCAGAATGTCCGACGTCGAGGTCGTCAAGATTCTGCTCCCATATCCACTAATTCTGGTGGCATGTAATTTTCATCATGCTTGGCGAGTACTTCCTTTGCGTAGAAGACGCGGCTCGCATCGAGTTGCCCTACCACAAGAACGCCTTGCCCTTCTCGAAAGAGACCGGGTAGCAACCCTTCGTATCGAACCTCGAACCTCGATCCACGAAGATCGGATAACACGAAAGAGACACCGAGGCCTTCCGGCTTGAAGTCAAGACTACCCTTTTCCACCATGCCGCCGGCGCGAATGCGTTTAGCGATTGGGGCTTCTCCACCCACAATCTTTTGCGGCTCGTAAAAGAGATCTATGTTCTCTTGCAACGCAAACAACACCACCCCTATCGTCAGCGCACTACCGAAAAGTAAGAACAGAACGACGGCCAAACGCTGTCTACGAATGGGGCGCATTACGAACCACCCTCCAGATCGGTGCGTTCCGTTGCTCGCACTAACAACTTTTTTTCCGCACGTAACGGCCACGCGCCAAGCACAACAAGCGCCACTATACTTATACCGTACACACTCCAAACGTACAGACCGTGACCGCCCATAGCGGCCCAGGTATAGAAGTCGCTCAACGTTGCATGCTCCTCGTGATGTCACGGACCCATTCCGTCGCCTGTTCACGTTTAAGGACTTCCACTCGCATCGCCGCCAAGATCACGCCTGCAATGAAAATATACAAACCGGTCGTGTTGAAAAGGAGAGGCCACAACATGCTGGTCTCAATCGTCGGTTCATTAGTAAACGTGATACTCGCTGGTTGGTGCAATGTCGTAAACCATTCAACCGAATACTTGATGATAGGGATGTTAACGACGCCGACGAGCGCAAGTATCGCTACGGAATACGCAGCCCGATCCAGCCGTGGAATCGCTTGGCGTAGTGCGATAAGCCCAAAAAACAGGAACAGGAGGACCAGTACTGACGTCGTTCGCATATCCCACACCCAGCCAGTGCCCCACGTCGGCATGCCCCATAAAATACCGCTCGCGAGGGATAGCAACGTCAAGATTGCACCAACGGGCGCCGCCGCTGCGATGAAAACATCCGCCATCTTCATACGCCAAACGACATAGACAAATCCAGCCACGGCGCACGCGAAATAAACCATCTCGGCCAAGTGTGCGCTGGGTACATGAATGTACATGATCCTAAAACTATCGCCCTGGTATTTATCCGGGGGCGCCAACGCCAATCCCCAAAAACTTCCGATGATTAGGCCCAAAGTGCCGCCAATGTATAAACCACGGACCCACAAGGAAGAACCATGATAAAAAAAACGGGGAGAGCCCATGCGGTGAAATACATCCTTTATCGAGCCCATATCAATACTCCTGACTACCCCTCAGCGCCGCGCCAATCGCAAAGGGCGCCAGTGTAATCGATCCCGCTAACAACGCGGTTAGCCAAAGGACTGGCCCAGTTACCGTGGCTCCATCTAATACCCGATAACAAGCGCCCGAACCAAAAATCAGAACGGGAATGTAAAGGGGCATCACCAATACGGCTAAAAGTAATCCCCCACGACCAAGGCCGGCCGTCAATGCCGCTCCAATCCCTCCGATTAACGTTAGCACCGGCGTACCGAGCAAAAGCGTTCCGACGAGGATTGTTATTATTTCAAATGGCGCGTTAATAAATACCGCAGCAAGCGGTGAGAGGATCGCGACGGGCAGCCCACTCACGCACCAATGCGCTAAAAGCTTACCCAGTACTCCTAGAAATAAAGGCCGACTATCCAGCAACATTAGTTCTAAGCTGCCATCGTCATGGTCACGATGAAAAAGATTTTCCGTCGACAGCATGGCGGCAAAAAGCGCGACAACCCAAACAACTCCCGGGGCTACTCGGGGCAACGTTTCGCTGTCGGTTCCTACCGCGAAAACGAACAGAGACAAGGCAAGTACAAAGAATGCAATCGGATTGGCGGTCTCGGTCCGCCCACGAATCGCGACCAGAAGGTCGCGACGAAATTGCACTCCAAAATTCCCCATCAGGTGCCGAGCTCAAGCACCCGGGTCTGAGGGAATTCGAGTTTGACGTGCGTCGCGCAAATACACCCGCCACCCGCGCTCCGATGCTTGGCAATGAGGTTACGTACCAGCGCGACCGCATCGTCGTCAAGCGACGTCATTGGCTCATCCAACAACCAAAGACGCGACTCCGAAATACATAATCTTGCAAGCGCGGCGCGACGCATTTGACCTGCCGACAGCGTGCGGCATGGCGCGTCTTTGTACCTCTCCAAACCCGCATAGTGAATGGCGGACAACAGCGTTTCTGGACTCACGTCTCTCTCTTGCAAACCGGCGCACCAGCGCAAGTTTTCAAGCGGGCTGAGCAATTCGTTCAATCCCGGTCGATGGCCCATATAGAGCAAGCTAACTGCGCGTTTTATGACGCCGCCATCCGCTTCAAACAGTCCCGCCAAACATCGGAGCAACGTCGATTTACCACTGCCGTTGGGGCCCCAGAGTTCCAGGACGTCTCCAGAGACAACCGTAAGACCGAGTCGGTCGAACAGTCGCTGACCTGCAACCATGCAAGTCAGATCGTTTGCTTCGATCAATGATTGATTCAAAAGAAGGGCGTTTCAATACAGATACGTTAAACACGATTATAGTGGGCGGACGCACGTTCGGCATCCGCTCTGAAGGTTTTGGGATACGTCGGATGCATCTCGCTGTCTTTTGCCATCCCGTGGTTCGCTAACAACGTCTATAGCTCTCCGTGCGGTCAACGGGAAAATGCGATATACAAGGCGTGCCATAAAGAAATGCGCTAAACCGGCTTTGAACCATGACTCCAAGTCGACGGAACCCACGATGCCTTTGATCAGTACACGGTCATTTAGACGATCGGTCTTTTCAAGGCCTGTTATTCGTCTGATGACCAGAATCTTGACCCTCATCGCGGCGGTATTGCTTAGCAGCTGCGGAGGGTCCAGCACGAGTGAAATTAAGGCCAATCTTGATAGCCCCGATAACATTCAAAGTGCAACCGAATCGAGCACCTCGTCCGAAGAAGGATGGGTTGAAGGCGTATTTGAAGCGCCGGAAACTTTTCGCTATCTCTGTGCGAATCCCCGAATCGGTGACGATCCAGCGACCGGAAGCGCGTACCTCGACGCAGTGGGCACGACGACGGATGAAAACAACTGGCTGCGTTCGTGGAGCAATAAGCTCTATCTCTGGTACCGCGAGATCGAGGATCTCGATCCCGCTGAATATACAACGTCGGAATATTTTGACCTGATGAAAAGTTTCGGGACCACCGCGTCGGGAAATCCCCAAGACAAGTACCACTTCACCTACGACACGGAAGAGTGGCGCCAGCTATCTCAATCCGGAATCACGGCGGGTTACGGCGCGGAGCTGGCCATTTTATCTTCTTCCCCTCCCCGAGAAGTTGTGGTCGCATTTACCGAACCAAACACTCCTGCGACCGCCAGCGACGTGAATCTTGCTCGCGGAACAATCATCGTTGAGGTTGATGGAGTCGACGTCGAGAACGGGTCGGACACGGACACACTCAACGCCGGTTTGTTTCCGGCGACGACGGGGGAAAGCCACGAATTCTTGGTTAGAGACCTCGGCACGACCGAACCGCGCACCGTCACCATAGAATCCGCTTTGATTACCCAAGATCCCGTACAAAACGTCAAAGTGATCACTACAGATTCTGGCGATGTTGGTTATATGCTGTTCAACGCACATCTGGCACCTTCCGAACTTGAACTCATCGATGCCGTCGAGTCCCTCAGCGGAGCAGGTGTCGTCGATCTCGTCCTCGACCTTCGCTACAACGGTGGGGGCTATCTCGACATCGCGAACGAACTAGCTTTTATGATCGCCGGTTCGGAACGCGCGACAGGAAAGGTATTCGGCGAGATCCAGTTCAACGACAAACACCCTTCCACCAATCCCGTCACGGGAGCGGCTCTAGAACCAGAACTTTTCCATACTTCCGCGCGGGGGTTTTCCGCTTCGTCGGGAGCGGCTCTACCCGCACTTAACCTTGAACGAGTTTTCGTGTTGACTGGGCCAGGTACCTGTTCGGCCAGTGAATCCATCATCAACGGTCTGCGTGGTATCGACGTCGAGGTAATCCAAATCGGAACATCCACATGTGGTAAACCGTACGGTTTTTACGCTTTCGACAATTGTGGAACCACCTATTTTTCGATCCAGTTTCGTAGCTCCAACGCAAAGGGGTTTGGCGATTACACCGACGGGTTTTCGCCAACCAACGAACCGTCGCCCGGAACAGCACTGCCAGGTTGTTTTGTTCCTGACGATTTTGGCCACGCTCTCGGAGATCCGTTAGAGGATCGACTCAACACGGCCCTCGCCTACCGTACCGACGCGAATTGTCCGGCGGAGGCCAAAGCCGCTATCGCACACAAGTCGGCTTCAACTTCCGACGTTCTTGCCAACGGAAAGATCCGACAACCTTTCTTCGGATCGCTAGGCTTGTTGCGCGATTAAGGATGCCTGCATGTTCGCGGCACGCTAGAGCCTCCTGGCCTACATAAAACGAACACTGTAATGAATTAAGAGGCTGCGTCCGTCCGAGAGACTCGATAAACCGCATTGGCGAAATCGTCTGAGACATAGATGTTGCCCTCGTGGTCCTCCGCAACCTCAGCCGGCCGACCGATCACATCATCGTCCAGCAGGAAGCCAGTAAGGAAATCTTGGGCGATAATCCCGTTAGCATCCCAATGCAAAGAGACGACTTTATACCCGCTCTTACGGCTCCGATTCCACGAACCATGCAACGCTACTAAGGCTGAGTCCGCCATATAAGAGCGATGGATGGGTGAGCGCAAAAATACGATTCCAAGCGGCGCGTTGTGCGCAGGAAAATCGAAAACTGGCGGTATCGAGTCAGCAATTACCGTTTCCTTGCCGTTTCCGAAGTCTGGATCAGGAATACGCGATCCATTGGCGTATGGCCAGCCGTAAAAGCCCCCAGCCCGAATACGATTGAGTTCGCAGGGTGGAAAGTCATCGCCAAGTAGATCCCGTCCGTTATCTGTCGCGTACAGTTGCCCATCGTTTGGCGACCAATCAAAACCCGCTGAATTCCTTAGGCCCGTTGCAAAGAGCTTCTCACCCGAACCGTCCAGCTGATACTGCAATAGTGTTCCGCGGCGCACATCGTTCTCTTCGCAAACATTACAGCTTGATCCGACCGCAACGTACATTAAGCCGTCCGGCCCAATCCGTATGGTTTTTTTCCAGTGATTACCCCCGGCAGGAAGACCCTGGACTAAAACCTCGTATTCTCCCGATATTTGCCGACCGTCAAAGGGGACGCGACCAATCCCGTCCTCCTCTGCGACATAGAGGAACCCATCGTAAAGATCCAACCCGTTAGGACCATTCAACCCTTCCAAAACGACATCGTAACCGTCCGACCGGCCGTCGCCGCTGGCATCCGAGTAAAGAATCAGAACCCGACCGGTCCCAGGCGATGCAACAAGTAGGTGATTCGCATCCGTTACTCGGAGAACGCGCGCGTCTTTAATGCCCACCGCAAACAAAGTTACTCGATAGCCATTGGGAACTTTCAGCCGTGCGGAGACGATGGCGTCATCCACCCTCGGTGGGTCGACGTAGCCTGGGAAGAAATTACCCAACATAGAGAGGGGAACGTTCACAGGGGGAAGAACGATCCAGATTGCCAGCAGTAACAACGCCAGGACGACCCCAAGACCAATGAATAGTCGACGCAGAATCTTCATCACCTCTATCTCCAACTCGTTTTTCGGCGGACAACAACGGGGCCGCATGAATAATGACTCGCGTTGATCCGATACGAATGCAAAATCAAAGTTGCGATCAACCGCCTGACCTGTTTCGCGTAATTAGATGTGTACTTCCGAGCTTGGAATCGTACGTGATAATGGCCGCGCCCTCCTTGAGTTGCCGCAGAATCTCCGTACGTTTTGAGTCAAGCGTCCCATCCGTCACTCCACTTTCGCGGGTGATGTACTCATCGATGACTCCCCATAGCGCGTCGTCAGAGAGCTCTTGATGGGGTATTTCGATCATCTAGTACCGCTCGCCGTCCGCTCGGCTAAAGGCAATAATCGGAATTGCTGCTTAAGATTGGCAAAGTCGAATAGATTGGCGTCGGCCAGATGAGAAGGTACGAGGTTTTGCATGGCGCGGGCAATATTTTCGACGCGGCCTGGCTGAATCTCATCCCACCGACCGCACATCTCTTTGATAATCTGTCGCTGCATGTTTTCCTGTGAACCACAAAGATTGCACGGAATAATGGGGTGTTGCTGGAAACCGCTGAAGCGCGCAATGTCTCGTTCACGGACGTAGTACAACGGGCGAATCACGACATGAGCACCATCATCAGAGAGGAGTTTGGGAGGCATTGATTTCATTTTGCCGCCGAAAAACATATTAAGGAAAAGGGTTTCGACCGCGTCATCGAGGTGGTGCCCTAAGGCGATTTTTGTCGCGCCTAATGCGTTCGCTCGGTTGTAGAGAATGCCCCGCCGAAGTCGCGAACAAATCGGACAATACGTTTTACCGGCAGGCGTCAGATCCTTGACGATGGAAAATGTATCCTCCTCGACAATATGGTATTCGACATCCAGCTCGTCGAGGTAACCGGGCAGTACATTGGAGGGGAACCCGGGCTGTTTCTGGTCGAGGTTCAACGCAAATAATGTGAACCGAACGGGCGCGCTGCGCTGCAAGGATCGCAACACATCCAGCAGCGTGTACGAATCCTTTCCGCCAGAGAGGCAGACCATCACACGATCGCCTTCCTCAATCATGGAGTGGTCAACCACGGCTCGCCCGACCAAACGCCTCAACTTCTTGCTCAGCTTGTTATGTTCAACGTTTGCCTTCGCCATAGACGCGCCAGTGTGCGATCGAAGATATGGAATAGCAACGCCGTGCACTTCAATTCAACGAACCCGAATTCCTTGCATTCGGACTCCCGGTCTCTATGATTACGCCGCGACCAATTACTGTGGCGCACGACTGACCGACATGCCGCGTCGACGAGCCGCTTAATGGCAAAAACGGCGTATTTCAACCGAACTCTTATACAGACATGCGGAGACTAGCGAGCCGGCGTCTTGCATCAGGAGATACCTATGGGACTCGAGCACCAGGGCGAGCCGACGGAAGTCGACGAAATGGACGATGCTTTATACCGCATTCGACACAGTCTCGCGCACGTGCTGGCGCAAGCCGTACTCGAAATTCGTCCCAGTTCGACGCTCGGGTTCGGCCCCCCCATCAAGGATGGCTTTTACTACGACTTTATCCTCTCGGAACCCCTTACAGACGAGGATTTTCCCAAACTCGAACAGGCTATGCGTCGCATCATCAAAAAAGGCCAGCGGTTCTATCGCGAAGAGTTGTCCCGCGATGACGCCCTCAATCAGCTCAGCGAAATGAATGAGCCGTACAAGCGTGAATACGCGCTCGAACTCTTGGATCGCAACGATGTTTCAGAACTTTTGTTCTACCGCAACGGACCATTCCTCGACATGTGCGAAGGGCCCCACGTCGACACAACGCGCGATATCCCACGCGACTGCTTTAAGCTCCGCAGTGTCGCCGGCGCGTATTGGCGTGGTGACTCGGATAACGTGATGATGACTCGCATTTACGCGTGGGCGTTCAGTGATAAAGCGACCCTCGACCTCCGCGTCGACGAGTACGAACAAGCTTTGCTACGGGACCACAAAAAACTTGGCCGAGAACTCAGCATTTACGCCATTGATAACGATATTGGGCGCGGACTACCGCTATGGCTACCCAATGGCACGGTCATTCGCGACGAACTAGAAAAGCTAGCCAAGGAACTCGAATTCAAAGCAAACTACCAGCGCGTCGCCACGCCGCATATCGCGCGTCGCGACCTTTTTTATCAGACCGGTCATTTACCTTACTACGCAGACAGCATGTATCCGCCAATGGAACTGACGGAAGAAGGCGACGATGGGGAACGGATCAAAGAAGCTTACGTCTTGAAACCCATGAATTGTCCACATCACCACAAGATTTTTTCGTCGGAACCACGTAGCTATCGGGACCTCCCCCTGCGCTTCGCGGAATACGGCCAAGTGTATCGATTCGAGGAATCGGGTGCGGTTGGTGGACTCATGCGCGTACGTGGGATGAGTATGAACGACGCCCACATCTACTGTACCGAGGATCAAATCAAGTCCGAGTTCAGAAACGTGATGGCGTTGCACGATGAAGCCTACGCCATTCTTGGCCTGGACAATTATTACCTTCGCCTTTCCCGCAGGGACCCTCACGACCCCAAAGGCAAAGATAAGTACGTTGACGACCCCAAGTCATGGGAAACCTGCGAACGGCTCATTGCCGAACTCTTGAACGAAATGGAAGTGGAATATGTCGACGGGCCTGGAGAAGCAGCGTTCTACGGACCAAAGATCGATATGCAATTTCATACGGTTACGGGTCGCGATGAATCCGTCAGTACCATTCAACTTGATTTTGCGGTACCCCGCCGATTAGGACTTCACTACGTCGGGTCCGACGGAGCAGATCATGTGCCGTACTGCATCCACCGAGCACCCTTTTCGACACACGAACGCTTCGTCGCGTTCCTGATCGAACACTTTGCGGGCGCGTTCCCGACATGGCTTGCGCCGGTGCAAGTCCGCGTATTGACTGTATCCAATCAGTTCACCGAGTACGGACAACAAATCGTCGACAGACTCCGAGCGCGTTTCATACGTGCCGAGCTTGGCTCCGACAGCGACACAGTTTCCAAAAAAATCCGCGACGGCACGACCCAAAAAATCCCCAACCTGCTCATCGTGGGCGAACGAGAAGCGCAAAATAGCACCGTGACGCTTCGGCGTTACGGTATCGAAAAGCAAGAAACGCTATCGATTGAGGCTCTTGAGCACACGCTCGTTGACACGATCAAACAGCGATCGTTAGAACTTCAGCTGAGCTAAACATTTGAATAGACAGGATCTCGGTGGTCCTCGCGCTCAGTTCGACGCCTGCGCTGTCTGGCTACTGACCCCAGACAAATTGATGTAATCCATCAGAATATGACCCGTTTCCATGATCAGCGGGTCAGGGTCGTCGTCCGAGTCGGAAATCTTCTCTGATGCCCGTTGCGCTTGCCGCGCCGCAAGATCCTTGAGACTCGTCACCGGGTCCTCTCCTTTGGCAATTAGGAGCGCGTTTTCTAGGTCAAGCCGCCACACATCGTCGGCCTCTTTTTCGATTACCCGGGTCGTTTGATTAAGGGATATGTGTGTTTCAGCGCGCTTCTCTCTCCTCCAGTTAGACAAGGAACGGAGATATGCAAAATCAGGATCTTGCGCGACCCTTCGTTCGTGATTCACCCTGAGTCGCTCCAGATAGGGTTGGACGTTGTTGGTCTGGCGATAAACGGCCGGTTTGATGGTGTCCCACGTAAGCGCATCTTCCAGCGTGCTCTCACCGATGTTGTCGATGCCGAATACGTCAGGGTACGCAATGTCAGGGACGATGCCCTGATGCTGTGTGCTGTCCCCCGACACACGATAAAATTTCGCTTCGGTGATTTTCAGTTGGCCGCGGTTCAAAGGGACCAGCGTCTGAACCGTGCCCTTGCCGAACGTCTGTGTGCCGATCACCAATCCCCGTTGGTAGTCTTGAATCGCTCCAGCAAAAATTTCAGAGGCAGAGGCCGAAAGTCGATTGACCAGTACCGCAAGTGGACCATCCCACGCCGTTCGACCGTCCTCGTCACGATAGATTCTTGCGTTAGGCCGGCGCGCTTTTCGCACTTGAACCGTGGGACCCTTTCGAATAAATAACCCCGTCAGCGACTGGGCTTCCTGTAGCGAACCTCCTCCGTTGCTTCGTAAATCAACCACTAGGCCATCGACACCCTCGACCTTCAGCTCCTCAATGAGCCGGCTCACGTCACGCGTCGTGCTCCTGAAATTCTTTTCTCCACGTCGCACCGCATTAAAGTCAACATAGAAAGTTGGGATCTCCAAGACTCCGATCCGCACGTCTCCCAACTCGCTCTCAAGCGTAAATACTTTTTTTTGTGCGGCTTGCTCTTCTAGTTTCACGGTATCTCGCTTAATCCGAATCACCCGACTGGATTCTTCATCGCCGGAGTTATCGACAAGTTCGAGTCGAACAATCGTGTCTTTCGGACCTCGAATCAATTCAACGACGTCATCAAGGCGCCAACCCACAACATCGATCAGTTTGCCGCGTTCGCCCTGTCCAACAGACACAATTCGGTCCGACGGCTTTAATTCGCCCGCTTTATCCGCTGGTCCTGCAGGCACGAGTCTTACCACTGAGGTGTAATCGTCTTCCGTTCGCAATACCGCGCCAATCCCCTGCAACGAGAGCGACATACTCATATTGAAGTTCTCGGATGACCGAGGAGAAAGGTATTGAGTATGGGGGTCGTACGTGGAAGCAAATGCGTTAATGTACAGCTGAAAGGCGTCTTCTGATCGAGTTTGTCGGGCCTGTTTCAGTCGGTTCCTGTAGCGCTTAAGTAGCACGTCCTGAATGTCGCCTAGATCTCGCTCATTAAGTTTCATACTGAGGATCGACGCTTTAACACGACGCTCCCAAAGGGCATCATTCGCGGCCTCACTCTCAGACCACGGGGCAGCCTCGCGATCTATCTGAAGCGTCTCGTCGGCATCGAAGTTAAATTTTTCAACCCCGTCTTCAAGACCTGCTATGAGCGCATCGAGGCGGTTCAGAAGCCGCACTTGAAAAGTATTGTAAATGGCAAAGGCGGGTTTCAAGTCACCGTGCTTCAACGCCTCGTCTAGCCGATATCTGTACTTGTTCAGTGCGTCGAGGTCGGTTTGGAGCAAGTACGCGTGCCCGGGATCCAACGTGTTGACGTACTTATCAAATATTTCGCTTGACGCCGAGTCGTCTAGTGGCTTTTTAATAAAGTGGTTGTGTCGGATTTGATCCACGATGGTGAGGCTCGTACGTGGATGGATCGCGAGCGGCTCGAGATCTTGAGCATGACTTTCGTTGAACGCGACTTGTCCTTCTTGTGCGTAAACAACAGAGGAAACGATGAGCGCTAGAACCGCAAGTGGCCCTGCAGCTAGTTTTTTCCGATTGCCCATACTGCGTTCAGTCCCCTACACACCAGCTCATGGTGATAACTCGTTTCGCACCTATCTGCCGGCCCAGACATCTGTTGCTCGGGCGGATGGCCTCCGATGAGTGTCGCACGGAGCGACCGGAATGTAACCCCACCGTGGATCTAGCGAATGGCGCGAGGAATGGCACATTTTCCCGAGGCGCGGAATAATGCGGTTTCATCGTAACAAGGACCACTCATGCAAACGGAGTGTCACCGCGGTCGAAAAGTACTGTCCACCGCTAGCTTAGTATGGGTCATGTTTCTGTGTGCCTGCGCACCCAGCGTTAGCTCCGAGTCGACGTCTCTGAATGATAGCGACGAGAACGTTATAGCAACTCAGCGATTGCCCAAGTCGATGAGCGGAGAAGCGTTTCTCGACAAAAACAAGATACTCCCCAACGTGATAACGACGGACTCCGGCCTCCAATACAAAGTTCTGGTGCAAGGCCGCGGTGCCCGCCCCGGACCAAGAGATACCGTCAGTACGCACTACGTGGGGACTTTGATTGACGGTACCGTCTTTGACAGTTCTCGAGCACGACAGTCGCCGGCACAATTTCCGGTTGATGGGGTTATTCGGGGTTGGACCGAAGCGCTTCAATTGATGCCTGTTGGATCGAAATGGATGCTCTACGTGCCGCCCAACTTAGCCTACGGATCTCGGAGGGTCGGGCCACACATCGGCCCCGACGAAACCTTGGTATTTGAGGTTGAATTGCTTGACATCGTCGGACGTTAAAGCCGTTATCTGCGTCGCGACTCGTGTTCGATCCAGACTACTTACCGATCACACGACGGCATCGAACGAACGCCTTGGGTCTCGCACTCGCGTGATCGGTATTGCCATCCGGTATATGCATCGACAGGGTCGCTGGACAATTTGTTGGTCGACCAAATTACGGATCGAAGCGTTGGCAACAGAGAATGCGTCCGACTTAACCAGCGACGTTAAATGAAACGAAACCTGACACGGACCGCCCTGCTCGGCAGCATCACCACAATCCTTGGTATCACCTGGCTAGCCAACGAATTTGAGCTCGATTTAGATCGACTGCTCGAATTCTTGTTATCCAGCACCCTTATTGTGCTCGGATGCATGATGTTGGCTGCCCTCGTCGTGGTGTTTAGACGAGTTCTTCGACGAAAATCTAGGAGCGCACAAAATAATCAAGGAAGATCCGTAAAGAATCGAGTAAACCTTGGTAAGTAGTACTTGTCGAGATCTACTGAAAATGCGACAGCGTGCGCCCGACCCATGATACGGTCGCGCGTAATCAGTCCGATCCTTCTGGAATCGCTGCTGTTGTCACGATTGTCACCGAGCATTAGGTAATACCCGGCTGGAATTTCTTGCGGCGGAAACGTCGAGTAGGTCCCGGTAGCTCGACGGTTCACCATAATCACGCGGGAGTCGCCCAAAACGCTCTCGCGAAAAAAACGGTGGGCGCTTGCTTTCGGAATCGGGAGCTCGGCAATTTCATCGGGCCCGAGGGGCTCATAGCTAGCCTTGTCACCGTTAATAACAAGTCGATTCCGACGCAGTTCAACCACGTCGCCGGGGACTCCGATCACCCGTTTGACAAAGAGGCGCTCATCTTGAGGATTATCAAACGTGACGACGTCTCCACGCTTTGGCTCGCCCCACCGAAAAATTCGAACCCACGTGAAAGGAACTGCAAGATCGTACGCCAGTTTGTCAACGACGATCCGATCTCCCGGCAGGATCGAGGGCTTCATGCTGCCGGAAGGTACCTGATTCCAATCAGCTATGGCCGAGCGGAAAATGAGCATGACGACCACGAAAACAACAAAGCTTCGCCACTCACTCCAGAATTTATTGAAGCGTCCGGTCACCGAATAAACGCCGCCGTTGCGGCACTCCATGTAATCATCAACGACGTTCCTGGTATTCGAACACATCGTTTCTCACGACGATTGACGGTTTTCTTCTTCGAATTGGACCATTTGTTGCGGATTAGCCTCCGTTTGATATTTTTTCTTCCAGTCCGGGTACGACATACCGTAGACAATCTCACGAGCTGACTCGTAATCAAGGTCGATCCCGCGTTCTTCCGCTGCGGCCACATACCACTTAGATAAACAATTGCGGCAAAAGCCCGCAAGATTCATGAGGTCAACATTCTGCACGTCCGTCCGTTCATCCATGTGGGCGAGTAAGCGCCGGAAAACGGCGGCTTCTAGTGCTTCGTCCGATCTGCTTTGATCCAAATCCATCTCGTTACTCCTTTCGCTGACCGGCATAGTAACTGAACTATGTTTCAATGCCGCTAGGCCGAAAACCGCTCAGAGGCACCTATGGAATTTTTGCTGAGTCCTGAAATCTGGGGCGCGTTCATCATGCTGACGATGCTGGAGATCGTCCTAGGCATCGATAACATCATCTTCATCACGGTGTTAACGGATCGATTGCCCGGTCATCAGCAAGCTCGAGGACGGTATCTAGGACTCGCACTGGCTATGGGCTTACGCATATTGCTGCTGCTTTCGATCGCATGGATTATGAGCTTGACGACCACTGTGTACGAAGCGCTGGGACAAGACTTTTCAATCCGTGACTTCATTCTGCTGGGTGGTGGTGCGTTTCTCATATTCAAAGCCACCCGGGAAATTCACAACGCCCTAGAAATCGAGGATGAACACGAAGAAGGTGCGCGTGCCGCAAGTTTTATAGCGGTGTTGATCCAAATCGCGTTGATCGATGTGGTGTTCTCATTGGATTCAGTGATCACGGCCATCGGTCTAGTGCAGGAGGTTCCCGTGATGATTGCTGCCATCGTTTGCGCGGTATTAGTTATGATGCTGGCTGCCAACGCCGTGGCCAAGTTCGTCGCCGCGCATCCTAGCATCAAGATGCTTGCCCTCGGATTCTTGGTGCTCATCGGTTTTACGCTAACCGTAGAAGGATGGGGACTTCACGTCCCGAAGGGGTATTTGTATTCCGCCATGACATTTGCCTTCGTCGTCGAAATATTGAATATCCGGGCTAGCAAGAGGAAACCACTTCGGCTGCGAAAAGTGCAGCTAGGGGACCTTATGTTGGTACGAGACTCCGCATAGTTTGATTGATTCCACCCGTCTCGGTTCCACTCGATTACCGACTGAATCTTTGGGGTCGGGTGGTTACGCCGCTGCTGGCGCGTCGCGGAGGAATACCGGATTATTGTCTCGACTCTCGGTTTCGCTATACCGATAGCCGTCGACGGCGAATGCTTTAATCGCCTTGACCGTCTCGACCTTATGCTGAACCAGGTAGCGCGCCATGAGTCCGCGCGCCCGTTTTCCATAAAAGCTGAGGAATTTGTACTTACCCTTGTGCAGGTCTTTAAAAACCGGCGTGATGATTCGCGCGTCAATGCTTTTGGTATCTAGCGAATCGAAATACTCGTTCGACGCCAAGTTAACGAGAATCCTATTGCGATGATTCTTGAGGTCGTCGTTGATCGAGTCCGTGATCGACGCGCCCCAGAAATCATAGAGGCTTCCAGCCCGGTTGATTTGAAGTCGGGTTCCCATTTCTAGGCGATATGGATGGATCATATCGAGCGGTCGCAACATGCCATAAAGCCCAGAGAGGATCCTTAACCGACGTTGCGCGGACGTAAGTTCCCTTGCTCCGAATGTCCATGCCTCAAGACCCATATAGACGTCGCCCTTGAATGCCAAAATCGCCTGTTTTTGAGGAGCGGCGTCGCTGCCCCAGTGACCAAATCGATCTGCATTCAATTCACCGAGCTTGGCACTTACACCCATCAGGTCCGAAAGATCCGCCGACGAAAATGATTGCAGGTGGGTGGCTAGCTCATTCGCCTGCGCAACAAATCGCGGCTCCGAGCTCTTCTGCGATTGCGCAACCTCGTCAAAATCAAGTGTTTTTGCAGGAGATAAGACAGCCAGCACGATTTTTTCCTCGGTCGCAACGGTGACTCAAACGACCTTATTTTAATGAGGGTGCTGCTGAGATGCTATGCACGGTAAAATCAAGCTGCGCGCAGCTAAAAGCACCGCGATTCTGCCAAGGGAGGCTTGGATGTGAACGTCCAGCAGCAAATAGAAAGTAAATTGAGCTCACTCGAACCGTTGCATCTCGAGGTTATCAACGAAAGCGACAATCACAATGTACCAGACGGTTCTCAGTCTCACTTTAAAGTCGTCATTGTGACCGAACAATTTAACGATGCTGGGCGGGTTGCCCGACATCGGATGGTCAACCGCTTACTCGAAGACGAGTTGCGTGGACCAGTCCACGCCCTTGCGATTCACGCCTACACCCGTACGGACTGGGAAGAACGATTCGGCGAGGCGCCGATGTCACCGCCCTGCTTGGGTGGCGATAGCTGAAAAAATTGGACGCAAATGCCGAGTGTTGTCACTTTTTACCGTTTTGTCGTCGTCCCGAAGCCCGAGGCGCTGCGCCACACAATAAATTCCCTTTGTGAGCAGCATGGGCTTGTGGGCACCGTGTTGATCGCACCCGAGGGCCTCAACGCGACCCTCGCTGCAAACACGCGTCACAGCCTCGAAACCTTTATTGTCGATTTGGGCACCGATGTGCGTTTCAAGAACCTCAACTGCAAGTGGTCCTCGTCACGTGCCGACAACGTAGTTTTCGATCGTCTCAAAGTTCGGGTACGACCCGAAGTCGTCAGTTTCGGCCGGGAATATCAACGGTCAAGCGCTTCAGGTCCTCGCATCGCTCCGGAAGCGTGGAACGCGTTCATCGACTCGCCCCAAGTCACGGTTATAGACACCCGCAACAAATACGAGACCGAGATCGGCGGATTTCCCGACGCGATTCCCGCCAACACCGTATCGTTTCGAGATTTTCCCAAATTCGTCAAACGTGAGCTCGACCCCTCGACCGACTCAAAACTGGCACTGTACTGTACCGGCGGGATCCGCTGCGAAAAAGCATTTCAATTCCTCACTGGACAAGAATTCGACCAGGTCTATCAGCTAGACGGCGGGATTCTGAACTATTTAGCCGAGGTTGCTGACGCCGACAATCTCTGGTCCGGCGAGTGTTTCGTCTTCGATCAGCGCGTTGCTCTCGACAGCAATCTTCGTCAAGGAACCTACGATCAATGCCACGCTTGCCGTCGACCCATCTCGGCCAGCGATAAACGCTCAAAACATTATCTCTTCGGCGTCAGTTGTCCTCGCTGCATCAACGAAACCAGCACCAAGCAGAAGGACGGGTTTCGCGAACGCGAACGCCAAGAGTCACTCGCACGCACAGGGGGTCATCATCACGTTGGTGCTCTCCAGCAAGTTTCACCAGGGCTTCATTTAGATACACCGGAGTAGCTATCGAAAAAATTGACGCCTTCCGATAACGCCGCTTTCTAGCCATTAACCCTTCGACCGACTATCCAGTACCTGCTTTAGGACAGGCCATACATTGTCCAGCAGCTTTGACTGAGCCTTTGCATTGGGGTGAATGCCGTCGGCTTGCATCAACTCGTCGACAGTTGCAATGCCCTCAGGAAAGGGAACCAACTGACTGTCCGTGTCCATTGCCGTTTCTATAAATACCGCTCGAAAAGCGTTTGTGTACCGGGGGCCGTAATTGGCAGGAATAGCCATGCCAAGAATGATGACCGCAGCGCCGTGGTCCCGGGCAAGTTTCACCATGACTTCCATGTTTTCTCGAATAGACGCGACAGGGTACCCACGAAGCCCATCGTTGCCGCCCAGCTCAAGGATGACGATGTCCGGTTTGTGTGATTCGAGAATCCGCATCATCCGAACCCGTCCACCGGCCGTGGTCTCTCCGCTGAGGCTGGCGTTAACGACATTTGTCGCCCTTGAGTACTGACCTAGTCGTTGGCCCAAAAGTGCGACCCAACCTTGCTCGCGTTGAATCCCATATGCGGCGCTGATACTGTCGCCCATCACGACAACCGTTAGTACCCTTTCACTCGCAGCGCTCGCGATCGATATGAATGACACGAACGCCAGAAGCACCAAGGGCCGAAGTGACATGGCCACACCAATTCTCCGTGCAAACAAGCTAGTCAAGTCCGTCCCAACCGCAGAGGGGTTGCTTACGATCTTGGATGGCGTCGACGTCGAAATCAATTCTGGCGAAGCGGTCGCCATCCTCGGACAGTCCGGATCGGGAAAAACAACACTCCTGGGACTCTTGGCGGGCCTGGACCTACCGACATCAGGGACCGTTCATTTAGACGGCGAAGAGATCACCGCAATGTCAGAGGAAGAACGCGCAAAGGCACGGGGTCGTTACGTCGGTTTCGTTTTCCAGACCTTCCAATTGATTGATAGCTTAACCGCGCTCGAAAACGTGATGCTCCCGGCCGAACTACGTCGCGATCCCGAACCGATGCAAGCGGCATCCAGGTACCTAGAACGAGTGGGTCTCGCCGAACGGACCACACACTATCCGCGTCAATTATCAGGCGGGGAACAACAACGCGTCGCTATGGCCCGAGCGTTCGCCTCAAGACCGCGTGTTCTGTTTGCCGATGAACCGACAGGAAACCTCGATTTAACCACGGGCGCCCGGATCGCGGATCTACTGTTCGAACTAAACCGAGAGGAACATACGACCCTCGTTCTCGTTACCCATGATGAGTCACTAGCTAGTCGTTGTGATCGACGGATGACTCTTGCCGAGGGCCGGACCGTCCCATGAACGTTCGTTTAATACTGCGACTGGTCGCTCGCGATTGGCGTGCTGGGGAACTGCGACTGCTACTTGCGGCCCTGCTCGTCGCTGTGGGTACGGTGAGCGCAATCACGCTATTCGTTGATCGGCTCCAACAGGCGTTGCTGGCTGAATCGACCAGTTTCTTGGCTGCCGATCGGGTCCTTTCCGGTAGTCAGCCCATTCCAGATTCATTTCGTGCTGCAGCGATTTCTCAAGGCTTGGCCATCTCCGACACGTTGTCGTTCCCGTCGATGGTGTACGCCGAGACGTCCGCTGGCCGCAACCAGTTAGTGAGCGTCAAAGCAGTAAGCGAAACCTATCCATTGCGAGGTACCTTGCGAATATCCGATCAACCTTTCACCACCGATCGTCCCACGGAATCCGTCCCTGAGCGCGGGGAGGTTTGGCTTGATTCACGTTTGTTCCCTTCACTCGGTGTGGTACTTGGAGATTTCGTTCAGGTCGGCTATGAAAAACTAAAAATATCTCGCGTCTTGACGTCCGAACCCGACCGCGGCGGAAGCTTATTTGATCTCGGACCTCGCGTGTTGATGCGGCTGGCCGACGTGCCCGCAACCCGGGTTATACAACCAGGAAGCCGCATCGGATACCGACTCCTCCTCGCCGGCGACGACCGCGCGCTCAATGAGTATCGAGAGCGATTTCGCGATCAATTTATGGCAAGTGGCAACTATCGTTGGCAAAGCATCCGAGAATCGAGCCCATCGATTGGTTCAGCGCTGGATCGAGCCGAGAGCTTCTTGTTGCTCGGAGGGCTGCTTGCCGTAATCTTGGCCGGCATCGCGGTCGCCCTCTCGGCGAACCGGTACGCAAAGCGTCATTACGATCACGTGAGCGTTCTGAAAACATTAGGCGCCACCCCGAATGAAATCCAATGGGGATACTTCGGCGTACTCACGGTTCTAGGCGTGGTTGGTGTGGTTTTAGGTCTATTGCTCGGCACCGGCATTCACTTAGGAATCGTGCAACTGCTCGCGACCTATCTTCCGACCGACTTGCCTTTGCCCAGCGCTCGCCCGCTTTGGTTGGGCGCTGCGACGGGATTCATTTGCCTCATCGCGTTCGCACTGCCTCCTTTATTAGCACTCAAGAACATATCGCCAATGCGCGCCGTCCGGCGTGAACTCAACGTCACAACCACATCTGGCCTCATTACCTATGGGCTCGGAACGTGCGGTGCGTTGATACTTCTCGTTTGGTACAGCAACAGTTTGTGGCTGACCTTCTGGGCACTCGCTGGCGGTTGTTTGGTGTGTCTGGTATTCGGCGTCATCGCGACATTATTACTACGTGGCGGACGCCTAGCCGGAATGCAAGCGGGTAGTCTTTGGCGGCTTGCACTCGCCGGGTTGCAACGTCGTCGGCGAGAAAACGTTGCCCAGATCATGATCTTTGGTCTCGCTATTATGTTGCTACTCATCTTGGTGTTGATACGGACGTCCCTCATCGACGAATGGCGACAACAAATTCCCGAAAATGCACCGAACCATTTCGTTATGAATGTGACGAGCAACGAGGTCGGTGCGATGCAGTCGCTTCTCGAAGAGCACACAGACTATGACGGGAAGCTTTTTCCCATGATGCGTGGCCGTATCGAGGCTGTGAACGGTGTCCCGGTTCGCGATTATCAACGACGGAGTCGCTCAGCAGATCGCGGTAGCCCTCGTTTATCATCCGAACGTAACCTCACCTGGACCAGCGAACTTCCACCGAACAACAAAATGATCGCCGGTTCCTGGTGGCCCAGCGACACTCAAGAATCCCTCGTCTCGATCGAGCAGGGGTACGCGTTTGGTTGGGGATTGGGAGTTGGCGACCAGTTAACGTTTGATCTCGGTGGCCTTAAGGTCGTGGCAAAAGTGGCTAATGTGCGCACCGTTGAGTGGGACAGCTTGCGGCCTAATTTCTTCATCATATTCTCCGAGGCCGCGCTAGCCGACGTGCCAGCAACCTTTATGACAAGCTTCTATCTTTCTCCCGATCGCAAGCGCTTCCTTAATGACATCCTTAGTAAATACCCCACCATTACTGTCATCGAGGTCGATGAACTGATTAACCAAGTAAAGCAAATTGTTTCCAGTGTCACTCAAGCCGTCGAGTTGATTCTGTTTCTTGTCTTGGGGGCCGGCGCCCTTGTGCTCATTGCTTCCATTCAAGCGAGCCGGGATCAGCGCATGAAAGAACATGCCCTAATCCGAACGCTGGGTGGGTCGCGTCGACTCATCGCGGGATCGCTCGCGAGCGAATTCGCTATCCTGGGACTGTTCGCCGGAGTTGTTGCCGTCGTTGGCGCTGAAATCACCGTCTATGCATTGGAGTCCCAAGTCTTTGAGATGTCCTATCAAGCAAGGCCGTGGTTCTGGCTAGTGGGTCCGCTTATTGGTGCCTTGATTGTCGTCACGGTAGGCTATTTGGGCACGCGCTCGCTAATTAGCACACCGCCCGCGACCATTTTACGTGACCTCTAATCCGCAGGCTTGATCTCATGTGGCAGCGTTACCGCTGATGATGTTCCCGCAAGTTCCCAATTTACACGCACTCGGCGCCATGGCTCTGACTGTTCTCGCTCTCTGGGCGTTTACGCGGGACCGATATCCGCTCGAAATATCAAGCTTTGGACTGCTCGCGGTACTTGCTGCGGGCTTCGCGATCTTTCCGTTCGGTGACCTTAAACCGTCAGCTTTTTT
>CEWR01159559.1_pt1 | contig 27463 bp, 30 predicted proteins | sample 356321 | NCBI WGS metagenome assembly CEWR01 (sample SAMEA2621551, study PRJEB7988) | marine metagenome | biome: marine biome (ENVO:00000447); feature: mesopelagic zone (ENVO:00000213); material: "saline water (ENVO:00002010), including plankton (ENVO:xxxxxxxx)" | depth 790 m
TCTCCTTAAAAGGGAGATGCTCTACCAACTGAGCTACCAGGTCTTTATTACCCTTGTTTTAGCGGGTGCAAATATAGAAGTATATTCTAATAAAACAAACATTTTTTTTAATTAATTTCATCCAAATATGCTTGCCTAACTTTCTTGAATAAATTGGAACTATAAACAAAATCCACAACAGATTCATTATCAGTTTTAAAGACATCTTTACTGGTACCTTCCCATGCTTTTATACCGTCTTTTAAAAAAATAATCTTTTCTCCAATTTCCATAACAGAATTCATATCATGGGTGTTTATAACTGTCGTAATTTGATATTCGTCTGTAATTTCTTGAATTAAATTATCAATAACAATTGCAGTTTTAGGATCTAAACCTGAATTTGGCTCATCACAAAACAAATATTTTGGATTCATAACAATCGCACGTGCAATAGCAACTCTTTTTTGCATCCCTCCAGAGAGCTCTGCAGGAAATTTCTTATTGGCATCCGTAAGATTGACTCTTTTTAAAACTGTATTCACACGATCTAACATTTCAGAAGTAGATTTATCGGCAAACATCTTCATAGGAAACATTACATTCTCTTCTACTGTTAAGGAATCAAACAAAGCACTCCCTTGGAAGACCATACCTATATCTTGACGCAATTGTCTTCTGTCGTTTCCGTCCATATTCTTACTCACTCTGCCATCAAATGCAATAGTTCCTTCCTCTGGGGTGTGCAAACCTAATAAACTCTTTAAAAAGACTGTTTTTCCAGATCCACTCTGACCAATAATCAAACTCGTCTTTCCTTTTTCAAACGTAGCGTCTATCCCTTTTAAAATAGTGGCATCACCAAAACTTTTTACTATTCCTTTTATCTCTATCATCTATCCTAAAAGTGTTTGCGTTAAAAAATAATTCATTAAAATAATTACGACACTCGTCCAAACGACTGCTTGAGTGCTTGCGCGACCTACTTCTAAAGCTCCTCCTTTAACATAAAACCCATGATAAGCTGGAATAGTAGCTATTAAAAAAGCAAAAACTACCGATTTCACCAAAGCATATTGAATTAAAAATGGGTCAAAATCCATTTGTATTCCTGTGATATAATCAACAGAATGAAACAAACCGGTCAAAGAACCCGCAACCCAACCGCCTAATATTCCTAAAAACATTCCAACTATTACGATTAAAGGATAAAAGAAGACTGTCGCCAAGACTTTAGGGAGCACTAGATAATTTAATGCATTTATTCCCATTACCTCTAACGCATCTATTTGCTCTGTTACTCGCATCGTACCAATACTTGAAGTAATAAATGACCCAACTTTACCTGCTAATATCACAGACGCAAATGTTGGAGCAAATTCTAAAATCATAGACCTCTTAGTTGCAAAACCAATTAAGTATTTTGGTATCAATGGGTTGTCTACATTTAGAGCCGTTTGAATTGCTACAACTCCACCAACAAAAAATGTGATAAAAGCAACAATTCCTATAGATTTCAAACCAAGGTCATCAATTTCACGAAACAAAGCTTCTCGGAACACACTCCACTTCTGTGGCTTTTTAAATACCTGCTTAAGCATCATAAAATACTTACCGATATGTTCAATATAATTCATCTAATTGTTTTTTTGCTAAAGTATTAAATAATCACAAACTTATTAAAGTACTTCGTATATTAAAATAAGGCTATTTCTTAACAAGTCAGCATTCACTATCTCAAAATTAAATGTTAAGTTTGACTTTTAATATCTATCCTCATGAAAAAAATCATTTTATTAGTACTAGTACAGTTCAGTTTTAATATGTTTTTTGCACAAAAACCTACAAAACCAAAACTTGTTGTTGGAATTGTAGTAGATCAAATGAGATACGATTACTTATATCGATTTTATGAAAAATATGGAGATAAGGGTTTTAAAAGACTTTTAAAGGAAGGCTATAATTTGGAAAACACACATTACAACTATATTCCAACGTATACAGCCGTGGGTCATTCTTCAATTTATACAGGAACAACTCCTCAAAATCATGGTATTATCGGAAACAACTGGTATGATAAGTTTTTAAAGAAAAGTATTTATTGCGTTGAAGATACTAATTATGAGAGTGTTGGTACAAAAAGTGGATCAGGTAAGAGATCACCTCAACGACTGCACACTACAACCATTACAGATCAATTAAGACTTGCACAGAACCTAAAAGGAAAAACGATAAGTATCGCCATTAAAGATCGATCTGCAATCCTGCCTGGAGGACATACAGCGAATGCGGCGTATTGGTTTCAAGGTGGTAATGAAGGAAATTGGATAACGAGTAGCTTTTATATGGAAACTCTACCAGCATGGGTTGCATCATTTAACGATAACGGAAAAGTAGACAGCTATTTAAATCAGCCTTGGGACACTTATTATCCTATTAATACGTACACAGAAAGCATTTCAGATGACAATCCATACGAAGGAACTTTTAAAGGAGAAGAAAAGCCTGTATTTCCCCATGACATCCCTGGCATAAAAGCAAAAAATGGAAACTCAAGTATCATCAAATCTACACCGGCCGGAAATTCAATCACAACCGACTTTGCAATGGCTGCCATTGAAGGTGAACAATTAGGACAATCTAATGGACAAATAGACTTTTTAGCAGTTAGCTATTCTAGTACCGATTATGTTGGACATAAATATGGAGTAGATTCAAAAGAAATTGAAGACACTTATATAAGAATGGATTTTGAAATTGAGCGTCTTTTAGACTACTTAGATAAAAGTATAGGTAAAAATAACTATACGTTATTTTTAACCGCAGATCATGCTGTTGCGCAAACACCAAATTATTTAAACTCTTTAAAAATTCCGGGAGGCTACTTTGAAAAAGCCAAATTCAATGAGTTTATCAAAGCTTTATCTTTGGAACAATATGGTTCAGACAAAATTATTGAGAACATCTCTAGCTACCAACTTTTCTTTAATAAAGCAGAATTAAAACGACTGAAATTAAGTTCGATTGATGTTGAGAATTTCTTTGCTGAAGAATTATTAAGTTTTGACAAAGTCTACAAAACTATTACCGCACACACATTACAAACGACTGAATTCACACAAGGAACCTACAGTTTGGTTCAGCAAGGATACAATCAAAAACTATCTGGAAATGTAGTAATCATTCCAGATCCTTCGGTAATAGGAGGCGGAAACAAAAAAACAGGAACTACACATGGTAGTGGTTATAGCTACGACACACATGTGCCTTTGATCTTTTTTGGAAACGGTATTGAGCATGGATCTTCTAGCAGGTATTATCCAATTATAGACATCGCTCCTACATTGGCTAATTTATTGCAAATAGAATTTCCTAACGGAGTAACAGGTAAGGTTATTGGAGAAGTTTTAAGTAACTATTAAAAAGCAGCATCTATTTCCCATGCTTCTAAATAATTTTTGATAAACAAAATAAACAAACCACCCAACGCACCATTGATTACTCGATGGTCATAAGAATGTGATAAGAACATCTTTTGACGAATAGCAATAATATCTCCATCTGGAGTTTCTAATACAGCTGGCACTTTACGAATAGCTCCTAAAGCTAAAATAGCTGCCTCTGGTTGATTTATAATTGGAGTTCCGAACAAACTACCAAACCCACCTACATTTGTTACGGTATAAGTACCTCCTTGAATTTCATCTGGTTTTAATTTATTTATTTTTGCTCTACCTGCAAGATCGTTCACAATTTTCGCCATTCTAACAAGATCTAAATCATCTGCTTTATGAATTACTGGAACAATTAAATTACCATCACCTAAAGCCGCAGCCAATCCTAAATTGATATCTTTCTTAATGACTACTTTTTTATCTCCATCAAAAGATAAATTCACCAATGGATATTTTTTTATTGCAGCAGCAACTGCCATCATAAAAACAGGTGTATATGTTAATTTCTGACCTTCTCTTTTTTGAAATGCATCTTTTGAATTGGTTCTCCACGCCACTAAATCTGTGACATCTACTTCAATAAAAGATTGAACATGTGCCGATTTATGAACAGAATGAATCATGTGATCAGAAATCATTTTCCCCATTCTACTGAGCGCTATCAATTCATCGCCACCATTTACTGACAAAGGAATTGTAGTTGGTTTTGATTCTTTAACAACACTTTTAGCAACAACTTGTTTTTTCTTTTGAGCTCTTGTTTCTAGATATTCTAAGATATCTATTTTTGTAAGTCTTCCAAGCAAACCTGTACCAGGAATTTTTTCTAAGTCTTCTTTAGAAACTCCTTCAGTAATTGCTATATTTTTAACCAATGGAGAGTAAAAACGATCTGTGTCTGTAATTCTTTCTAACAAAGGAGTTGACTTAGAGGCCATTGCCGTTTCTATCTCTTTTTCAACCGCAACAGCAGCTTCGGGAACAGCTTCTTCAATAGTAGCAATCTCAACAAATGGAGTCACACCTTCTTCCAATGCTCCTTCAACTTCAATAATAGCAAGAGTTTCACCTACTTTTACAACGGAATCTTTTTCATGTAAAATTTGAACCAACTTACCGGCCACTTCACAAGGAACATCTGAATCTACTTTATCGGTAGCGATTTCGACAACAGAATCATCTGCTTCGATTGTATCACCTACTTCTTTCAACCAAGCGGTAACTGTAGCCTCAGCAACACTTTCGCCCATTTTAGGTAGTTTCAATTCAAATTTAGCCATAGTAAGAATTTATATAGAACTTGAAAGTTCTAAAATTTAATGATGAAAAAGAACCTAAATACCAGTTTCCATCTCACGTGAGTTCAACTGCAAATTTAGTGAAAATATAGCTATTATATTTATCTAATCAATCAAGAATAGTAAACTCTAAAAAGTCAATTTTAAAATAAAATAATCTCAACTAAAACACTAGCCAACAACAAATTAAATAATTTAATTATTAAAAATAGTGTATAAATTAAGTGAATTAGCAATTAACAACCATAAAAAATAAGGCAGAATTAGCAAATTCAGGAACCTCATCTCTTTTCTATATCTAATCATAAAGAAGCCAACAAATGCAGTCAGCATAAGCAATACTATCTCACTTAGCAACATTTCGTGTTTGTTAAAAAACATCCAATTCCATGAAATATTAAGGAGCCATTGGATAAAAAACAAAAATAATATGGTTCGAGATGTGTCCTTTTTAACTAAAGCTGACATATAAAAAGAAAAACAAACCATAATACTTGTCCAGGCTGCGCCAAACACCCATCCTGGAGGTGTCCAAGGTGCTTTTTCAAGTTCCAAATACCAATCTGAAGTTGGACCAGAATTCATCAACCATGAACCTATCGCTAACGCACCAAAATTAAGTACTAGAAATACTAAAAAATGGGAGAACGCTTTCATCATTTTATTGTTTTAACCACACTTTATCTTCATTCAAATAATAACTTCCTACAAAATCAAAGTTACATTCATTTGGCGACAAAATTGAAAGAAAATTTTCACTTTTTTTATCTTTATACATGTGATAGATCTTCCCAACTAGCGGTTCGAAATTAAATTTTGCTTTATATACGCGCTGATTATCCTCAAAGGATTCTTTAAAATCCTCCATTGTTTTTTTTAGTTGATCGTATTTGGCTTTGAACTGTGAATTTACAGACTGTAAGTTCTTATTTTTCCATGCTACTGTATCAATAGTTTCAATAACAGGAGCACCTAAATTTGTGGGATATTCTCGTAACGATGCGTCATAAGAATTACTCTCTGTATTAAAAACAACATTATCAGGTTTCTTGGTACTCATGTTCAAATTTTTTCTATCTCAATCATTACAGCTTCTGCTTCAACATATTTCTTATCCGCTTCAGACCTATTGCTAGTTGAAAGCTCGTAAGACTCCTGCATTAGCTTTTTATATTTCTCTTCTAAAACTTCTTTTTTCGACTTTTTCTTAAAAAAATTAAACATCCTTATATTTTTAAATTTACAATTCCACAATCCATTTCTATAATTTGGCCAGAAAGTGATGACCCCTTATCTGACAGTATAAAACTCGCCATATCGGCAACCTCATCAGGTTGTAAATACCTTTTTAAAGGATGGCGTTCAGCACTTAATTCTTTCGATTTATCGTTTCTTAATATTTTCTCTGCCAATCTCGTGTTTGTTAATGTTGGTGCAATCGCATTGAATCTAACCTTTGGAGCATACTCAGCAGCTAAAGACTTCATCAATCCTTCAACGGCACCTTTAGCTGCAGCAATACTGGTATGAAATGGCATTCCCATTTTTACAGCAACTGTACTGAAAAGCAATACTGAAGGATTGGAGCCTTTCTTTAAAAGAGGCAGGTATTTTTGTAGAACTCTAACAGCTCCTAAAACGTTTATTTCATAATCATTCTTAAAATCTTCTTCTGATAATCTACTAAAAGGTTTTAAGTTTATACTTCCTGGGCAATATACCAACATATCTAAAGATTCTAAATCTGGCAGTTCCCCATGCAGTACGTCTACTAAATATTCAGTTACATTATCATCTATTATGCCTGAAGCGTTTCTTTGTATCGTGATAACTTTGTTAGTATTTTTTTCTAAATTAGCTAAAGATCTCCCAATTCCACTACTCCCTCCTATAATTGCTATCGTTTTCATATTAAATAGTTTAACTTTATAATATTAAATTCAATACAAATTTACAAATTTTGTTTAACATATAATTTTTTTTATTAAACATTTTGTACTTTTGACTAACGGTAAATAAATAAGACATGGAAACAAAACAACAGATCACCGAGCTAGAAATTATTTCAAAATACATGGACAAGGTTCTAACAGACGGAAAAAAGCCTAATTCTATCTATAAATTTTCAAAAGAGTTGCATATAGAAGAGTCTGATTTTTATAAATTCTTTAGTTCGTTTGAACATATTGAATCGCAAGTATTCACTCAGTTTTTCAAAAATTCAATACAATTATTAACAAAAAACGAAGAATTTCATGAATTCAATGCTAAAGACAAACTGCTAAGCTTCTACTTTACGTTTTTTGAAAACCTAACAGCAAATCGTTCTTACGTATTATTTGCGTTAGACTCACACGAACCAAAACTAAAAACGCTAAAAAAACTAGATGGTTTAAAAACTGAATTTAAGAAATTCATCAATTCTTTAGAAATTGATAAAATAGATTTAAAACAAGAAACGTTACAGAAAATTCAAAATAAAGGTTTTGAAGAAGCTTTCTGGGTACAGCTTTTACTTTCTTTAAAATTTTGGATGAAAGACACTTCTGCTTCTTTTGAAAAAACAGATCTTTTTATTGAAAAAAGTGTTCATGCCAGTTTTGATCTTATCAACACACAACCCATTAAAAGTATTATTGATTTTGGAAAATTCATTCTAAAAGAAAAAATGGATTTTAAAATTTAACACACAGCACATGAAAACCATAGACAGCATTCCTACTTCAAAAATACAAAGAGCCAGCAAACTAGTTCAAACAGGAGCAAAAGTTGGAGTGAATTACTTAAAATATTATGGTGATAAAATCATTCACTCAGAAGAAACTGCAAAGGAAAAATTAAACGAGTCTAATGCTGAAGATATCTATGATGGCTTAAAGACAATGAAAGGAAGTGCCTTAAAGGTGGCACAGATGTTAAGTATGGAAAAGAACATATTGCCTAGAGCGTATGTTGAAAAATTCTCTTTGGCTCAATTTTCCGTTCCTCCTCTCTCTGCACCTTTAGTAATTAAATCTTTCAAAAATTATTTTGGGAAACACCCTTCAGAGATATTTGATAAATTTGATGTAAACTCTATAAACGCAGCCAGTATTGGACAAGTACATAAAGCCGAGAAAAATGGAGAAAAATTAGCTGTTAAGATTCAATATCCAGGAGTTGCTGAAAGCATTTCTACAGACCTTGCTTTGGTTAAACCTATTGCAATGAGGATGTTTAATATTAGAGGAAAAGATTCTGATAGGTATTTTAAGGAGGTAGAAGACAAGCTTACAGAGGAAACAAATTACACGTTAGAGTTTGAACAAAGCATAGAAATAGCTGCGGCCTGTTCACATATTCCCGACCTAAGATTCCCTAAGTATTATAAAGAATATTCTTCTGAAAGAATTCTTACCATGAGTTGGATGGATGGAATCCACCTTTCAGAATATACAAATGGAGATTCGGATCAAGAAACGTCCAACAAATTAGGGCAAGCACTGTGGGACTTTTATATGTTCCAGATTCATAAATTAAAAAAAGTACATGCTGATCCGCATCCTGGGAACTTTTTAGTAAGTAAAAATGGCGAATTAATTGTTATTGATTTTGGTTGTATGAAAGCAATTCCAGATGATTTTTACATTCCTTATTTTAAACTTGCAATAAAAGAAAACATAGACAATCCTGCCTTTTTTGAAAAAACATTATTTGAGCTAGAAATCTTACGTGAAGACGATTCTCCTAAAGAAAAGGCTTTCTTTAAAACGTTGTTTCATGAAATGCTTAGCCTCTTTACAAAACCTTTTCAATCTAATACTTTTGATTTTTCTGATGGTGAGTTTTTTGGAAAAATAGCAGATTTGGGTGCGAAGTATGCTAAAAGCACCGAACTAAAGGATATGAATGGAAACAGAGGTTCTAAACATTTTATCTATATCAATAGAACTTTCTTCGGCTTGTATAATTTAATGCACGACCTAAAAGCAAAGAATATAAATATAAAAACATACTATCTATAACATGATTTCATTTTCTAAATCAGATATTGACAAACTGCCACACCTGCACAAAATAAATTTAATCAACAGTGTTGGTGGTTATAAAGCAGCCAATCTAATTGGCAGTAAATCAAAAGAGGGAATTACAAATTTGGCTGTTTTTAGTTCCGTTACTCATTATGGATCAAGTCCTGCTATTTTAGGATTTGTAGTTAGACCCACAAAGGTGGCTAGAGACACATATAACAATTTAAAAGAAAATAGATATTTTACGATAAACTCAGTGGTTGAAGAAAGCATAGAAGATGCACATCATACTTCAGCTAAATACCCAAAGGAAATTTCAGAATTTGATAAAACTATTTTTGAAGAAGAGTATCGAAATGATTTTCTTGCTCCATTTGTTAAAAACGCACCTATTCAGATTGGACTTAAATTTTTAGAAGAATATCATATAAAAGCAAACGGAACTATATTGGTGCTAGGAGAAATACAAGAACTTTTTATAAAAGAATCTTTGTTAGAAGAGGATTTATTTATTAATTTAAGCAACGGAAAAATTGCAACTATTAATGGCCTTGATGGCTATACCGTTCCATTAAACCCGAAAAGAATTCCCTATCAACGACCAAAATAAATTCTATGAAAATTCTTATCACAGGTACAACTGGTTATATAGCAAAAAGACTGATACCTCTTTTACTTAAGCAAGAACACGAACTCGTTTGCTGCATACGTGACTTGATGAGAATTCCTGAAAACTTCAAAAACAATCCACAAATTTCATTTATTGAAATAGATTTTTTAGAATACAATACTGAAATAATAATTCCAAATGATATTGACGCGGCATATTACTTAATTCATTCTATGTCTAGTTCTAAGAACCACTTTAGCACACTAGAAGAAACCTGTGCTGTCAATTTTAAGAAATATGTTTCTAATACCTCCATTCAACAAGTTATTTACCTGAGTGGAATAACAAATGATACAGAACTATCAGAGCATTTATTATCTAGAAAAAACGTAGAAACAAACTTAGCTTCAGATGATTATTCTTTAACAACACTAAAGGCGGGAATTATAGTAGGTAGCGGAAGTGCATCCTTTGAAATCATACGAGACCTAGTTGAGAAACTCCCTGTAATGGTTGCTCCAAAATGGCTTCAAACAAAAACACAGCCTATTGGTATTTCAGATGTTGTATTATTTTTAAATAGAGCTTTATTAAAAAAGGAATTATTTAATAAATCATTTGATATCTACGGTCCGGAGATTTTAACTTACAAAAAAATGCTGTTGGAATTCGCAAAAGTAAGAAGACTTAAAAGAACCATTATCACGGTTCCTATAATGACTCCAAAATTATCTTCTTACTGGTTGTATTTCGTAACCTCAACATCATGGAAATTAGCCTCTTCATTGGTAAACAGTATGAAAGTTGAGATTATAGGAAAGGAAAACAACCTAGCGCAACTGCTAGAAATCAACCCAATTACTTATAAGTTGGCAGTAGAAAAAGCATTTGATACAATTGAACAAAACGTATTGATCTCAAGTTGGAAAGACGCCATGGTTAATGGAACTTTCGAAGACAAACTTTCACAACACATTAATATTCCTCACTTTGGATGCTTTAGAGATATAAAAAGTGGTACCCTCTCAAACAAAAAAAGAACGCTAGAAAAAATTTGGGCTATTGGAGGAACTAATGGATGGTATGTTGCTGACTTTTTATGGAAAACTAGAGGCTATATGGACAAACTAGTAGGTGGAATTGGATTGCGCAGAGGCAGAACACATCCTACCAAAATTCAAACAGGAGATGCCTTAGATTTTTGGAGGGTTTTATACGCAAACAAGGAAGAAGGGAGATTATTACTCTATGCTGAAATGAAACTTCCTGGTGAAGCATGGTTAGAGTTTAAAATAGTGAAAAATAAACTATTTCAACGAGCTGTTTTTAGACCTAAAGGTCTCTGGGGTAGAGTATACTGGTATTCAGTTTTACCTTTTCATGGCATTATATTCAAAGGCATGCTTAAGAAATTAATAGAATAAAGGCATCTATTTATGATATATACATTATTTTTGTTCCATACATAAAAACTCTTATTTTGAAAAAATTACTAATTGCATTTATATCTATACTTTCTTTATCATTATTTTCTTGTGGAAATTCTGAAGTAACGCCTGGAAACTACAATATAATCGGATCTTGGAAATACGTTTCCGACGGAGGCACAATCACAATAGCAAGAACATTTAATGAGAACGGGGCCTACTTTTATCAGGCCGCAACTATAACTATTACAGGAACTTATGAAACTGACGGTACCACAGTAACCATTACTACTGACAATGGAAACACAATAAACACGGGTAGATATACGTCTACCGATACTGAGCTCATTCTTACAATGGAAAGCGAAAATGGCCCAACCGTTTACAAAAAAAACTAAATTAAAACAACAAAGAGGATGTTATTGCTAACACCCTCTTTGTTAGATCCATTGTTTTGGTTTCATCAACACTGAAACCAAATACGCTTCTTCACTTCCCTCTTCTGGAATATGATTGTAATGCCATTGAACTTTTGGCGGTAAGCTCATTAATATAGATTCGATTCGTCCGTTTGTTTTTAATCCAAACAAGGTTCCTTTGTCGTGTACTAAATTAAATTCTACATACCTACCTCTTCTTACCTCTTGCCAGTCTCGCTGAGTCTCAGAATAGACCAACTCTTTTCTTTTTTCTACAATTGGAACATAACTTTTTAAAAAACTATTGCCAATTTCTGTAACAAAATCAAATCTATCTTGTAAAGAATATTCGTCTGTTTCTTTTAAATAATCAAAAAACAATCCACCGATTCCTCTTGCTTCACTTCTATGCGCATTCCAAAAATATTCATCACAACGTTTTTTATACATCTTATAAAATCCGTCATTATGACGGTCACAAGCTGTTTTACAAACTGAATGAAAATGAACAGCATCTTCATCAAACAAATAATATGGTGTTAGATCTTGACCTCCACCAAACCATTGCGTGACAATATCTCCTTTTTCATCATACATCTCAAAATAACGCCAATTCGCATGAACTGTCGGTACCATTGGATTTGTAGGATGTAATACTAACGACAAACCACAAGCAAAAAACTGACCTTCTTTTACTCCGAAGCTATCTCGCAATACTTGAGGTAACTCCCCTTCTACTGCAGAAATATTAACGCCACCTTTTTCAAAAACGTTTCCGTTTTCAATAACGCGAGTTCTTCCCCCTCCTCCTTCTGGTCTTTCCCATAAATCTTCTACAAAGGTTGCTTTACCATCAACTTCCTCTAACTTAGAGGTAATCGTGTCTTGCAGGTTTTGTATAAATACGTAAAATTGTTCTTTCATGTTGTAGCTGTTGGTAGTTGGTAGTTGGTAGTTGAATTATTAGACTAAATTAAAAAGCCTAACATCTAACGACCAATATCCAAATACTATATTTCATACTCTTTTACTGCATCAATAAAAGCTTTCGCATTATCCAATCCAATATTTGGTAAGATACCATGACCTAAGTTCACAATATATTTATCTTTTCCAAAAGCGTCGATCATTGTTTTGACTTGCTTTTTAATTTCTGCTGGTGGAGAGAACAAACGTGTAGGATCAAAATTACCTTGTAAAGTAATCTTATCTCCCGCTAATTTACGTGCCCATTCTGGAGTAATTGTCCAATCTACGCCTAAAGCAGATGCATTTGATTTCGACATATCTTCCAATGCAAACCAACATCCTTTTCCAAAAGCAACTACTGGAGCATCATCCTTTAAAGCTTCGATAATTTGATTGATATATTTCCAAGAAAACTCTTGATAATCTACTGGAGATAACATTCCACCCCAAGAATCAAAAATCTGAACGGCATTTACACCTGCTTCAACTTTCTTCTTTAAATAAGCGATTGTTGTATCTGTAATTTTTTGTAATAAAGTATGCGCTGCAATAGGCTGGGTAAAACAAAATTCTTTTGCTTTGTCAAAGTTCTTTGAACCTTGCCCTTGAATACAGTAACATAATATTGTCCATGGAGAACCCGCAAAACCAATCAATGGAATATCATCATCCAACATTTGTTTTGTCAGTTTGATTGCATCCATTACATAGCCTAAAGTCTCATCAATATCGGGAACAATCGTTTTGTTTACATCGTCCATCGTACGAATAGGATTTGGCAACCAAGGTCCAATTCCGTTTTTCATCTCTACTTCAATATTCATCGCCTGAGGAATCACTAAAATATCCGAAAATAAAATAGCAGCATCCATTCCGTATCTACGAATAGGCTGTACTGTGATTTCTGCTGCCAACTCTGGAGTTTGACATCTTGTAAAGAAATCATATTTCTTTTTTATTACTTGAAATTCTGGAAGGTATCTGCCTGCTTGACGCATCATCCAAACGGGTGGACGTTCCACTACTTCTCCTTTTAAGGCTCTTAGATATAGGTCGTTTTTTATCATACTAACTATTGGCTATTGGCTGTTGTCCTCTAGCTCTTTTTAATTTTGTTTATTAATCCATTTTTCCTTCTTTATCAGTCAATTTAAATACGGGTTCTAATTCATTTTTTTTAATTAACTGAAGTTCTTGAATTATGATTATTTGTGTTTCTATTTCAAATAAAAAACCTTGAGGCTATTTCTAAAAACCTTTTAAACTCAATCTCACTATTTCTACTAGATCCTTCTGCTATATTTGAAGGAACTGACACTGCAGCTCTAGTAATCTAACTTCTTAATCCAAATTTTTCATTATCTGGTAATTTCCCAGCAATGACATAAATCAATTTAACCAACTCAATTCCTTCCCTCCAAATTTGTAAATTTCAGAAATTTCTCATTTTTATAACCTTTAGCTTCATTTACCTTTTACATCACAAATAGTGAAGAGCCAAAGGCTAACTGCTAAGAGCTACCTTTTCCATTGCAGCATCTACCGCTTTTGCAAAGTTCTTAATATCTGTATCACTCAATGCGGAACACAAAAACCAAGCTTCAAATTGAGATGGAGGTAAAAACACTCCGTTTTTAATCATCTCCCAAAAGAACACAGCAAATTTTTCAGTATGACATTGCTGCGCTTCTTCAAAATTTGTGACTTCTTCCTTTCTGAAAAATGGATTCATCATAGAACCAAAACGGTTTACCGTAATATCAACCATGTGTTTAGCTGCAGCTTCTACTAAAATAGTTTCTATTTTTTCGGCTATTTCTTCAAGTTTATTATACGGATTTTGACGTTTTAATTCCGTTAACGTAGAAATACCTGCCGCCATGGCAATAGGATTTCCAGAAAGTGTTCCTGCTTGGTACATTCCTCCTAGCGGTGCTACATTCTCCATGATTTCGTTACGAGCTCCATACGCTCCAACAGGAAAACCACCACCAATTACTTTTCCTAGACATGTAATATCAGCTTCAATTCCTATCAATTCCTGAGCTCCTCCAAATTTTGAACGGAAACCAGTCATTACTTCATCACATATTAAAAGAATATTGTGCTCTTTGGTGATCTTTCTCAGTCCTTTTATAAAAGCATCAGAAGGCTGAATAACTCCCATATTCCCTGTTACGGGTTCTAAAATTACAGCAGCGATATCTTTATTCTCTTCTAGATGTTTTTTTACAGACTCTAAATTATTATACTCAGCAATCAAGGTGTTTTCAACTGCTTGCGAAGGAACCCCCTTAGAACCAGGCAAGCTCAACGTAGCCAAACCAGAACCTGCTGCTACCAACATCGCATCCATATGTCCGTGATAACAACCTGAAAATTTCACTATTTTATTAAAACCTGTATGCGCTCTTGCCAAACGAATAGCACTCAAAACAGCTTCTGTACCAGAGTTCACAAAACGGACTTTATCCATTCCTGGAAAAGCATCACACACAATTTTCGCTAATTTAATTTCAGCATTGGTAGACGCTCCAAAAGAATATCCTTTTTTCAATGCCTTAGAAATTGCTTTCTCTACTTTTTGATGACGATGCCCTAAAATCATGGGTCCGTAAGACAAAACCAAATCAATGAATTTATTTCCATCAACATCTTTGATTTTACTTCCTTTTGCTTTGTCAATAAATAAAGGATTCCCTCCTACCGAAGAAAAAGCTCTTACCGGAGAATTTACAGCTCCTACAAGATTTTTTAATCCTCTTTGGTATAATTTTTCTGATTGTTTGAATTTCATCTTTTTTACTGCTATAGGCTCTAAGCTTTATGCTTTAAGCTAGTTCTTATTTATTTAAAAAAGCCAACAGCTTAAAGCTAGTGGCATAAGGAAAAATTACCTTTGTAATACTTTTGCTACTTCTTTTGCAAAATAAGTAATAATAATATCTGCTCCGGCTCTCTTCATCGACAATAGAGATTCCATCATGACTTTCTCTCCATCAATCCATCCTTTTTCCGCAGCGGCTTTTACCATTGCATATTCACCACTTACATTATAACATGCAATTGGTCTGTCGTAGGTGTTTTTTAAATCTCTAATAATATCTAAATAAGACAAGGCTGGTTTTACCATTAAAATATCTGCTCCTTCTTGATCATCAAAAGCAGCTTCACGCAAACCTTCATCTCTATTTGCAGGATCCATTTGATATGTTCTTCTATCACCAAAAGTTGGTGCAGAATCTGCCGCATCTCTAAAAGGGCCATAAAACGCAGATGAATATTTTACAGAATACCCCATAATTGGTAAGTTGTAAAAACCTGTAGTATCTAAAGCTTCACGAATTGCAGTAATCGATCCATCCATCATTCCTGAAGGCGCTACCATGTCAACACCTGCTTTTGCGTGCGAAATTACTTGTTTTGCGATATTCACTAAAGTAGCATCATTATCAACATCATTGTCTTGGATGACGCCACAATGACCATGACTTGTATATTCACAAAAGCATACATCGGTAATTACATACAAACTTGGATAGTTTTTCTTGATATATCGAATCGCTTGTTGCATGATTCCATTGTCATTCCAAGTTTCAGTTCCTTCTTCATCTTTTTCAACAGGAATTCCGAAAAGCAAAACTGCAGGAAGATTTAAAGCGACTACTTCGTCAAGCTCTTTGTGAATTGTATCCAAAGAAAAACGTTTGATACCAGGCATTGAAACAATCTCCTTTTCAATATTCTCTCCCTCTTCAATAAATAAAGGATATATCAAATCATCTATGGTTAATTTATTTTCTTGAACCAATCTTCTAATTCCTTCTGACTTTCTTAAACGTCTTGTTCTATTCATATTTTCAGCTATTTGCTATTGGCCTTATGCTTTTAGCTAATTACTTCTCGATACTATTTTTTCCTTTCGTCAAAAACTCCTCGAGGTGATATCATATTATTTCTTTTACTTTTTCTAAGACTGATTCCACACTCGTCTCATCAGATATATATACATTCTCAAAATGCTGAATCGCTTCAGTAGCAGTAGTGGCACCAATGCAAATTACAGGATTTAAATTTATTGCATTCATTTTTAAATAACTCTTAATACCAGAGGGGCTAAAAAATAATATGGCATCAAAAGCAGTCTCTGTTTTCACAGGAATTAGTTTCGTTTTATAAACTAAATATTCCGTTACTAACACACCATTTTCGGCCATTATACTAGGCAGGTCGTTGTTTCTTAGATTACCACAAAACCAGCTAATTTCTTTTAGCGAATTTTCCTCTTTAGAAAATCGTTCTGCTAAAACATCGGCTAATTCCATTGCATTATTTGCAAATATAGTTACTTGTAAGCCAAATTTCTCTAGTACATATTTTGTTTTTTCTCCAACACAAAAAATAGTATCAAACCATTCTGTACTATTCTTATGAATTGAAAAAACAGAACGCACACTATTGGCACTTGTAAAAACTGCATTTTCAACTTTTTCATCTACTTTAAAATCCGCGCCATAAGAAACAGCAATCATAGAGATCTCTTCTACATCAAAACCAATTAATTGACTTCGCTGTTTGGTCGTTAGTATTTTAGTTGATAAAATTTTCATTGTCTTCTCTATACTATTTTTCGTACCTCAAAATCACTCGTAGTGACCTTAAAAAAAATATTTATTTCTTAACAACTTTTTTAATCTCGTCCATCAATTCTTTACCTCCATTCGCTAAAATTTCTAAACCAGAAACTTTGCCTAACTCTTTAGCATCTTTTAAAGAAGCTACTTTAAAAACGCCTTTCTGAACTTTACCGTCAATAGCACTTAGCAAACCTTTAAAAGAAACACTGTCTCCGTTAATTTCTGCATACCCACCAATTGGGGCTGTACATCCACCTTCTAGCGTACTCATAAAATCACGTTCAATTCCTACACATAACGCGGTATCATCATGATGTAAATTTGCACAAGCATCTAAAACTTCTTGATTCGCATCTAAAGCTGTTATCATAATAGCACCTTGTGCCGGAGCTGGAATCATCCAATCTAGCACTACATGTTTTTTAGGCAATAGATTGATACGTTCTAATCCTGCTTTCGCAAAAATAGCACCGTTCCATCTATTGTCTTTTAATTTTTGCAAACGTGTATTGACATTTCCTCTTAAATCTGTTAAGTTATGAGACGGATATTTATGGAGCCACTGTGCTGTTCTTCTTAAACTTCCCGTAGCAATCGTTGCACCTTCAGCAACCAACTCTTCTTCTGACCCTTTATACACAACAACATCATAAACATCTGCTCTTTCTAAAACGGCTGCTTGTACAATTGTTTCTGGCAACTGGGTTGGAACATCTTTTAAAGAATGAACGGCGATATCAATTTGACCGCGTAACATAGCAACATCTAATGTTTTTGTAAAAAGTCCCATACTGCCAATCTGATGCAATGGAATATCCAATACCTCGTCTCCAATAGAAGAAAGTTCAACAATCTCTGTTGTATGACCTAAATTATTCAATGATTTTTGAACCAAATGCGCTTGCCATAAAGCCAATTCACTATTTCTGGTTCCAATTCTAATGCTCTTAGCCATTTTGTTAGAGATGTATTTTTTTATTTGAAATCAAACATCTTTGTAATCACCTCAATACTCTGATCTACAGAAGTATCATCTGCTTTTAGATGTTTTACAAATTGAGTTGTAATTTTTTGAATCATTCTAGCGGTAATAACTTCTACATCTTCTGAATTAAAATCTTGTGTTTTTTTACATTGAAAATTGATCGCATCGTTTTGAATGGTGAGCAACGAAGATTTTAAAGCATTTACAGCCGGCGTAAATTTACGATGGTCTAGCCATTCCATAAATTCTGCTTTATGTTCCATGATAATAGCTTCTGCCTTTGGAACCTCTTTTTCTCTTTCAGCAATGGTTTTGTTTGTGATTTTAGACAATTCATCAATATTGACCAACCTAACATTTTCTAATTCACCAACGGACAAATCAACATTTTCTGGCATTGACAAATCCAAGATCAACAGCTCTTTGCCTTTTGTAATATTCTCTACTTTTATTGTTGGAACATCTGCTCCAGTAGAAACGATTAAAATATCTGCAATCTTAATTTCTTCAGACAAATTTTCTATTGAACTAACCCGAACTTCATTGTGAATTTCATGAAATTCTAACGCTTTACTTTCGGTTCTATTTACCAATACAACATTGTTATTATTTGTATATTGAACTAGATTTTTACAGGTATTCTTTCCTATATCTCCCAATCCATACACCAAAACATTCTTTGATTCAAAATTAGAAACCTTCTCCATTACATATTGAACAGCAGCATACGAAACAGAAGTTGTACCAGAGCTTAACTTTGTTGTATTCTTTACTTTTTTACTAGCCTTCAAAACTAAATTGATCAAGCGTTCTAAATAAGCATTTAGTGTCTTTTGCTTTTTTGCCATCTGAAAAGAATGTTTCAACTGACTAACAATCTCATAATCCCCTAAAATCTGACTATCTAATCCTGTTGCTATTTTAAACAAATGACGAATCGCATCTTTACTTTTATACACATTAGATACTTCTACAAATTCCTCTACAGAACCTTTAGAATATTTACAGAGTAGAGAGATCAGTTCAAAAGGGTGATTTGCAAACCCCATGATTTCAGTTCTATTGCAAGTCGAGAGGATAAAAACGCCACCGACTCCAAATTTCTTAGCTTCTTGCAATAGGAGTACTTGATTCTCTTTTGTTATACTAAAAGCACTACGTGTTTTAACGTCTGCTTTCTTATAACTCAACCCTACATTATATAATTTCTTTCCCTTAGATTCGATACTCATGAATGCTATATTTCGTTCTAAAAAAGTTTATTAACTACAAAAGTTCTATAAACCACCGCAAAAATACCAACTTACTTCGGATAAAAACATCGCCAAAAGGACTATAAATAACGTTGAAAGGATAAGAAACCTAATTTAGAACAAATCTAAACAAAAACAATCTACTAAAAAACAACTACTTACAACAAAATAAGTACTTAATTCATCTTTTTTACTAATGAAATTAGAGAGAATCACTGATTAAAAAACATTGCGTAATAATGATATATTTATCGTATTTTTGCTGTAATAAATATTTATACTGCATGAACTTCGACACTTCAAAGTTTAAAAACATCGACAAAAGTACTCATCATCTTTTTCATGAGAAAAACACTTTTTCACTGTTGCGTATTCACAACGAAACCGAAACAGTAGCCCACCAACAATTTGAATTGCAAGGCAACTATATTCAGATATATTTTAGTTTGAATAAAAAAGTTTCTGTTGCCTTTAACATGGAACATTGTGCCATTCATTTGACACCTGAGGATTCTGGTCTGGTTTATTTCAAAGACGATGCTATGAAGGTTCTCACGAGCCTACCTCCAGAAGGTGATGTTTTAGGACTTTTAATTTCTGTTCCTTATTTTCACTCGTTGTTTGCCAACGAAGGAGATTCTTTTTTCAATTTTGATAGCATCAAAGGGGGGCGACCTATAATTGAAGAAAAAGGCACTTCTTCATCATTAAAAGTTGTTTTGCATCAAATTGTTGCGAAAAAACTACATGGTTCGCTCCATACTATTTATATGAAAGGAAAAACATATGAACTTTTGAGTTTGTATTTTAATATTTCAGAAGAAAGCGAATCAGACCAATGCCCGTTTATGGCAAATGAAGAAACTGTCGCTCAAATAAAAAGAGCAAAAGATATTATTATTGAAAACATGGCAAATCCTCCAAATTTAGAAGAACTTTCTAAACAGGTAGGACTAAACATCAAAAAACTAAAAATGGGATTCAAAGAGTTTTACGGGACTCCTGTATTCACATTTCTACTAAATTATAAATTAGATCATTCCAAAAAATTATTAGAAGAGAATAAATTAAATGTGTCTGAAATTGCGACCCAGATTGGATATAGCAATTCGAGTCATTTTATTGCTGCTTTTAAAAAGAGGTTTGACACCACTCCAAAACAATTCACAAAACAAGATTTAATATAATGAAAGGTGTATTACTTATAAATTTAGGATCCCCTGATAGCACAGACACCAAAGATGTAAAAAAATATTTAGGTGAGTTTTTAATGGACGAAAGAGTCATTGACATTGCATACTGGAAGCGTTATTTATTGATAAAAGGGATTATTTTAAACGTGCGCCCTAAAAAATCGGGTACAGCCTATAAAAAAATCTGGTGGGATGAAGGCTCACCATTAATCGTTATTTCTGAAAGATTTACAAAAAAAGTTGCCGACAAAGCTGTTATTCCAGTTGCATTGGGCATGAGCTATGGTTCTATGAGCATGGAAAAAGCATTTAAAGAATTAACGGACCAAGGAGTTGATGAAGTTTTACTGGTTCCGTTATACCCTCATTATGCGATGTCTTCTTACGAAACAGTAACTGTAAAAGCAGAAAAGATTATAGCAGAAAAGTACCCAGACCTCATCATGGATATTTTACCTCCTTTCTATGGCGATTCAGAATATATAAAAGCGATGAGCTCTAACATTCAAAACTACTTAGAAGGTTTTGAATACGACCATGTTTTATTTTCTTACCACGGAATACCGGAGCGTCATATTCGAAAATCAGACCCAACAAACAATCATTGTAAATTAGATGGCAGTTGTTGCGAACGAAACTCTGTTGCGCATCATACCTGTTATAGACATCAATGTTTTGAAACCACAAAAGGAATTGTAAAAAAACTAGGATTAAAAGAAGGTACCTACAGCAATTCTTTTCAATCACGTTTGTTAAAAGATCCTTGGTTAAAACCGTACACTGATTTTGAATTGGAAAAATTTCCTGAAGAAGGAAAGAAAAAACTAGCTGTGATTACTCCTGCTTTTGTTTCTGATTGTCTAGAGACTCTAGAGGAAATAGCGATGGAAGGCAAAGAAGACTTTCTAAAAGCTGGAGGAACCGATTACAAACACATTCCATGTATGAATGACAATGATGAATGGGTAGATGTAATGATTGGCTGGATTGACCAATGGAAAAAATAATTCAACCGCTAAGAAATTATTTCACAACGTTTTCTTAACGTTTAGATAACATCAAACACGCGGTTCATTACTATTTTTGCAAAAAAAATTAAAAGACAGAAATGAAAGTATTTATTTTTTTATCAGCATTCACATTGTTCGCATTAATATCTAGTTTTGCAAAACAAGAAAAGGAAGTTAAAGTAACAAAATCATTGAAGATTTTAAATATTCACGATACGACGGACGCCAAAATTTTATTAGCGTAAACATACATAGCACACGGTATAAAAAAAGTCAACTAATAATATATTATTAGTTGGCTTTTTTTATTTTATAGAAGCATTACTTTTTTAATCTCATCTCCTCCCATTGCTTCATTCATCATATCTTTTATTTTTTCTTTTCCGTAGCTCAATTCTTCTCGTAAAACTGAAGAACTCAGTTTTACAAATAAAGTTGTTCCTTTAAGTTCAACTTTTTCTGTATAACCAGCAACACCATTTCCCATCAAAGAATCCCAATTCTCTTTGATTGAAATTTTCTTCATTCCTTTAGATAGGTTATTTTCTTTGATCACACTCTCCATCAAATCTTTCATAGAGAGGTATTCGTTTTGACGTTTTGCCATATAAAGTATATTATTGCAAGTTATTATTTTTGATTTATTGCTCGAAACTACAACTCAAACATTTTATAAGATTTATTTATTCGCTTGACTACACTTTCAGTTCTTTCCGCATGCGTATCTGTAATAAACAACTGCCCAAATTGATCATTGTTTACTAGAGAAATTAATTGAGTCACTCGGTTTTCATCTAATTTGTCAAAAATATCATCTAATAACAAAATAGGAACTACACTAGACTGCTGTTTGATAAAATCGAACTGTGCTAACTTTAACGCTATTAAATAAGATTTTTGCTGCCCCTGAGAACCAAATTTCTTAATAGGATATCCATTTATCTCAAAAATAAGATCATCCTTATGAACACCTGAACTCGTATATTGAAGAATTCTATCTTTTGCGACTGCTACCTCCAATACATCTGAAAAACGCTGCTCTTCTAATTGAGATTTATAAACCAAGTTCACCTCTTCCTTACCCTGAGAAATAGTTTTATAACGTTCATTAAAAATAGGTATAAAAATTTTCAAGAACTCTTTCCTTTCTCTATGAATTATTTCACCATACTGAATCAACTGCTCATTATACACCTCTAAATTAACAGCATCAAATGTTCTGTTAGCAGCAAAAAACTTTAGCAAAGCATTTCGTTGTACTAATATCTTATTATACGCAATCAATGTTTTCAAGTAGGATTGATTTTGCTGAGAAATAACACTGTCTATAAACTTCCTTCTAGTTTCACTGCCTTCTACAATTAAATCTCGATCGGCTGGAGAAATAATAACCAAAGGAAATTTTCCAATATGCTCAGAAAACTTTTCATACGCTTTGCCATTTCTCTTCACTATTTTTTTCTGACCTTTTTTTAAACTACACAGAATACTCTCTTCTCTATCCTCTAAAAGATAAGATCCTTCAAGCATAAAAAAATCTTCTCCATGACGAATATTCTGAACGGCTACCGAATTGAAATAACTTTTCGCGAAAGAAAGATAATAAATCGCATCCAAAACATTTGTCTTACCTACACCATTATCACCTACAAAACAATTTATTTTCTCTTGAAAATCAAACACTTGCTGTGTTAGATTCTTGAAATTAACCAAAGATAATTTTTGCAAATACATAAGACAATTTTCATATAAATAAGAATCTGCAAATTATTAAATTTTTTGCCAAAAAGAGACTTTTTAAATCCAATTAAAAAAACTATTTTTGCTTCCTTACGTTTCAAAAAAAAACAACCCTTTATTGATGTGTAATTATAAAATTAAATAATAAAACAAAAGAATAAATATAACATGGCAACATACAAGAAAAAAGGTCAAAAGAAAGTGAAAAATGCACCTGTAGACAAAATTGAAGATGAAAGTACTACTGCTGAAGTTTTAAAAAACTTAGAAGAAACAGCTTCAAAATCGGAACAATGGATAGAAAAATATCAAAAACCATTATTTACAGGATTGGTTGTGATAGTTGTTGTGATATTAGGTTACATTTCTTACAATTCTTATATCATAGAACCTAAAGAACAGGAAGCAGCAAACGAATTATCTTTTCCGAAAGAAAATTTTGATATTGCAATAAATGCAACAACACCATCTGACTCTATATTTACATTAGCATTAGAAGGAACAAATGGAAAATATGGTTTTATTGACATCGCTAATAAATACAGTGGAACAAACGCTGGAAATTTAGCAAACTACTATGCTGCAATTTCTTACTTAAAAATCAACGATTACAAACAAGCAATTTCTTACTTAGAAGATTTTTCTTCTGATGATGCTTTGCTAGGCCCTACTTCTTTAGGAGCTATTGGAGATGCTTTTGCTGACTTGAACCAAGGTGAAGATGCTTTGTCTTATTACGAAAAAGCTGCCAAAACACAATCTAATTCTTCAACAACCCCTCTCTACTTATTCAAAGCAGGAAACACAGCTTTAGATTTAGGAGACGCAAAAAAAGCAGCCCAATTGTTTACGCAAATCAAAGAAAACTATGCTACATCTAGTATGGCTAACAATATTGAAATGCATATCAATAAAGCTAAATACGCTCAAAAATAATTACGAGTATCTTTTAGATTACTTATTACATAAAAATTAGTATCCATGGCTACTACTGACTTATCAGCATATGACAAATCAACGATTCCAAACGCGAAGAATTTTCGTTTTGGAATTGTTGTTTCTGAATGGAATGAAACGATTACAGAAGGTCTTTATCAAGGTGCTGTTAACGCATTGTTAGAGAACGGTGCTTTGTCTGAAAATATTCTAAAGTGGGATGTGCCTGGAAGTTATGAGTTGATTTATGGTGCAAAAAAAATGGTAGCTTCCCAAAAGCTAGATGCAGTTATTGCTATAGGTAATGTGATCAAAGGAGAAACGAAACATTTTGATTTTGTTTGTGACGGCGTAACACAAGGAATCAAAGATTTAAATATTATCCAAGACATTCCAGTAATTTTCTGTGTTTTAACAGACGATACTATGCAGCAATCTATAGACCGATCTGGAGGTAGGCATGGTAACAAAGGAATTGAATGTGCTATTGCGGCAATAAAAATGGCTGTTATTAAAAACATCTAGACAATTCTTATTATTTCTAATTCCCACGCCTCTATTTATTAGATTTCTTTAACAAAATTTTCAAAGAATAGACTTTTATCTGTACATTAATTTCAGTAATTTTGATATCTCAAATCAAAATACAAAATCATGTTCGGAAGTGCTTTTAAACAAAGGGCTCATTACGTTTTTAACTACAAGCCTCGTTACTTTAGCGAGCGTAAAGAACGTTTGGAAAATTTAAAAGAAAAATACGCCGATGACAAGAACGAATCTTCCGGTGATGCATACAAAGGATCACTTATTAGAAACAATCTAAAAAACGATTGGGCCAAATCAAAAAAACTAGCTACTGATTCTGGATCAAGCAAACGCTTGGCTATTATCATTGCTATTTTAGTTGGGATTTGTTCTTATATTTTTGAATTACATACGCTTATTTAATGACAGATATTATACAATTATTACCTGATCATGTCGCCAATCAAATTGCTGCTGGAGAAGTGGTACAGCGTCCTGCTTCTGTAGTCAAAGAATTACTAGAGAATGCAATTGATGCCGGTGCTACAAGTATAAAGCTGATTGTAAAAGATGCCGGGAAAACTTTAATACAAGTCATTGACAACGGAAAAGGAATGACCCTTACCGATGCTCGTTTGTGTTTTGAACGACATGCTACTTCTAAAATACGTTCAGCTCAGGATTTATTTAATTTAAATACAAAAGGATTTCGTGGGGAGGCTATGGCTTCTATTGCCGCAATTGCACATGTTGAATTAAAAACAAAACAAGAGAATCAAGAAATTGGAACTTGTATAAAAATTGAAGGAAGTAAAATAACTTCTCAAGAACCAGATGTTGCTTCAAAAGGAACAAGTGTATCTGTAAAAAATCTTTTTTACAATATTCCTGCACGAAGAAATTTTTTGAAATCTGACACGATCGAAACAAGGCATATTGTAAATGAATTTCAGCGTGTCGCTTTGGCGCATAATGAAATTAGTTTTTCAATGAATCATAACAACTCTGAAGTTTACAATTTAAAAAGTGGAAATTTAAAACAACGTATTGTAGGTGTCTTTGGAGGAAAAACCAACGAAAAACTAGTCCCAATTTCTGAAGAAACTGATGTAATTGTGATTGAAGGTTTTGCTGCAAAACCAGAATTTTCAAAGAAAAAAAGAGGAGAACAATTCTTCTTTGTAAACAATCGGTTTATAAAAAGTTCATACTTACACCATGCTGTTTCTAGTGCGTTTGATGGATTGTTAGGAAATGGCTACCATCCTTCTTATTTTTTATACTTAACGGTTCCTCCAGAAAGTATTGACATCAACATACATCCTACAAAAACGGAAATTAAATTTGACAATGAAAAAATACTCTATGCAATTATTAGAGCTACTGTAAAACATAGTTTGGGACAATACAACGTTTCACCCGTTTTAGATTTTAATAGAGATGCGTCTATGGATACTCCGTATGCTTTTGATACAAAAGAATACTCAGGAGAACCTAAAATTACTGTGGATCCAAATTTCAATCCTTTTAAAACAGAGAGTACTAGTACAAAAACTTCAAACAGCGCATCGTTTCCTTCTTCATCTTATAAAAGTAAAGACCACCAACCAGCATGGGAATCTTTATATACAGGATTAGAGAATCAAACTTTTGAAATGGAGTCACAACCTCAAGCAGAGCTTTCATTAGATCTATATGAGGAGGATTCTAAAACAGGGAAAACATTTCAAATTCATAAAAAATACATTTTAAGTACTATAAAATCAGGGGTTGTTTTAATTCATCAGAATTTAGCACACCAAAGAATCTTGTACGAAGAATTCTTAGAAAACATAACAGTAAAAGAAGCTGCAAGTCAACAATTATTATTCCCTGTAGAAGTCTCTTTTAATAAAGAAGAGATAGAAGTACTTCGTGAATTAAAAGAAGATTTAGAAAATACAGGATTTTTATTTGACAAAATAACGGAAGACAGCATTATTGTAAAAGGAATTCCTACTACAATTACTGAGAGTCAGATTACAATTATCATTGAACAGCTCTTAGATGACATCAAAGAAGAAATTCCTGAAACGAGTTTTAGCCAACTAGACATCATTTCAAAATCTTTGGCAAAGTCTTTGGCTATAAAAACAGGAAGTAGACTCTCCGAAAAAGAACAAGAAACACTAGTAAATAAATTATTCCTATGTAAAGAACCTTCTACATCTCCCTATGGTAAAAAAGTTTTTGAAACCTTGACTATTGGAGAATTAGATAGGATATTTAATGCGAAAATATAATTAAAATTATGGGTAGACTTACAGAAAGCATCAAGCATTTAATCATAATCAATGTTATATTGTTTATTGCTCCTCAATTATTTAAAGGATTTGATATGCAATCTTTATTTGCATTGCATTTTCCTGAAAACCCAGAATTTGGATTTTGGCAATATTTAACGCATTTATTTATGCACGGTGGATTTTATCATCTCTTATTCAACATGTACGGCTTATGGGCATTTGGAACGCCACTAGAACAAATGTGGGGACGTAATAAGTTTTTATTCTTCTATTTTTCTGCAGGGCTCGGTGCTGGTATCATTTATACATTAGTCAACTATTTTCAATTCAACGGAATCTACGAACAACTGATTGCACAAGGTCTAACCGAAATTGACATTCAGTCATTATTAGACACGGGAAGATACAACACAGGTCTTATTAATCTACCTAGCGAAACATTAAGTGAGTTTTACAGTCTTTACCACAGCCCAGCCGTTGGAGCTTCAGGAGCTATTTATGGTGTTTTAGTTGCTTATGGAGTTTCTTTTCCTGAATCAAAATTGGCTTTGATATTTTTACCTGTTCCTATTGCAGCAAAGTATTTTATTCCTGTAATGATTTTGGGAGATTTGTTTTTCGGAGTCACTAGTTATTCAATTGGAAACATTGCTCATTTTGCACACATTGGTGGTGCATTAATAGGGTTTATAATTGCATGGTATTGGAAACAAAATCAGTTTAAAAGATGAA